>ENA-OREC01002191-OREC01002191.1-marine-metagenome-genome-assembly--contig:-NODE-2191-length-10592-cov-11.940371_pt1 | contig 10592 bp, 3 predicted proteins | sample MGYA00248626_ERZ508543 | MGnify/ENA primary metagenome ERZ508543 (study PRJEB26211, sample SAMN05518279) | marine metagenome | isolation source: Puget Sound, Washington, USA | host: Bankia setacea...
GGCTGTACTGTATAGCAAATCACACTACTTAAGAGTATATAAAAGTATATTTGGATCAGGAAACTTTAATACTATATTACGAAAAGGAATGTTTTAGGGAAAAAGGAATATGTTCCTGACATTAACCAAATACTTTATTTGTACTTTCATATTTATTACTGTTCGTATGATTAGTTTTCAATCAAAAGACATAACATCATTCTCTCGACTGCTTTGTTTCGTTTAATCTAAACTAGAGGTAACGTTTAAGGCGGATGTGATATGTTTAATGGGTTTCACTTTATAGTACCAGGCAATGAAAGAGGTCCTTGTTGTTGTATGCTAAATTTATTTTAAAAATAAGTTTAAACACGGTTGTCTAGAGATTCGTTACCTCAATGGCAACAATGGCCCCGGATGCGGCAAGGATGTAAGTACTGTTACCTCTAAACCAACCAATCATTTTCTCGTAACACCCCTGTAAGTATAATCAATGTGTAGAAAAGGTCAGAATAGGTAAGTATTGTATCATGTTAGTGTGTTCGCGGATTCCAAAATAGAAATGTATTGTTTTTTTTTATATTCGTTCAGTAGCTGACACATTAGAATAGATATTAAATCATTTAAACATTAATATACAAAAAGCACTACTTGTAAATACATGCGATAATGTAGTAAGCAGTACACATATTCTCAGTAACGAAATGATTACTCAGTATAAAGTCTACAGTCTAGTAGTGTTTACAAGTCCCTGAGATTTAAAGCTAAGATGGATACACTATCAGGTTCGTGTAGTGCAGATGTTCGTTTTGTTTGGGTTATAAAATGTTAAGGTAGATTCAATATTAACTAAATTAATGATAGATTTACCATTTCATGAAAGAAACCAGAAGACCCAAAGTGACATAGAAGTTTGTTGGACGGTTCCGGTTCCTCGTAATTCTTGTCGACCAGTTTACAACATACGTCTGGAAAATCAGTCTGAAATACACAAAAGCAGTCTAAAATATAGAGAGTGACTTAAACAGGCAGTCTGAGACACATAAAAGAGTAAACACGACTGAAACACGCAGAGGAACGGCACTCTTGAAATAGTACGCACTGAAAGTACAAAGGAAACCTAAAACAGGTATAGAAAAGGCGTTTTCGGCAGTTTTCTTTGCGCAGGTGTTCCGTATCCTCTTAATCCAGGGATTGTGGGTCCGTATCCCACCGGAGGCTTAACTTTTTATTTTTTTAATTTCCCTATTTTTAAAAACCAATTGAATACTTGTTAAAACATGATGAAATAAACATAGCTATGGATTTTTGACAACTGTTTGTTAAAAGAAATAATCAAATTCACTTGATTTTGGTGATTTTAGGCAAATCATTTTGTAATTCGGGCTTTCTACATGAACTCATATTGAATATAGAATAAAAAGTAGTACTGTGACATAAACTTGTTTGCTTTTTATATTGACAATATGTTTACATTTCTTCATAAAAAAAATCAACTTCCTATCGAACAGGTTTTTTTTCAAAAGCTGTAAGATGTACATCTTTGATCAATATTCTTGGCTCGAAATCACGAACATTTAGACAACAAAACAGTCGGTTATTTTTCTCATCAACTTGTTTAGCACATTATGTGTGACCTTTTTGTGCAATGACATCCTATTAATGCACACAACTTACAGACCTAGCAGTTCAGTGTTTTGTTACAACTTAAGGACTTGATAAGTGAGAATGTGAAAAGTATCCAAATAAAGTCAAAATTGTTGGCAAAGGTTCAACATCATTTTTCAAAATAACGAGCACGGTGACCTACTGTTTTTATTAGCTTGTTGAATTCAGCATTAAATGTCCTGCAATATATGTAAATATAAAAAAATATATCGAAAGTAAAAAAAACACTACATAAATCGTCTTTAAGTAAACCTGAAAAAAGAAATACAGTCTAAAACGTATTCAAGCAACCGAATGCCAATGCCAAGCATGTGCATGTATACTTAACATATATCGTATAGATGACAGCAAGTTATACGAACATACAACCAAGCAACCGGGGGGAAATTAGATTTCATTGAACTGTATTGTTTTTAAAGGACATGATACATTCCTACTCTTGTTTTGTTCTTGGACGAATCAATCCAATGACAGAGTGTATTAAATCAGTCGATGACTCAAGCTTACATGGCATTGACCGACCAATATATGAGAGTGAATAATACAACGCCTTTATCAGGTCATATCAATTATTCACAAGTGTAATAATTGTGATATTTACTGGCGCCATGTAACAGTACGTGTTCTGTATGGATAGTGTACAAAAAACTATTCAGTGAATCATGTCATCAATAATTCTGGGTGAACTATGTGTACCTTTGTACGATATACCCAGTTGTACTATTGGTCAATTAGTGTACCAAGTTGTTTTTTATATCAGTCTAATATACTTAAAGAAGCGGCCCAATAAAACATGTCCACCTAACTAAATGTCCCTAATATTTAAATTTAGACAAATGGTTATGTATTCTTCATTGACAGACCTTTTGAGCAATGTTAACAGGACAAATAAAATGTCTATGTTTTGGATTTGCTTATTTTTATCAGATCGACACACGTATACATATGTACAGGGCCACTACATGGGAGTTTGCACTGTGCTTGTTTAACGGTGTACAAAGTCAGTGTGTGGGGATTTCCCGTAGAGCCATTAACATAAATACAAAACAGTCAACCTTAAACACGCACTAGTATGTAACATATATTCAGTCGTATTTAAGGAGACCACTTCTGATTATAGCTTTGATAACATTGTTCTGTAGGAATAAAGACGAAAGTAGTGTTTAGTGTCGATATTACAGTGAGGATACTGCTTTAATTGCCATATAAGTGATAAGTCGTCAAGTTGTTTACGTTGTTATTAGTAATATATAGTCTGTCAGTGTAGGAAATACCCACACAAGTATGATAAATATGTACTTATATTGTACGATAGCTATTGCATTGATGTATTACTTAATGTATTCTCTAGAAGTCATTTTGTCTTTCCGTAAGACGGTAGAGATAACAGAGCATTACTATAACAAGTAACGTAATTAAGGGTATACATACCTCTGGAAATGTATCGTTCTTCCAGAGACTGGCCTTGTAGTCATCTGGACCCGTAGCACCACAACACTCGAGCTGGAAATAAGCACATAGTATGTTAAAAGTGTTGAATGCTATGAATGAGTACATAAACATAACAATGATGCAATACAAGTACGTGTTTATTTCGTTTATTCCATAATAGTGTTACGGTATTATTATGAACACAACAACAAAATCGAATACAATTTTCATATAAAAGCGTCCAGCTTCTAAAGACACATGTAACTAAGCAAACTATGTCGTCTTTTAACGTAAACTTATATTTGATCAAATGAAGCCGAGTCTATTTAGATAGATTGAATACGCCAACACTTGACCAACTCAGTGAAGACTAAAGGTTACATACAGTTACAATGTATTACGAATGAATGGGTCATGTCGATGTATCACAATTGGTTTTAAAACACGAATCTGAAAGAGAGGTTCTTTATGAATTCACGATTCAAGTGACGATCACGACAGGGTTCGAAGTGATAATAAATGTAACTTGTTCACATTCAAACATCAAAGTATTTCTTACCTGAACTTGTACCATATCCCAGGTAGTTCCCATCATTGTCTCAGGTAGATACTGCTGTAACAATGACTTCTTTAACGTCTTCTGTAAATTAGTGTCAACCTACAAACATAAACATACATTTATAGATACTAGTATAGTTAAGTGTTGATTAACAGACCTAACGAACCCGAAAATTAAAGTGCCAATACATCCACTGTTTAAATAAACATGTGTTAGTATACGTATTTATTACGCTAAAAGTCTCTAGTATATCATTCAGATTTCTTACAATGCGTTTGATCCTCTTTAAGGGTGTACGTATTAGGTTTACTTACATCAGACATCATGGCGGAGAGCACAGGTACAGCAGCTGGACTATCTTTGTTCATTATTACCATGGCACCCAGTAGTCCTTCTAACACAACTAACACAGCAACCATTATAATGAACTGAATAATACAAACGAGAAACAGAGAACGTGTTTGTAGGTTTCAGCAAAACTACAAAACAAAGACTACTGGTTCTGTTTAACACCCTTGCACATGTGAACAACAGAGGGGACAACCTAGAAGTAATGGCATGAATAAAAATAAAATAGATATGACAAGATCAAGCATCTCTACAGCAGGTATAACTGAATCAAGATTGTTCCAAGATATTGTTTTTTATTATTATTTTTATTTTATTTATAACTAATCATTTTACTAAATGTAAGCAATCAGCACCAATAGAGGAGCTAAAACACTTACCATGTTAACATTATGTACGTTTAGGAATGGTGCATGGAAGACTCACGCATAACTTGTTATTACTTATTATACATAAACAGTTATTACACATACTTGAATATACATGAACAACAGACGGTACTTGTTATGATAGAGTTGGGTTATACTTACTATGGTTAACATACACTGGTTACGCTGCATCGCACCACAACATCCCATAAAGGCAATACACAATCCTATCGCCCCAACCCCTAGTAAGGCATAACATATCATCTTAAAGTCTGTCCCTTTCTGGTCCACGTTCAGAATGTTAAAGTACGTTTCTATGTTAGGGTCCATCATCATCCAGATACCAAGGCCAACGATACCCCCTCCTGCCAGCTGTAAATATACCCCACAATACACATGCTAATTGTTATTATGAGTAACACCAAAACAGGCCAAAAAGCATAAGCTCGTACGAATATCTAAACATACGCCAGTACTCGTTGGTGCCTGAACACTTGTAAAGAGAGAAGACATGTAAGAGTGACATGTGTAGATAGAAGCGCGTGTAAGTGAGTCTGGTAAATGACATATCTTTATGTTTTACCAAAATGGACAAATATGACAAGCATTTCAAATACCGAAAATAGGTCACTGCATTCGTGCCTTTCTTTGGTTCTGCAAGCTCGGATTAGTCCTAATGGTTTGAATGGCACTCTCAGAAAGTATATACTAATGACGTTTTCTAAGATGAACGTATTGTATTCAGTAGACATGTGTTACTTACCAGGAATATAATATTGGTGAGGAGTAATGTATTCCTGGCACATCCTGACATTTCTATCTGTCCAGGTTCTAAGGGAGGCTTCCTCTTCTTCGCGGATAGGGACTTTATCTGATCAGCAATGCTCTGGAATGGGGCCAGGGATCCGGGTATTATCCCCAGTGGATTGGCTTGAAATATAGATTTACCATTGTAGTATGAGGTTACCCAGTATGCTATATCAAATTGACAGCTTTAAAGTGTTTACATGATTAAACAGCAAACACTATCACAGAGGACATTTTATTCTGTCCAGAAGTTGATGGTTCAATGTGTTTCAACTCCTTTCAAAGGCAACCATTTCAGTAGAATGCCCATATCTGTGTTCCGTGTATGACTTAAGGGAATTTGTATAATGTAAGTATGTTAGTAAAATTCGATTTCTTTCAGACTATTAAATATTGATATGCCAATGGAACGAACGGTTTAAGACGTATGTATGTAATATCACGACGTGTTGTGTACTCATACCAAGTAGGCTAGTGTGGTACACGTAAGGGAATAGCAAAAAGGGTACAGGCAATATGTGAAGCTTGTCCCACATTTTAAGCAAACAATATTGAGAGACGTTTAGCGTGTAGGTTGGAAATCAATCGAAGTTGTCATTGACAGTAAATATATAATTCAACTCGGGGTTACAAGGAACTTTCTATGAGCACACGGTTATATGCTTCGTATAACTGATTATAAATTAGTTTTTACAAAATCAATGAAGGTTTCCTCATATTTGTGCTGATAATACCTGTCGTATCAGATGCGCACTCTGATGTTTCTTGTTTATCTGCTTCTGTTTTAATGTCTGGTTTGTTCTCTGTGCTGTCGTCACGTTTCAAAGTCTTATCTAGAAGTTTCAGAGCATTGCTAAATTGTTCAAGTTTATCCATGCCGGTATCCATTCCAGTATCAGCCAGATTAGCCAAAGTATGTCGCCGATTTCTGAACCGGGCCATTTGCGCTTGGCTTAACTCGTCCATGTCCAGAGCATGCAACCCATACTCGTCCGCAAATCTGTTTGGGTTATCAGACAATCCCCCTAGACCAGACATTAAAGAGGATCGTCTGTTTGCGAGTGATGAGTGGAGAAAGGTAGGATTGGCATCAAGAGGGAGGTTGAATGTGACTTGTTGCGGTGGAAGAGGTGGCGGTGGAGGCGCGGGTGGTGGACCCATGCCGGTATGTTGTATAGCTGTTTGGTAAGATGGGACTGGTGGTGCTGAATGGTGTGGCAGAGGTGGCGGCTGTTGTTGGAACTGGCTGGTATGTTGGGGTGCAGGTGGCGGCTGTGGTTGGAACTGGCTGGTATGTTGTGGTACAGGTGGCGCTGGTGTATGATACATAGGAGGTGGAGGACAATCTACATTCCTATGTGACGTACATGGTGATGTAGGTATCTCATTTATAGTTGGTACAGTAATATTGGGGTGTAAGGAATGACGCCGGTGTTCATGAGCCTCTTTAGCGACCGCCGTTTTAATAATTCCTCTGAGTTTATCTGCGTCTAGTTGTGCTTTTATTTGTTTCTGTAACAGCCCAACAGGTATATCTGTAGAATGAGAACTACTGCCTGAAAATATCGTCTCTGTTTCTGTTGAAAATGAATCGTCCAGTGGCATTTTTGCTGGTTTCTTGGATGATGTAGCGGACACTATTGTTTTCACTACCGATGTAACATTTCTCTTTATGATATTATTTAGTTCATCCATTGAAATGTTTACGTTGTATTTGCCAGCGTCGTCGTCACTGACGTCCGGTGACAAGTCTCTAGCACGTTTACGTTGTTTGTATTGTTTGCGCACTTTCTTTTTACCCATAGTGTCCCATGCGGTGTGACGGTCACTGCTCTCTCTCCGTACAGTTCCTGATGGCCCTGACTCTTTGTAGTTGTATCCATGCCTTGGCCTACCTGAGTCATCTTGGTCGTTTCCTCTGTCACCAATATGAGGCGCCATATAACCACCCGAACGGTCCCGATCCCGGTCTTGACCTCTGCCGTCCAAACCTGGATTTAGACTGTACCTTCTAAGGGCCTCGTTACTGAATTCGTCCCTCATTCTCGCCTCAATACATCTCTCTAGGTCCCTGTCAGAATAGAGTTTACGCTCAAGATAGTGTTTGTTTTCCTTATACGCATCTATAATACTGACTGAGCTGCCAACCGAGTAGTTGTATTCACTTTCATAATCCCATTTGTGCTCAGGTTCCATGTTTCCTGCCGTTACCAATTTATCAGAATTTAGGTTGCGCTGCCATTTATGACATCGGCGTTCGTCACCAATGTGGTCAGAATCATCAGAATGAGTAGGATAATCTTTCTTTAGTTCGGTTTCTGAAACAGATTTTCGACGGAAGAACCTGCTTAAAGTCTTGTTCATAGTTCACTTTTCTTCACCTGCAATAAAAGAAAAAGAAATCTTACAGAGTATACATCACTGTGGCATAGCAGATAGAAACTGTAAACCAATTGACACAAGTGTATTCAGTTGTTAAATGTCATAAGAGAAAAACAACACTGAAACAAACCTTTTCTTTGTAGTTTCCAACATTAGTCCATGTAATAAAGTTCACAATCGCTTTACAAATAGGCACACTAAACACGGTACAGAGTAAAAACACCGAATTAAACAAAGAAGGTTCTGATTTCGGTTTCAGTATTTTACACAATTACACATTCCATCACATGCACTGCACTGTACACAACACTATACATACTGTTCCAAATCCATGTTGAAATAATTGTTCAACATGTCTCAAAGTTCGGAAAAAACATCTGCACTATTTGTCCAACCTCAAAAAACGCTAATCTCCAGTTTTTTTTTCTTTCTTTCGTGTGTGCTAACCACCGTGCTACCATCAATTATTCAAAGTATGATAACACGTGACAAAAGTTGCAATATCGATTTTTGATCGAATAGGCTCGAAAACGGATTCGCTAATGTCCGGTCATAAGTGTGAACCAATCAGTATTGGATATTAAAGTCACGGAAACAACCGATTGTTCACGGAAACACGCGACTGGAAACAGACCGACAGAGGTGTTAATTAGATAGATGGACGCTAAATCACTTAACTTTTTAACTAGCCGACAAACTGCCCATATATAGTATCTACAAATCCAAGACGCGTTTATCCATGTAAAGAAGGACCACACCGACAGTCTTGGTCAATAACTTCGGCTCAAAAACAGGTCACCAATTGCGGCATAATGAGTGATTGTTTGAAACATGGTGACCTAATTTTACGGTACATCAACACATAGCTGCAAACAATACATATACAGGTACCTATCGTATAGACCCGTGTCATTGTCTCTTGTTGTTTCTGCTAATGCTTTAACTACTGCTGCTGCTGCTGTTGTTGTTGCTAATGACTAGTGAAATTCGAATCATGTGTTAAACCAAAACGTTAAGAATGCTTATAAAACAGTTGTTACAAATGGAAATATAAAACTAACGGAGGCTACAATACCGACCATTCAACATATCTCGCCTGCACATACTCATTCTAGATTGTTCCGGTGTCCATAGCTATTCCGATTAAGAAACAACATTCAAACTTTTTAATTATTAAAAAAAACAATCCTAAATTGTTTTATACATGTATTAATTTTCAAATTTCCTTCGATAGTCTGACCCAGAGACTCAAGAAACTGGTTTAAGTTATACTTAAAGTTTATCGACTGAAACAACGCCAACAATGAAATGAAATATAACGAAAAGATTGGAGAAAACAAAGAGTGTAAGTGTGATTAAGAAAGGGCCACATAATCACCATAGTCAGTGATCTTTAAATCAAAATACCCGATTGACTACAGGCTGTCTAAACATAGCTGTATTCCCGCTACGTGTACACTGTCACCCTAATTAGCTAACGTCTACTAATATTATTTACATTTGTTCGCACCTAATTATATAAATGTATAGAAATAGCACATGTCATATTAGATGTGTTACTATTTTTAGAAATAACAAGTTTATCAACTTTATCAAAATCTGGCACACATCGATCGTTATTTATGTCCGTAAATAATCCACAAACACCTCTTGTCCCACGTATGACAAAGTACATTTCCTTATAGCGAAATGTTCTTAAAGTACAAATTGTAACGAAAAGAGTGTAACCTAGTTCAAACCAATATTGTTGGATTTTCTTTTTCTTCCACTATCTCATCATCGTCGTCATCATCATAATCGGTGTCGTCGCCGTCGCCAAATTTACTCTAGCCTACTACGTATCAATTGATTGGATCCTTACACATTTTTACAGATAAAACATGTATGCTTCTAATCGTGCCTCTATGCCTGCATTTCATCTTTACATGTGTAAGTGAGATCAGTTCGCCGTTCTCTGCGTGAGTATTATTACTGAAGCGTACGCCTTTAACTTAGATCATTTGTCGATATACAATATAGACTATTAGTAGAAAATTGTTTTCTTGGTCTTTCCGTTCCATGCATTATATGTGTGGATTGAGTCATTAACCCCGCACAAGACTGTGTATGCCGAACTCTAGTAAGCGCACATACAAGTTTGAACCCACAGACTGTTAACAGCACGATATCAATGCGTCTCAGCGAACATAAATCATTTCTTCGGATACTTACAAGTACTGTGGCCTTCCTGGGATCCGAAATAACGATCTCTGGAATACGAGTTTAGCCTTCTTACCACGCATAAGCTTAGCGGAAACGTGCGTGCAGATTGTTATTATGGTTTTTGGTTTATTTCAGGCAAGCATTTATTCTTCTTGTATTATATACATATTTAGATGAATATGAGATCCCTTTATATCCAAAACAATATTTGCAAAAGTGTGATTTTGATTTAAGAAAAGGTTGCTATATAATATCTTCAAACACCCACAAGGAAGACAACTCTTTCTAATTTAAAGTACAGAAGTGTTGGAACTGTGCAGTTGTAAGAGTTATTTCCCTTATGGACAGGTTTTAGATCAAAACTGTTTATGCTGCACTCAACTACCTTGTGAATTGTTCACTACAGAACGTGAAATCTAGAGTATGAACCATTTGTATAATAGTCTGTCCGTCCGTCCGCCAACCTGACATCGCCTGTCTGTCTTTCTACTTGTCTGTTTGTATCAAGTTTGGAATACATGTAGTTCTAAGCGATGTCTCAAGTTTAAGTTTTGTACAAACAACATTAAACACGAACTCATCTCCGGTAAAAGTTTAGTCAAATAAGTACACATTTACACCAGACGGTCATACAGCCATGTGACAATTAACATATTTACACCAGAATATCATACAGCCATGTGATAATTAACATATTTACACCAGAAGGTCATCAACCATGTGGCAATTTACACATTTACACCAGAAGGTCATACATCCTTGTTGCAATTTACATATTTACACCAGAAGGTCATACAGCCATGTGGCAATTTACATATTTACACCAGAAGGTCATACATCCTTGTTTC
>ENA-OREC01002192-OREC01002192.1-marine-metagenome-genome-assembly--contig:-NODE-2192-length-10591-cov-10.754803_pt1 | contig 10591 bp, 6 predicted proteins | sample MGYA00248626_ERZ508543 | MGnify/ENA primary metagenome ERZ508543 (study PRJEB26211, sample SAMN05518279) | marine metagenome | isolation source: Puget Sound, Washington, USA | host: Bankia setacea...
TGTTTTATAATTATGTTCAATACAAGCCATTAAGTCAGTCTTGTCAACTTGTGTTCCTTCACATAGACAACGAGGTGAAATTAGGTGTTCCTTTCACTCGTTCGTGGCTGTACAAAAGATATTTCCCTCACAAAGAAGGTTAATACATGTAATTATCTTTGAGTTAGACTCTTGCAGCGAACAAGTAGGTAAGGTGAATGTACAGTGAGTGGTATCCGTGCTGCGTAAGCATTATACTTCGTATGTAAACATGTTTAGTTTGAACACTCTTCAATGGATTATGTTGAACAAAACTAAAACACCACGCAATTGTACTTAAAACGATGAATTCATTGAAAACATGATGTTACATCATTGTATACAAACATAATACACTGCCACAAAACAAATGTGTTAGTTCTCTATACATCAGAAAAAAGGGTAACAGGTGGCAGCTCTGGGCACTTTTAAACCCGCTTTCAGTCAAATGATATTTATCTCAACCAAAAGGTGTTACGAATATTAACAGATAGCTAGGCAATTGTCGCGATAATTAAGTGATTAATTTACAAGTTTACAAGTTTATTTTTACTATCAGCACATACTACAATGTGATATAAGGAGTAATATAAACAAACACAGCTCAACCAGGCTGTATATGGCAGTATATATATATATATAAAGTATAGTGGAACAGACATGTACACATCTCAATACAGTTAACTGTGTTGGTCTTTAGTTTCTACAGAATTACATAGACTGAAAACAAAACCACACACACACACACAAAGAAACAAAAAACAACAACAACTCACACACACAGACTAGTTAATGGAGACATGTGGGCTTTTAATGTTTTGTGTATAACATTCACAAAATAACAGACCCCTTTTAGTTTATAAAGATTACTTTCAGACACTACAATTTTAAAAGTGAAGATGCTTGGGTTTGAACAATTAAAATGACCAATATATTTTCTTCTAGTATATTGAAAAAACGGACATGAAAACAAATAGTGAAATTCATTACGTTATCGATTAGCATTGCATAATTACATACACGTTCATTTCTTGGTATGCCTAACCATCTGCCCTATTCGATTGGTAAATACTTATTGCAAAGACGAAAACAAATGAAATCTTAAATACAGCTATAACCTAATAAAATATCCAAATATTGTTCGTAGCCATGTGCTTCTTTGTATAATCTGTAATTCAAACATTAAATTTTATCAGAAGTCGGAACGTCGTTGTGCCAAAACTGCATATATTGGTATTTTATGATAGACTCTATTTTGTTAACAAAAACGTTTCTCGACTGTGTTGTTATCAAACTATTTTTTAGCTGCTTCAGTTACAATGTTACTAATGTTATCAACAGCACCATTTATCAAGTCATTACATAGAGCACTATCTGTCTCAAACATATGTAATAATTGGGTCTACTTTGTTAACATCGATGTTATTATTAAAATCTGCACATTTGTCACCACACCATCGTTTTATCTTTTCTTTACACTGTATATCATCACTGTTATCATCTTGCAAAACAACTGGGGTAACACTAGAGAATGTGACTGGACAATGCTTATCTGACAATAGTGGACAAAAGTCTAATCTTAAACTCCGAAAACAATTTTAACGATTCTACAGAAGACAATGTATACGTACCGTACGTAAATGGACACTTTAGTTTTGGTAAACAAGAAGTTGTCAACGGAATGAAAGCAACCTTATAAAATAGATACACTCATTTACATGTGTATATTCAGCATACAACGAACACTAGTATAACATATACAGGCTCCCGTGTGATTCATCCATTATACCCGAGCTACAGTCATGTGTGGATTAGAGGCTCACTAGTGATTCATCCATTATACCCGAGCTACAGTCTTTTGTGGATTAGAGGCTCACGTGTGATTCATCCATTATACCCGAGCTACAGTCATGTGTGGATTAGAGGCTCACTTGTGATTCATCCATTATACCCGAGCTACAGTCTTTTGTGGATTAGAGGCTCACGTGTGATTCATCCATTATACCCGAGCTACAGTCATGTGTGGATTAGAGGCTCACGTGTGATTCATCTATTATACCCGAGCTACAGTCATGTGTGGATTAGAGGCTCACGTGTGATTCATCCATTATACCCGAGCTACAGTCATATGTGGATTAGAGGCTCACGTGTGATTCATCCATTATACCCGAGCTACAGTCTTTTGTGGATTAGAGGCTCACGTGTGATTCATCCATTATACCCGAGCTACAGTCTTTTGGGGATAAGAGGCTCACGTGTGATTCATCCATTATACCCGAGCTACAGTCTTTTGTGGATTAGATTATTGATAAAGAATTATTTCTGATCATCTGATATTGAGCGTCCAATCTATTTTTTCGCCCAATCAAAGAGCCGTATTTGTTTTATATTTGAATTTCTATTTCACAAAGACAGCTAGTTTTGGGATCTTATTTATTAAGATACCAGACAGGATGCTGTCTGTCCAAACATAGATTAGACACTTAAGAGTACATTTGTTCAGTTTCTTCACTACTATTTCACTACTCTCGCTGTGCTCGGGCCCTTCGGTATCTTAATATCGTGAAGACACTGACAGATGTACTCTTACCTATACACATATCTTTTAGCAGAGCATGTACAACTTTAACCGAACAAGTAATAAACTAGTATTGAAATACGAAAAACATCCAAAAATTAAAATAACCCAAATAGCTGAGTTTTACAGTTTTTATTGACTACACTGACTTATTGGGAATGATTTTCAAGTTAACATGTGTAAGGTATGTCCCAGCTTTACAAATGAACCGTCCTATCAATAAAACAATAAACTGTTCACGGTACGGGTATTATCTCGCAGCGGGGATATTGTCATGTATATTGAGTGATTTGTTACTGACTTATCTTTAACCTCAAATCTTCGACATGTTTGACACTTTATTGAAATTTATAAAGATTTTTGCAACGTCGAAGTATTGCGGAATTATCTAACCAGGTGGATACAGGCACCCAGTAGTGTTAGATGTTATGTTTACTTTAGAAGCGGACTGATACACAAGGAAAGTTGTACATGGATACGGATACCTTGTGAAAGAAGCTCTGTCATGCCGGTAAGACTTCACTTTACTTTGTCTCTTAAATTAACGCCTTTTAAAATTCAAGATAGTTACCATTGTTACGTACACTTAGCTTTGTTTTTTTTATGAATCATACATTTCATTGTATAGTGATAACACGTCAGTAAACTCATAGTCAAACCGGTTGTATATTCTTCTATATGTAGTATGCTTTATACAAAAAAATTATAATAATAATAATTAATAATTATAATATGTAGTAGTGTCTATGTTGCTCATAAAACAACTAGTAAATATGTTGGGTGCGATTGAAAAGTTCGCTTTGGAGAATTAACATGTCACTATTGCAATTTTGGTTTGTAATCGCATGTTCTGTTTGACAATATGTGTACATGTATTGATCAATCGATACTGTTTTGAGCAGGTATAATGTTGCCATCAAGTTACACTCGACGCTTGAGGACACAAGATTTGATTCAGCACAAACTACCCAACATCCCACTACCGCAGTCAACCAGCTCTACATTTGCCAGAGTTAGCTTTGTGGAAGCGAAATATAGACATGGTTATCTTCCACGTTTGCTGCGAGAACGGACAAACACGCATCATGGTTCCAGAGTGTCGGGAAAGATCAACCAAGTTCTACAACACCTGTCCGATGTGGATACCAGACGCTCCGAGGAAGAGGAAGACTGTAGGAAAAAACTGGAAGCTGTCTTCTATGGGATGGACGATACACCATCACCGTACTTAGCTGCTCCTTCAACTAAAATAACTCCGATATCTACAGAAACGCCAACAAAGAAGAAAACGACAACTGTACAAGCGACCTTTGTACCTCGGACTCTGAAATCCAAATCTACAAACGCAACTCCAATTGTTTCCACAAGTACGGGGTCATTGAAGGAGAGCAAATCACCGATGGCGGTTTCTAGGGACAAACTTCAACCAGGCTTAAACATGGATAAACAAAGAAGTAGAGTTAATATAGTCAGTAGAGAAACTGTCCTTCAACCAATTAACGAAACAAAAGAAAATGCGTTAGTGACATATGTCAAGAAAAACGGCAACATTGTTCCAAAGGTTATACCCGACACTAAACAAAATCTTACACGTGAACGGATGATAGTCCTAGCTAAGACTATGTTCAGGGATAAAAGGGTGTCTATGTGTTATGGTCGAAACCAGAATAGAATCGGTTTGTTGACGCCATTTGTGTGTGAAGGGACCCCGCCTTGGTGTCAGGAGGTTAAGTCTGAGATGTTTGTTCTGGTCCCTATTAGATCACTGTGTTTCATGAAGTGGAAAATGAAGACTAGAGAAGTAGGATATCTAGAGATCGATTTACCTTTGAAACATGCGAGAGCAAAAAAAGATATATACGAAGACTACCGGACAGATGATGGAAAATACTTGTCAACGTCTAAGTTAAACAAAGCTCTAGTTGGCGTGTTCATAGAAGCACTGGAAATAGCTCAGCAATCAAAAGACTTAGGGTTGCTGCCAGAACTAAACTTCGACTATCTTAATGACACGATAGAGCTTGTTTATACGAAATTCCTGAGATTGCCTTTGATTCCAATGTTGTTTATAGGTCGTGATGAACCGTACTACAGTATCAAACCAAACATTCCAGACTTAGATCCAACCTCAGACAGCTTATTTCGGGCTTTCTTTATGGCAAAGGAAGAGAACATACTGAGCAAAATCTCGTCCACTGACCATGGACTGCGACTTGATGCCTTGAAAGTTGTTCATACACTCTGCATACAAGACTGGAGATTACAAGTTTTAAGTGTTTACCATCTCAAAAATGTCCTAATGCATGATATAGATTTTGAAATAGATAATTCACCGCGTTGGCAACGGCTTACTAGAGATATATGCGTGCAATCGTTACTGAAACGGTTACTTTACTTTGTCAAGAAGAAAAGGCTACCCCATTTCTTCCAAAGCGATTTTAACTTATTTAGTCGATTTTCCGTAAAGACATTGAGGTTTATGGAGACTCCATTGGAAAGATTGGTGAGTAACGAGCCCCAGTTACTGAGAGACTTACAAAGAGCGGCTAGATCTAAGGACTATGATGACTCGAGTTCAAGTGATGAAGATTGGTGGTGACCTGTAGGTGTCTGTGTTGTATGGTTCAGTATATAACATCAGATATAAGGATAACAGCTGTCAATGAAGGAAATATCTAAAACAACAACCACGTGACAAACTGTTATTTTAAGTTTATACGCAATGGCATTTGACCAATAGGTGCTTGATTGACCATAAATACACATTGAACATACTTGATTGACAATAAATACACATTGAGCATATGTTGTAAACTGTCTTTATCTTAAAACCAATAAATCACCTTTGTACAAACCGTTTATTATAAACTACATATTTGCATGTAATATTTACAAAAATACACTATACACCAATACATGTAAAACATGGTGTGATTAAAATTTACATAACAAATAAAGGCCATCGAGTATCTTGTAAATAATGATACAGATAAAGAATAATACAACTGTAAAAATATATAATGGCGTGGGTGAAATGTATGGGAATGGATAGATGGATACTGCGTAATACGTCTTATATACAACGTAATAACAGTTCTTGAATTATTCGTTTGTTGAAGAGTTGTTTGTTTCTTCAGTGAACCGTTGGAAGAATTCTGGAATTGGTTTAAAAGGCAGGGTTCCTTCAGTGTAACTTTGTACAACCTTTGTTATTGTTTGTTTGCCTTCTGTCATTTCCTGCATTTCGTCTATTCTGCTTAGGTTATCAGGTGTTGCAAAACTTGGCGTGTCGCTAGCTTCGCTAACTTTATTTCTAACGACCTTACCATGAGCTTCTTTCTTCGTCTTTCTCAGCTCGTCATCTAGTCTTCCCTTAGCACAACGCGCGTTACATAGAATATCCTTATAAGCATTGTCTTTTACACGTTCCACTGGAGCTTTCTTGTACGTAGGATTCATAATAGTAGAATGTCCAGGATCTGAAATAATAAACAGGAAACCAACGTGAACAATCTTCTTCGCAGTGATCTCCCCTGATAAGTAGAATAGAGAGTGCAATGATTGACAACTCTATATGGGAGACTGCAACGTGAATACAAACAGTATGGTCATGTACGTACATCATTTAACGTCATCCTGATGAAATGAATACAGATGTTTTGTATTCACTAAACAGTTTGCGATTGAGTTTTTAACTTTTTATTTGAACAATTTGCGGGAATTTAGAGTGAACATCTCTAAACGTGTAATCAATTCGTTAGCTGCCAAGTGTATGATTTTAAACATAAGTCACAGTTAAGAAATAAGTCGATAAAACGTGACATTGGTGATATTGTCTTAGGGTTAGGGTTAGGTTGTTGGTAATTCCTTACTTGACATACTCTGATATTTCAAATATAATGGATGGCACCCAATTCTGTATTAACATTTACGAAATTGATACATGTACAATATTCTAGTATATTGATGGTTTCCATACTAACCTCGTGTATGACTTCTTCCCATGTTCCATTTTCTTTTCTTTCTCGTCCTAATCAATGCAATAACGACAATTAGCAAAACAAATATTGCTACAGAAAGAATAATAATGTAGATATATAATTGGTCTATCGTTGACGTCGGTGTTTGCTTGGAGTGTTGGTTACCATTCTCATTGTCGTGTCTGTTGTATGTAGCCGGTGTTGGGTCAGCTGTAATGTCGCCGAGCTGTGAAGGGCGGTCTGGTTCCACCACATAATCGAGGACAGGTACAAACCGTCGCACGTTAGGAGAATTAGAAACTGAAAGTTAAAAACATGAATGGTTTAGAAGTTGATTTGTCAAGTACTCGTAATTGACATGTACACGAACAGAACCATGGAATTCTTTATAAAATACGTTCATATATGCTGTTGATACGTGCATGTGTCACTAACTTGCATTTAAAAGCAAAGATAATCAACGTTATTGTTTGTTCACCAACTAGCGTATTCATCATACTACATATAAGCACACATACCAGAAAGTGTACACATATTTTAAGATGTGTAAGTTGTCAGTGTGAGATAGCTCTTATCGATGGTAGTGGTTCTTGGTGGTCTAAAGGGGCGGAAACTATCCAGGTATATCGTACAAAGGGCATGACTACGTGTACACTGAACTAGCTCCGAGAGGCTGGTGGGAACATTATGACTAAACTACAGAGGCACAAGAGTAAAACATTCATGATCAAGTGGTACAAACAAAGATAACGTTTAACAAAGTTTTCATACAATCGTATGTTCATAACAAACACCTTGCATGTAGTTTTATCAATTTTCTATGAAGATATTTATCATTTGTTATCTATATTGTGTCAAACTGGTAAATCTTCAAGTTCAAGATACCATAGATAAATGCTTTTGTGATAAGCTATTATGTGAGGAAGGCTCATTTAAAAGCATGTGATTTATCTAAGGCTGATCTAAATCCACCGACTATGTCCACACACATGTACCCAGCGAACATTCTGTTATCACAAGCGCTTTACATATAATGCGTGTGCACGAGAGCGCGTTAGTCAGGTATAACGTAACATCGAACCCGAAATACAAAATAAATGATTAACCATTTTTAGTTTGCGTTCTAAAAGGGTCCCGTGAGGTTCTCCTATACACATCGAATGAAACGAGCCGTGTTTTCATTCACGTTAAGATACCACGGACCTGGATTCATACTCTAGGTCCGTGATATTCAATTTACCTTCCGCTAAACCAAACGACATCCTGTCAATATAAGCTTTCCAAAAACGTGCAGCATAGTGAGATATTGGTCTTGTCGTGTTAGAATATATGTATATATAGATGCCTGTTTGTTCGACTATCATAACCGGTCTTTTGAAATGTACAGTATTAATCAACTAACAGTAAAAACATGGTAAGTACCGTCCGAGTCTTTAAAGTGAATGTCGATGTTGCTGTAATGTTGTTGTGTAGACTGCATAGGCACAGGCTGGGGAGTTATGTAAACAGAAATGTCCAAACGATCCGGTATATACACCTGGCAGTCAGTCTCAAACACGGTATCTTGTAACAGCGGACCCTTAGACTTCGACATCCACTGAAGTACATGTAGCAATGGAGTTTATGAATATTGACATATGGATCATGTATAGGTATGTAAATACTCCTCTCTCAAGTTGATATACATGATAGACCAACCTGTAGTAAATTGGAAACGCAAATCGTGTTTACTAATTAGTGAAGATAATATACTTAACCTTCAGCGGTACCCCTGTGTGAGTGTCAAGTCTAGAAAGTTACATATCTACATCCTCACTTCGAGTAATAGTATCGTTACTATCAGCAGTGTACTGTATGACATATATATGAGAACTAACACCTGTCGTGAGCAGGTACGCACATTTAAGTAATATTCCTCCTATTGAGATGATTTAAAATAAATAAAAGTACATGTAAAAGTGATCGTGTCGATCCTTTGCCAAAGAGCAATGTGTAAATGTCATACCTCGGACAGGGTGATAGTGTAACACACGATTGGTTCCAGTGCGATGGTGTTGTACGTCTCTACATAGAACTCTAGCAGGAAACCAGTCAACGCTTCTGTAGAGGCTGGGACAGAATAAAGTACATATACTAGTGTAAAGGCATAACACAGAATATTTGCAAATAGCCACAATTAATGCATTACACAGTTAAAACTAAGGTATGTGTGATGTAATTTTGACTAGGTAAAAACTGTTTACGCGTGATGTGTTTTTCAAATTAAAAAAAATGTATTATGTGTTGTTTCTCTAAATACAACAGTAGTGAAATTACACTTTGTGTCATTGGTTGGCTGCGTTCTGATGTTTAGCCTTTGAAAAGAGCATACACAAAACGTAAATTGCACTCATGAACATGATATCAGCTTTGAAACTATAAACATACTCTTACCATCTGATGGTGGTCGCCACGTGAGATGAAATGTTCGGTTCGTGTTTGATGTTGTAACAGAGACATTGGCGAGAGGTCCTGGCCACCGTCTAGTACCTTCTAACGAAACAACCGGGTCTGCAAAACAGGAACATACAATGCTGTATCCGACCATGCGAGTATATGATGTAACTTATTCTGGTGGTATGTGGTATTTGGTATGTGGTATGTGATATGTGATATGTGGTATTTCTATTGTTTGGCTAATTCCATTCTAAAGATGATCATGCATATAATTTAATTCTAAGTCCAACTCCATAGGACATGTATGTACGGTCGGGAAAAGTGTCAGAAAAGTATGTGATAGTTTATTAGATCAGTTTAAATAAAATAATTAGTATATGAAGGATTCACAAAAAAAGAAAAGTGAACGTACCATAAATGCACCCACCTTCGATATGCCTAGCTTCTCGTACGGTTACATTCGTGACAAACTGCAACGAAATACAAACAACTTAGCTTCATTGCAAACATTAACCATGACGAGCAGTGTAAACCTCGCTTGGTCGTTTAGCTTTGATTTCTTAATGGACATAACGAGAAAACCGTGAACAGCTAACTAGAAAATAGTACTCAAATACAATATCCACTCGTTTTCCATTAGGTATCACTTTTGTCTTAACAATATATCTATATATGTGTGCTCGATCTCGTGGGCGATCTGGTTTCTAATGGTAACTAGTAATACTTTTACAAATAATGCAGACATTATTCTTTTGTGTGCAATAACATACATACTCCCTCTGTTTGAAAAGTTCCAGTTTCACACGAGAGTAAAGCTTTCACTGTGTTGTGACATAGAAGTGTTAGCAGGAGTAAAGTTTGTCCAAGCGTAGCGTAACCAAGGCGCATTGTTCTCATGGTTAGGAGGACTGTCATAACTCTTGATGAAGGCGGCAGTTTTTTAGAATATCACAGACGACACACCTGCTGTATCATTAATACAATCACGTTGTCAGGCAAGGTTGGTCCGTTCTGATCTACACCGTAGTTTTTATACGTCTGGTTGTTTAAAGATGCATCACTGTCAGGAACACTTTACACAACATTGTGTCAGTCAAAAGTATGCGATCTTCAAGCAACCACATGGACGTAATAAACGCTTTGAATACCCACGTGTGCGTCGTATAATACTAGATATGAGCTGACTCACATTCCAGCAGTATTGTTCATTGACTTCACCACACAAACACTAAACAAAATGAACACATTATTGGCCATTCTTGAAATATGTAACGCTTTTACACACAGATTAGATAATATCAAGTTGATTTCAGAAGATAATTGGTATATCAAAACGTCAACATGCATGTACTAAACTCCTGTAATCTGATAAAGCAATTCAAGTTGCCTTTATTTTATCCATGAAGTGTAATATGTTCAACCTTATTAAGAATAGGAAGTCCGGACCTTGACGAGACGATGATGATAAACTGATATATATGGCCGTGATGTAAGTGTGGACGGGTATACAGTTGGTCCTCACGCAGGTGCAATCTGTAATGTGGATTTAACGGTAACATATATATGGTATGCAGTTGGT
>ENA-OREC01002193-OREC01002193.1-marine-metagenome-genome-assembly--contig:-NODE-2193-length-10590-cov-13.437839_pt1 | contig 10590 bp, 8 predicted proteins | sample MGYA00248626_ERZ508543 | MGnify/ENA primary metagenome ERZ508543 (study PRJEB26211, sample SAMN05518279) | marine metagenome | isolation source: Puget Sound, Washington, USA | host: Bankia setacea...
AATCATTTTATAAATTTACACATACGATCATTGTTAGAATATTTGGGATCAACATGTCGATATCCTTTATATCATTAATATGAATTCTATTAACACCTGTTTAGTGGGAGTCTTAAATGCATTAAAAGCGATAACAGTGCATGTGAGGTAGGCGGAATTCATTAACAGTTTATAACGAATATACAATAGTAACATTAATAAGTTTCAGTTTATTGGGCGTTGTTCGTTTGATTCTCAATATTAACATCTTGTAATTAATCCTGAAAAATAATGGAACAGTTACAGCTGACACTAGGTTTAAAATAAGTTAAACACTTCGAAACAATGAGTAGGTTGGCGGAGTGGTATTGCAGCATTATGTACAACGAACGTAACATTATATTAAATTGAACGTGAATGATTACAAGGAAGTATGTATTTTCTTTTCTCTCTCTGTTCGATACTAAAATGTATAAACTCTCTATATATTTAAACTACCAATAAAGCGAGTTAGGCCAGGTACCACTTTTGTTTTAAATGTATATATACAAAAATATATTTATTAGTTTTGTTTGGTGGGAATGCAGGAGCAAATCTCTTCATTTACTAAACACTTATGTTCATACGCATCTGCAAACTGAGTTCAGAATATATTCATATAAAAATGTAAATAATCAAATTTCATTGAATAAGTTGAGTTTGAATACGAGCGGATGGTTAACGCCCAAATTGAAATATGTACCAATTTAAATAAATATAGAGGACACTTTTCTATCTGAAGCAGACACGACCATTTCTTCGTTTCTACATCGACATACATGGGGTTACATGCGTACCATGGTCAATAAATCGTCGCCTTATATCCAGAATACCGTATCGTGTTTTTCGTCATTTTTAGAAAAAAACGTGTGACGTTTTACCCTCTATATCTTTTGTAACTACATGCGTGGTTCTAGAATTGCATTTTATATTTTATGTGAGACGTATACTTTCTAGAATATGGTATGTAATATCAATAGAAAGAGCTTGAAAGACGTTTCCAGCCAAACCAAAATACCAAAATTCTCGAAATCGCCAAAAGTCAGCTGACGATGTTTTAGAAATAAGTCGATTGACAACACTCCATGCTATATGTGGGCAACGTAAAGTAAGTGTGCATCGCTGTGAAACCAGTGGTAGCCTTACAACAAAAGCATACCAGCATAGAAACGCATTTCCTTGAGAGAGTACATCTATAAACGTACAAAAGTGTTCAAGTTTTAAATGTTATCAACATGTTCAGCTTATCACGATGTGAAGTGAAACACCTTTGCAAATATAGTGAGAGAATACCAAAGACTACACAAGGGGTGAGCAATTTGTGATAAAAGATACACCATCAAGATAAGTTGACACGAACAAGTTGCTTAAACCCTTTGTAATATGACAGAATAACAAAGAAAAGTGTATATTGTTGTGTCTTGACCTGTTTCTATTTACATTGTAACTTCGTTTATATGTTTATCATAAATACGGGTAAGTCGGCTATCTTTGATATCCGTCAACCATCAACATGTAGATGAACTTGTATCATAAAGAGACTTTGCCATGATTATAAGTATGTTGAATAATGGCCTAATCTGGTATATGTTTCTATTTGTTGAGTACAGATGTCGCAAACAAAAATATTGCAAAGCACAAAATCAAAGTCTTAATATGTTTGCTTGTTGTTTGTTTCTGTGTATCATATCAAAAGTAGAAATGACAATGACATTCTTAGAAATGAGCCATCAAGTAAAAACGGCTTAGCACACTTATGCAAACAGTCACTGGAGCAATCAAAATACATAAACCTTATGGCATTTAATCCTGACTTTATTTAAGGACAAATATAAACATTTCAATAAGTTATTAGGTCACTAGCTGGCACTTCTCCTGGATCCTAATTATATCTCAACTTTGTGCAAATCTCTACATATGGGTCAACCAGTTGGTCTGAAATATACTATCATCTTAGTGTTGGCAATTCATAACTCCTCTGATGTTTGAAATGATGCTTGTATTTAGCTTCAGCTTACACCCGTTCTACAATCGTCTTGCTTCATGGTACTTGGTTTTAACGGGTACTTCAATATGAAACTCTTCTGAATCATTGGTGCGCAAACAAATACAAATAATATTCACGTCTCACGCGTATTTAAACTCATTGTAGTGTATCTACATCCGGTGGGACACAGCCAGGAAGCGATGTCTCTGGCCTACTGTACGTGATCAAGTAATAGATGCCGTTGACCTCGGCTTAGTGCGTTTCTCCAAGGGTACATTTTAAGCATCGTCCTAGCTCTATAGGCGTACTGAACCTTGTGAACCCTTACAGTAAATGTACCCAAAACAATCCTGATTCATAAAGTTAAACACTATAATCTGTTAAATAAAATCGCAATGGTGGTGTCGAATTTATATACCCGTATAATTTTATTGACAAGTTACAAGCTGTATAATACCTACTTTTTACCTAGATTAAATAGTCCGCATTTTTCAGCGCTTCTCCATTTCTTCTGCAGAATCGAGAAAAGATGTTTCACGACGCTGAATTTGGCGAGCTATAATGTAGGGTTTATTTACAGTCTTTACTTATATTATCATCGGGTTACACATTTGCAATTCTAAAATGTCTTTAAATACGAATTTATAACATGGACTTAGCGTACACGAGACATAACTTGGTATTGTTTGCCTGAATATATAAATATCTCTGACTTGCAAAGCTTGTTACAATGTGACTTGTCATCATTAACTTGCAGCTAATATTGTTTTGCCAGTGTAAAATATTCCAAACTATTAACAACTGCAAACAGGTGTTCGTTTTTCTGTGAACTGGCGTATATTAAGCTCGTTTGCACTGTTTTGATGAACAACCAGACAATAAAACAATGCAAAATAAACGTGCATTGGTAAATCTAAAATAAACTATGTATTGTCAAACATATTATTTATCATGCACAGCAATATCGGACGCTTTAACACAATTATGATCACCCTGATCATCGCTGCATCGTCTAGCATAATATAGGTTACGAATGTGAGTTAATTACAAAAGATATAGGTTGTAAATCGTACGTTAAATCTGCATGTCGACCTGCTACGAGTGCAGTATGTTTACAAATAGAAATCTCACAGCTTGATGCAATCAATCTCACACTGCCGTAGTGGAGAAATCAGTTCAATAACTCGTGAAATGCACAGGTACACCGTAGTAAATAACAAGAGCAACACTTCAACAATCAATATAGGTAGTGAAGACATCTAACGAACCCTGATCAAATGAATAATTCACATGCTGTACCATATACCATCTACGCAGACAAGTGCTCAAGAATGATATACGGGTAAACAAATATCCACGAGAATGAGTACCATGCATGACATTTCACAAACAAAATAAGCGCAGACGATTGAAATGTCACGTCTTTTAAAATATATTCATTGATAAACATTGGTATAGTTTAGAACAAAAAATGCCTTAAACCACATGGTAGACAATGATAGTAACAATTCATAGTTATGTGTAACCTGTAATCGTAGATTTATCTATCTATCTATCGTATATCGGAGTGCACTGCAAGAATAACCGGCGTAAGTTTAAGAAATAGCTGGATCCACTTTATCACATACAAATAAATAGTCAACTATATTGTAGATCGTCTTGTTCGATGGAGCGTATCACATCTACCTAGACCGCCCCTATCTGTTTTACACCCCCTGTACCTCTTCTCAAATGCGAGGAAGTAATTCGGCAGTGAACACGCTTAGTAGCTCAGTATTGAAACAGGGAAAATAAGGCTCGTGATTCGGGATTGGATAGCTATTAATAGATCCGCTTTTACAGCCTGATAAAATGGAATACAGTTTTTAAAGAATCTCACAATATATTTCATTCTCAGCAGACTTGGAATTCTGATATACCTTCAACAGCATTGGCTGTTTCTTGGTAATTTATTTGATTTAGTTGACAAACTTTGAATTGCAAATTATTTTTTTATACCGCAATGAAAATATAACAACGGCAAAAAGACTTCGTCAGTGGTTTGCTAATATTCCGATAAAATACAAACCAATAACAATGGGAGATATACAAAAGCTTCATATGAATGGAAACGAGAGAACAGGTGGTTCGAGTAAAGAATACAAACTCATTTACTTCGATGTAAGAGGTAGAGGTGAAGTTCCGAGGCTACTGTTCCATGCAGCCGATGTGCCATTCACCGACAAACGAGTTACTAAAGAAGATAACTGGTTCCAAGTGCTAAAACACAGTAAGTTGTCATAATTTCTTGTTACTCTTAACCATGCAAATAGCTTGTCCATACGAGTAAAGTCTACTAATAAGTATCTTGTTCTGATCTGTGCTATTGTCACACATTACCGGGTTATTAATGTGTCTATACGGTTGAGTCTGCTAGATCATTATATATTGCCCCGATGTTGGTCTCGTGCAGTTGATCAATATGTGATGTGATCACTTGAACTAAGAACCAAATAATCATTATCAGAATACGTTTTTATTTAAACATGAATATCAATAAAACCGATATAATTTGCACCACTATTGACACGATTATGTATAAAAGTGGACGCATCCTGATCATGCATCTGCCATTCATCTAGCGGTTATCAAATTGCATTAACTAAACACGTTCGCAATATAAGTACTGGTAAGGACACATATGAATAAATTTTCGTCTTCTGAAATCTCATTTGCACTTTTCAATGGTCACATGCTGTTAACAAATACGGCACATGCTACTTAATAAACTTTCTTCCTGCTTTGTACGTTCATATCAAATAAATGCGTTCAACTACTGAGACAAATGTATCAACTTAAATGGGTAGGTTATCAAATCGGCTCAAGTAAATAAGTACGCCTTCTGGTTTTATACGTACGTCGCTTAATTAATATCAGTCAGTGGATTTCAATTTCAAATCTGTTCTTATTGTTTCAACGTTCTGGGGTCACATGGTTTTGTTTACATTTGCTACGTTCGGTGTTGATACTACATTTACTGTTTATTTCTCTTTACTGTATGCTCTTAACTTTAGGTTAAAAACCTGTAGTAAATCATATCAATATTTGCACTTCATGCTTTGATTAATGCCATTTTTTTGCAATATTTGAAACATATACCTGCCATTTAAATATAAAAATGTAAGTTACACTCGATAAATTAAACGTTTAAACTACTTAACCGAGAAGAGTAAATATCACATGTAGCCGATCGAATATTGTGTCTGCTCAAGTCATTCTCTGCTTTATGGTTGTGTTTTTTCTTTGCATCGAATAATTACATTATTATAATTTCATACTATCTTGGGTCGACATCACACTATTATTAAGATTATGTGTATTGTGTATGAGTGGGGGGTATGTATACAAGTATAAGGGGTAACTCCTAGCTCTCAATGTGTGTTTTATATAGAACGAGCGTCAATTTCGGTTTAAGTACATACTTGCAACCCGATCGCTATACGTTAGGACTTTAACTGAATGTAAACATATGATCATGACTTTACTTTTGTTAACCCAATATACATAAAGCTAAATCCACTAGACTTACTGTCCTAACGCAATGGCATTTGTATAGTACCAATAATGTTTGATTGTTTACTGTAAATTGCAATTAAACAGGCGAGAAATATTAAATGTTCTCCGTTGAGGTCAAATATATTAAAATGCAGAAGTCATTAAAATGGTAACAACTGCCGTCTGCAAAATGAAAACTCTATCAATTCATTTAACAATAAATATACTATATTTATGACCTGTAGTCAATTCATCTTTTTTATTCAATTCGACCCGCTTCAAAACAATTAATAAATCTTACAATACAATTATAAACTGGCATGGTATAACGTAAACAATAAATAACAAGGCGCAAGACTAATCATGTCGAACGCTTATGAAAAAAGTGTTCCCGTAAAATCTGTGCGAAAAGGGCATTTACATTGTTTTCTACAAAACGTGATTATTTCGACGTGTGTAACTGAATCCATAGCGTTATGCCTTTAGATACATGTGATGTACTTGATCATTAAAAAGATGTCCTCTTCAATCGTTTAATCGCCATTTTTGGGAGAAGATTCCTTCTTAAAAGAAAATAATATATTTATAATAAAATTCTGATTTTTATTTTCAAATGTATCCGATGGAAATTGTTTCCATGGCAGTACAACTGTGCAGTATGATATGGGTGTTAATCGTGCAAGAACGCCTTTAAGCATGAGTAAAGTTTTCGATTCAGTCAGAAATACGTGTTTATTTGTTAATGAAAACAATAAAAAAACATATTGTTAGTGTATATTAGTTTTATATTATAAAATAAATAGTTTTGCTTCGTACACAGTGTAAATTCGTTCCTTGAACCGAACGGATTTTGAACAACGAATGTAAACTATCCTGTCTATAATGCAACGGTAACCTTTGACGAGGTTCTATCTCACGCCTAACAGACATCCATCGAGTCACACACTCCGTGAAATCAGTTCAGTTCAATGTTGTGTTCTACTGCTTTCAGTTACCACACTGTTCTGTTGAATGAAATATATTATATAACGGCATCGATCATATGAAGTTGTTCTGAAATATCGAAAAGTGTGTGATATGTTGAATTTAAGAATGAATTTTAAATTTGAACTTAATTGAGTTTTAAACATTTTTTTTAAATATCACAATTAGATCAGTCGCAAATTTTAAATTCGGTTTTTGAAAACTATAATTAATGTAACAAAAAGCGTTACCCTTGTACCGCTCATTAACAAAATTCACTGCGCGTGTTCTGTTAAACTTACACATACTTCATACTATTAAATTAATCTATAAGATTAATTAACTGAACTGACAATACGCTGTGTTTTCTTCATAATTAAACTATATGTTCTGCTTTCGATTTCGTCGTTATTTCTATACTATACGTTAACGGTCGCCGTCGGATTATGTTTAAACATAATGTGTGCAAAGACTAAATTATATCGTTATTTAACAAAGAAAGCCTAGCTCGATTTGCCTAGCATTTAAAATATCACATATTGAGCTTCATGTACACGTATTTAATATTTATTTGCAGGAAATAATACTGTATTTACACTTGATCATGGAGCTGTTTATACATTTTTCTGCTCTTTTTTTTGTGTTGGCGGTTGAACAGTAATTGATCTAGATACAAGCTTTATCATTTGAGGAGACATCCTAACCACAAACTAGTACTTAAGGTACACGCAGTACACTTCCTCTACACTTATCTCAATAAGTCCAATTCTACTTCCGGTATTAATTTATACATACGGGTAATTCTGACAACTGTTCCGGCAATATGATTGGATAATTGACGGTACTAAGTGTCTCGTTTTAGTTTTAGTTTTAGTTTGCATGTCACTCTATACCTGTCGCTAAAAGAAAACTTGGAATTAACTAAAAAGGTGGCGCGGTTGGTAAAGCGTCTGGCTCCTAATCGGTCAGTCGTGAGTCCCCATCACGTGCTGCGTTTGTTTCCTTGAGAAAGAAATGTTATCCCATTGCTAAGTACTGGTTGGTTCCAGGAATGGATTCAGGAATTATTTACATATGTAAAATGTCATATTTCGCAATCGAAGCGAACCAGATTAGTATAAACGAACTACTAGAGTTTTTACAACTAAGTTTCAATATCAACTGAACTTTTCTGCAACTTGTCATCTACAACCCAAATATTGTCGATAAATGTCATGAGATTACGGAGACCTCGGTTCGAAGAATACCGTTCTCAATACATAGCTTATCTTCCCAAAAGTCGTATATTTATTTCGACTAAGCAGCATGATATATATGTTTATCAAATGTTAAACGGTATATCATTACTTCAAAAACTATAGGCAAATCACATAGTACGTGTAATTTAGATAGTATCAGTTTATTACACAAACAACGTGCGTTTAAGTGATGGCGAATATCTATTTCGCGTTTTATATCAAAAATGCCCCCCAAAATCCGGAACTAAAAATCCATGTCTGCACATTACATGATCACGTAATTGATATTTCGATACAACGACATGTTATAAACGGTAAAAATAAAAATGACACAACTATGATTCTTTTGAAATCACACTTAAATGATCCAGGTAAAAGTTTGTATATTTTGCTGTAACTGAATATTTTAACTATATCAATTATACGAAAAATTAACAAACCCAATGGATGGACTTAACTTACAGAAATATACAATTAACTTCTTGCGAAACCAGTTTATAGACACAATACTAGTATTAACTTTACAGTTCAACTTCAACTTTTAGTTTGGCAATACTGCAAATCATATGCCATTGGCCATTTATAAATTAACACAATTCATTTTTACCGAATCGTAAATCGTCAAAATGAACATGTAATGATACAACAGTGAACCAAGTATAACACAATGGAAATATTCATCAAGAAGTACCAGTAACAGATGATCAATGTTTATTTACAGTACGTGCTACATCACTTGTTGGTGCCATGAAACAATGTTAAAACAATTTATGGAGCTGCAACTAATTATTACTTTTCAAAATATGAACCACTTCCACGCGACACACAACTGAGCAAAACTATAGTTAAACATAGCGATTGAACGATTATATTAATGAAATAGACTACATCCAAAACAAGCGATCAAAGGTACACCGAATGTTATTTTGTATACCTACACGTAGTACTTTAACACGTATCTAGAGTATTTATTGAGGTCTTGGCTATAATTTGGCGCTAAACTGACACTTGTGGTACGTGCATCGTAACGTAGGAGGATTACAGGAACGAGTGCATGGAATCTTTGCACCTAGAAATACCAGTACGACCTCACTCCAGGTGTATCTCAAAATTGAAAGGTGTACAGAGCTGGTATGAAGTCACATTTCTAATACCAGGCCTCTGTTGTTAGAATAAAAGAGTAATTAATGGTGCTAATGATTAACTTGATGCGGGTGCTTTCGTTACCGTTATTCATTCTTTTAAATATAGCTAACGGAATTTGAGAAAAAGCGATAGGATCATTAGGTACAAAGTGGAATTAATAACGTAGCAAATTGGATGACGGAAGTATCGAAATAACACATAATTGGAACAAAAAAACGGTAGAATGAGAAAATGGCAAAATAAGTGCGTGAAATGTGGATCAATTATGTATGTATCAGGGAAAAAAACGCGGCTTTCTTTTATCTATTTATAATTGTACGTAAAGTTTTATATAAGAAAATACACTGGCAATTTACAACATAACATATTGAGCTGCAAATTCCGAATAATGAGACACGCGCTATCATTATAACAGGGTAGATGGTCGGAAAGATCGACTATGATCGTTAGTATTATTATTGTATGCCATATAAGAGCAACAACAGTAGTAAACAATACATAATTGACAGAAAATAGTGATGTTGACCTCTATAGCACCAACTAAATGACCTTTACCACCATTTTATCCCAGCTTATAACCCTGTTCTTTAACACATTGATGATATTAACTAAAACTGATATAATCATTTTGTCTCAACGTACACTGTTTATTAACACAAGTATGTGATTTATTACCTTGACTAAAGCACAGCTACACCAACTTATAACAACTAGCTTAATACAGCTTTCGCTACTTCACAAATGCGTTCAACCAATTGTCTATATTGCGGCAATAAATTTACATGCAACTTTTTTCCAATATTAAGTTCTCTACTGTTTTCAAAACAGTTCAATTCAATCAATGAATTATTAAATTTGCCCTAAACTGTTTACATGCAAGACACAAATACGAAACAATATATAAACCAATAACAAATACAACAGTATTTTCTTCTACCTTACATACTACAACCTACGCCTCATTTTGTAGTGTTTGATGTTGATAATTGAATGACAAATATATTACAGTTGTTTGATACTGATACTTATATATATATTTAGGTATATCAATAAACGAAAGCGAAAGGGTTGTAAAGTCTATTGAATTATAAGCAGTTAGAAGCGTTTGACATTCATTCCATTGATATGCACTCGCAGACTGGTTTGTATCTGTGTTATATTTAGGACTGTACCAGCTAACCTTCTCTGCCTAGTGTAACATCGCAGGCATTCCTTAGTCCTGTATGAACGAACACAATTATGTAAAATGCCAGAATAACATGTTACCCTGTTCATTAACTTCAACCCTGATCAACTCTAGCTTTCCCCCACCCCTAATATAAGACAAACTATAGAGAGAAATAATACTTTCATTTCTTGCCTACATTCTGATAGTGCATGCATACAATACGAGTGTCGGTAGTAAACGTAAGGTGTGGTGGGTTTAGACCTTTTGAACCTCTCGTATACAGTGGTTGTGGTTGCGGTTATTTGGCTGATTACGTTAATTGCGTGTTTTGTTATTTGATAGTAGTAGGAGTAGGGTTTTTGTTTGAAAGCAATATTTTCAATTAGTTATTTACTGAGTTTAAAGAACAAATTAGTTAAAAAATAAATTCAAACACAATAAACATTTTGGGGAATATTGGTAGATTCCGTTATCATATATCTGAAACAATAAATTAACATTCTCAATATAAAAGAAATCGTATCTGTAAATATGCT
>ENA-OREC01002194-OREC01002194.1-marine-metagenome-genome-assembly--contig:-NODE-2194-length-10588-cov-13.019599_pt1 | contig 10588 bp, 8 predicted proteins | sample MGYA00248626_ERZ508543 | MGnify/ENA primary metagenome ERZ508543 (study PRJEB26211, sample SAMN05518279) | marine metagenome | isolation source: Puget Sound, Washington, USA | host: Bankia setacea...
CTCTATAATTTGTATTCAATGTGGTCACAAATAAAACATGCTCGATTCTTCCTATTTTTGCAAACGGCAAGCGTCATTTTCCCCCGAGAAAAACGCACAGGATACTGGGATCGTCACTCAATCTTTGGATAGGACGGTAGCAAAGCATCACAATGAAGACTTTTCCCATCACCAATATTTCAGACAACTAGATCTACCCTTCAAAACATCTTCTATCAATGAAGTTTAGGGCACACAAAAAAGGGAGTGAACATGATAACCCATATATAAAACTGAATGTTCAATATTTCACTATTTTAAGTTTTGTATCGTGCATTCAATTTTGTTAACAAGTTTATGAAGTCTGTAGGCGTATGTCCGACTCAATCCGATTACCTCGGGGACGTTGTGATGATTATATTATCATGCCTTCAAAATATGATTCTTTAGAATTCAAAACAAACAATTCCTTTGTTTCATCAAAAACATTTAACTTAGTATCACATTTCGGCTCGATGAATAAAACGTTCTCAAAACGGCGATTTATAATAATGTAATGATGGCGACGTCGCAAAAATAGGTGACAAATCGTCTTTACCTAGCCGTTTTAGCCATATAAAACAAGTCTTTTAAATCGAATTTTAAAAGAATTAAGAGTTAAACTTGTTTTATCAACATACTGTGTTTGTTTCATGTCTTTAAATTCAAGTTCGAGAGACAGTTTTCCGGATAATGGAACGAAACCTATGTATCCTATTTTAGATACAAACCAGTCATAGTGATTCAGATTAAGAATAATTGTCTGCATACCTGTTTAAGTTACATTTGAACTAAAGAGAACACTATTGCTAGAGACAATGAATTCACTTCTGAAACCCATGTAATTTTGATACTGCTTTGTTTTGTTTCGTGTTGGTAGTGTGTTGTTTGAGAAGTAAGTTCACAATACATGTAGTTTAATAGTTACATAATCAAGTCATGGACAAATGACCTATCGTGGTTGATGTTTAAGAGAAAAAACTAATTGACAATTTTTTTGTTAGTAAAAAACTAATTGAAATAAAAATCTGGTAGTACAAAAATAATTAGACGATTTCTTATCTGGAGCTCTGCAAAAAATATAATTTTTATGCAGGGTAGTTCTTGGTTATTTTATATTCATTTTAGCATTATCAAGGATACAAGTTATTTGAGTTAATATAATGATACTTCGGTTTGTTCCAACAGCAGAGGTATTATAACTCAAGAACATAGGAGTGAAGAGTTTCAACTGGAATGTACAACATCATAAGGGTAACACTAACCTGAAAGTAGCTGTATTTGTAAAGGTTGCCAGAAGTGAGACGACATATGTCAGACATGGTTGCCACATCACAGTAGGCATTTGGAAACAGGAACAGATCCACACTACAACCTGCTGTCACACATTCCTGACCTAACTGACTGTAAAACTTGGTCTGTGGTGCTAGAATTGTCTGAAATGCAAAAAGGAAATAGTTAGTTGACAAAAAAGAACAATTTACTGCAATATGGGTTTGAACAACTGAAGTCCTGCATTTTCCACCTGTTTTTACAATTGGTAAATCAATAAAAAAGAATCAAGTGATATGTCGTTGTTAACCCACCTTTTCTTTATCAGTTCCAAGTAGTTTTCTGTCATCTCTATTTTTCAGTTTGCCTGGTGCCTCACCTATGGGCAAGGAAGAGTGAAATATGTAGAGTTTGCCAGCTCTGTCAGCACTCTTTAACGCGTCCAGGCCAGCCTGGATCACTGGGCCTAGTACAACCTCCGTCTCACGTGAGTCTTTGAACATATCAGGTATCTGGGACAACAAACTGAAAACAACACATAATAGTGTTTAGAGACCTTTAATGTTCAAATGAGATGTTGATATAATGACAATGTTGATATAATGACAATGTGCTTAAAGAGCTGACTTTCAAAACATTTTAGCCAATTTTTAACAAAAGCACACAATGAGGAAGTTTTAACTGTTTAAATCTCTAAATATTGCCTCAGACTATCATACAACATGGTAAATGGTTTCAACTTATAGTAAAGACCTCATTGTATCTATGCTAATGCCTCATCCTATTTTATTTGAGAATTCTCAGCCCTTCTGGCCTATCTTACCTGTCAATAACTGACTCAGATTCTGCCAACGTCACCAGAAAGCCGTCTAAGAGTGGAACAAAGACATCCTCTAGGTCTGACACTACTAACATCTGAGGCTGAGCTAAGCTGCCCTAAAATACAAAAAAAACACGAATTTCTGAACTAATGTTTGTGTATTCCATAAAATATGAAAGGCTTAGAGCTTTCACCTGAAGCTTACTGTAGTTAGCTTTGCGATCAAGATTTTTCAAACAGGAAACATTTGCAAAACAAAACTTGACCTTTGACATTTGTAGTCTTATTTCATTTATGTTCCTAGGACTGAAATCTCTTATCACACTATACTAGACAAACCAACCTATTATAGAAGTTATATCTTCACACATATAAAATACAGCACCTCCCTCTAGACATTTGTAAAAGCCCCCTCTCCCATATATAAACTAAAATAACACCTTACCTTGACATTGTAGAAGTGAATTTCTTTGCCGTAAGTGACAAAGCCAACTCTGATCTCAGAGGCTTCAGCACCAACATCCCTAAAAGTGTAGGAACATCGAATAAGCTAATGGAGAATAGATTTTAAATTGACTTAAATGATTAGGTATGTGCTTCTACAAGATTGTGTGAAATACTTAAATTAAAAGATATAAAAATGGCTTGGGTACTGGAAGTCATATGAAATCAATATGTGTACACTCAAATGTAGAATACAACAATGAAATAACAGTTATATGAGGCCTTACAACAGAAATCCATATTCTTTCTTTAAATACATTTTTGTTTTCGATTTAGTAACAAACCAGCAGTGACTTAGAAACCTACCTTGGTAGATTCACCAAGATGTCGTTCTTTAATCTCTCACACAACAAGTGAACCAAGCCACTCTTTACTGCCTGGTAAGAGACATCTATCATAAATATAAATGCTGGGGCATTTGGTATCACACTGTTCTGGAACAAGAAAAAACAAACATTCTTGCAAACAAATGTTACAAATACAAATATACTAAAACTGTACAAATCTGTGTGACCTCTTTATCCACTAAGGCAGATATCCTGTCACTAGTTAAAGGCTTCAATCTATACATATTTGCAAAACTAACTTAATGAAGCAGAACACAAACAAATGTGCTTTTACAAATATAGTGAGACATAACAAATAGAACCCATAACCTAGTGTAACCAATTTCACACGTAAGTAGATTTGATAGGGCAATGTTTCATGTAAACAAAATTTGAACATCAGATGCAATTCCACAATAATCATTTGTTATTAATATTCTTAGGTAACAAAAACTATTACCAAAGGGAAGATTGTCTCTTAGTACAACATCTCTGTATTAAACTAAGTTAGTTACTAAGTAAATGTGCATACCTAACAAATTGCAAATCTCCTACTTACTTTACAGTAGTCTTTAGTTGCAACAAATTCATATGAGCCGAGACAGAGCTCTGGTCTATCATAGGCATCCACCCTTCTACCTGTTGTATCCAGGTATGCAAAGTACTCCTGGGGAACTGAAAATAGGATACAATTTAGTTTAATAATTGCCTCTTATAATACATATGTAATAATCTCAAATAAAGTTGACTAAATTGTTCAACAGAAGACCTAGACAACCCTTCACAATGTATTGCTTATTTAAGGTAATTTAACATCTACCTGTATACCACTGTTTGACTATAATAAAGCCAAAACAAGTTCTGATAATTTGCAAGTATCTCATTTTTACAAGCAAAATGAAACAACACACCCTCTAATAAAGATCGCTTTTCTCAATATGTATTGAAACCATCAAATAAAAAACCTAACTTTGAACTCAAGAAGCATAAAAAACACCTTGATCTCTCTTCTAGTCTTATGTTTCAAAAATGCTCACCATCAGTGTTTGCTGCACAGAATACACACTGAAATCTTTTACCACCTTCTACAAACACCATGTTGGGGTTCATGTAAGCCTTACACCTCTTACACCTTACTGGTCCTAACTCTCCAAGGTTAACTATAGGTAAAGCTCTCTGCAAATACAAATAAAGACATATAATGTTACGCAAACTAGTGAATAGTTACATGTATTGTTCAAATAGGTTTGACTTCTTCACATTAATGAATATTATAATGACATCATAACTGTAAATAAGCACACACAGTTAGGCCAGATAGAATCTCATTTTAACAATGAATTCTGAAAAATACAAGTTTCATTTCTCCTCCCTCTTTAATATAAATAGGCCAAATATGTATTGTATTATACATTTTAAACCGCAATGCCAGTAAGTGAGTGTATAATCAATAGTTACCTCTTCCTCTTGTAGTTTGGCAAATGGTGAAATAGTGAGTGCAAAAGGTATATGGCTGTTCTTTAACATGTCTGATGTGCACGGAACGTTATACATGGTTGATCGCATAAATGAAGGATTACAATTCCCTGGAAAGAAAAGGCCATATACATTTGACTATTTTTGTTATGGTTACCGTTCATTACATAACAACAGCTTTATAAAATCATTTTGAGGTAGGACTTTTGGTTTGGTTTTGATGATATTGAATGCGGTGGCTTATTTGATATGTAAGTCAATCTTAAATCAGGCCATCAATCATGTTTAGTTCTATTGTGAAATGTTCCTGGAACCAACCAGTACTAAGCAATGAGGGTAAAGTTTCTTGGTCAGGGAAACAACTGGAGCCTTTGTCTAGTCCTTGAAATTCTTGTCATTCTTGTCATGGGTTCAAGAGAATTTCTTCCAAATCACATAAAGAGTGAGTTTGTGAGAATCAATTCTTGGTTATTGAAGATACAGTAAAACCACTCTACTATTGTGCTCACTATTTTCTCAGTACAGAACGTTTTAACAGTAATTCAAACTATTATTGAGTTTTATGCAGCAGATGTTACCTTGATCATCTGTTGTAAACTGTGTGCTGACTAGAGGAGGAACAGAGCCTCTAATTTTTGTTTCAAATACTCCACATCTGTTACGTCTATCATCTTCTATAACTTGTATCTGTTTTACAATAAAGGTTGGAGATGCTTTAACAAAACTCAATATTGTTCTAGTACCCTTAATTAGGAGCAACCGTGCAAAGATAACTAGTGAACAACAGAAAGAAAGAGTAAAAATAGTGCAATATCTATGTATTTCCTTTTAATAATGGTCAAGGAAAATGTTGGCAAAATAAATGACTAATAAAGACTTTAAACAAATAATTCAATCTTTCAATAATCAAGTTATATGCTGGAATTAAAAATAAGGGCAAAGTTACTTTTATTTCAAATAAACTTACTGGACTTGGCATCTGGTCTGGATCAAGTTTCTTTGGTCCTGGTTGTTGCATGGAAGTGGGCATACTGCCTGGATGTGTGCCTGGGTAGCCTGGGTTGTATGCAGGTCCAGGCTGGGGTGGAGGGTAGTTACCCGGGGCACTCTGGAACCCTTGACTATTGGGTTGGGCATCCATACCCATTGGTGGGAACCCAGCTGGCTGATTGCCTGTAACACAGTAGAATACAATGTCAATACAATGTCCATGACGCAGTAGTCCTTATTGCTCTTGGAGTGTTCATGTTTTCAAAGAAAATCTGATCTGTTTCATTTAATCAGCTTACATTGTTTTAAAAGTATTGGTTAACATAAATATAAGTAGACTGGGCAACATGTTTGACAGTTTATAGTATCTGCCCTCTCTACATTCTTTATTTAAATCTCACAGAAAGTAATCAAGTCACATTGAACATTGTTTAAATAAATAGATCTCATTCCATTACCTTGAGGGGGCATGTTGTTTGGTGTTGGAGGAGCACCAAAATTGTTTGGTGTTTGTCTGTCTATTGCCATAGGAGTTGGACCACCATATGTGGGTTGGTTAAAGTTGGTGGTAGGAGGAGCACCAGGTGCACCCATGGGTGGCCTTATTCCTGCACCTGGTGGACCAGATATTTGTTGCGGGCCTGTCATGTGTGGTGGACCTGCATTGGATGCTGGAGGATTAAACCTTGGTTGCATTGGTCCAGACGGTGGACCAGTTGAGGGGGGGCCATATGTACTGACAGGAGCACCATAGCCTGTTGAGACATGCGGCTGTCCTGGTATACCGGATGGAGGAGCATTGTAACCACTGGTAGATGGAGGACCATAGGAGTTTACAGGTGGTTGACCATAGCTGCTTACTGGAGGCTGACCATGTGTGCTGCCTGGAGGTTGGTAGGCTGAGCTTGATGGTGGATGACTGAAGGTGCTGGTAGGTGGTTGTTGAGGAGCTCCTGTTGACATCATACCTGGCCCTGGTGTGGGATGTGTTGCACCGAAACTTCCAGGAGGGCCCATACCTCCAGCCATTGAGCTAGATGGAGCCATATGTCTGCTTCCTGACATACTGTGTGGAGGTCCTGGTGGCATCATACCGGGTAAAGCTGGTTTCGCTAGTCCTGGAGGACCTTGTAGGTGACTTGGTTTTGGCCCACCCTGTAGATATACACAATTTTAATCTTTACAAATCAAGGCCACAACAGATTGTTTGGTTATGTTTTGTTTTACCTCTTCTAGAAACATTATTTGTAATGAGTATCATAATTAACATTGAATCTTTCAGAACAAGAATAATATAAATAGAATGGTGAAATTGGTGTTTTGTTATTATGAACTACTTGAGCTTACCATAGGACCAGGACCTGGCTGCCCACTGATGTTCAAGTTTCCCATGGGACCTGTCAACTGCAAAACATGAGCAAAGTCTTAACAATCTACAATGTTAGCTAGACACTTACTTATGTAAGCTATCAATTTTAGACTATATATACATTAATAAACAAACCTTTTGGAGCAGAACAAATGTTTTACAAATCATTTAAAGACACACTCTGGCTCATGTGCACCTCAAACAATCTTAAACCATAACATAGTTCTGGTGCCCATAATATACTGATACCTAGACGTAAGAGTTTAAACTTATAGCGCAATAAGTATTTCAAAGAAAATGCTGTACCTGAAACTACGGATTAAATAAGAGGTACAAGAATGGTTACCTGGTTAGGTCCTGGTTGACCTGGTCTCATATTTGGTGGCATTGGTTGCTGGCCTGGAAATCCTGGTTGTGTTGCCATCCTTAAACCCAAAAAATAAATGTAATGTAACAGGAACATTTTAATCATATCCAGACCTACCTTGATAATGCTTAGGTCAATGGCTGTAAGATTTCTATACATATTTGTATATGTAATACTTGTCCAAAGAAAAAAATGCCCTTTATCGCTCAACAGGGTAGTAATACAATTATTGCATTTAAGGTGTCAAGCAAAGCAGGTAACTCTTTTCTAACTGAAGTGCGTTATAATGGGTTCAAAGTCAATAGTTGGAGTTCTTCAATGATATTAGGACCTTTAGTCCTTACTCTATTTAAACATGGCACACACATTTTAACAATGTTAAGTGAAGATATGGTGACATTAGGCCTTGAGTGTGAACAAGGTATTCCAACATTTTTGTCTGAAGTTTTTTACTTGTCTTGATTATGAAGAAAGACGTTACATCGCTATACAGCAAACAAACTAAGTTTGACTATTAAAACTCAACGATTAAGTTGGTCTAGAGTAAAGCTGAATGACAAAAACATAGATGATGCTGAGTGACAAATAATTCCATTCCAGAAAAAAAAGCCTTGACGTTGTCAAGCTAGAATAAAATCTAGCACTAAGAAATGACCTGCATGCATTAAGCTTTAAATCTTACAGAGACACATAATTAAATCTGCATATATATATTGTGACTGATTATGTGGTTCTATACCTTGGAGCTCCAAATCGCTGTTGATCACCCTGAGGCCCTCCAAAACTTCCTGGTGGTCCTGGCTGAGGTCCATTGTGCATGGTACCTGGACCAGGTTTAAGAGGCTGTCCAAACTGACCATGCGCTACAATTAAATTTTAAAACTAGTCTGTAAAGCTGGTGACATTAGGGATAAAGCACTTAAATCTCAGGCTGTAAGTAATTTGAACATTTTGATACCTACTGGTTGTGAATTATTTCTTATGTGGCTTACACAGATCTTGCTATACATTTGAGTATAAGAAAGAGTTTGTCTAAGATTAGAATTGGTTTATACAATATAGTTTACAGCAGGAGAACTAAAAACCAATATTTGCAACAAAACCTCCTATCCACAAACGGTGCCCAGTCTAATAGTAATATCAGTGTTGCCCAGAGTGCGCCCTTGCTTATTTTTCAGATGGCCCATCAAAAATTCCTTTGATGGGCCCACGGGCGCGTCCTTTTTTTCGCTGAATATAACCACAGATATTTTAGTTGCAAAGAAGTTAGGTGTTTATCTTAAAAGTGAGTTATAGATATAGCTTTTGTTTTTATTTTTGTATGGCCCACATATATTCAACATGGCACCCATGTGTTGTTACCAATGGGCCCTTGGGCGCCTACTTTCCAGAAGCTGGGCAGAACACTTTTAAATATTGTTTGTAAAATTTATAAGTAAAGCAAATTACCAGGTGGCATTTGTCCATTGTGCATTCCGGAATCTGGGCCTTGAGGTCGAGCTGGTGGTTGACCATAGTTGGGAGGTCCCTGTCCATATTGTCCAGGCACCTGGGGATAACTCATTGTGCTGGATCAACCCTCAAATCACTGACACCTGAAAGTTATACACAATTATTGTCACAAAAACAAGTTAGCATTCGAGAATGCCACTGCCATGGTAAATAGACAGATACACACAGTTTAGGCATTACACAGTACTAACAATTCCAACCAAAAAAGATAAATGCGTGCAATGTATCACAGACACGTGCAACTTAACAACTACAAACCACCTTCATTGTTGTAAACTCTTGCCAAAACTTATTGTTTCCTAACCACAGTAAGTTGTGAAATCCAGAATTAATATACATTATGTCAAATGGTGATTTCAAGAATATAGTACTAGTAGGATAATATTTAAATTGAAAACAATTAGAACAATAACATATTCCTTGTTGATGTGACATTAAGAGTATGTCTAGGCTGGATATCTTAGCACTTAAACATTTAAAATTATGAAATATTTATTTGCAGTATACACGGGTGACATCTGTTAGCATGACGAGTACGAACAAGATTGAGTACGAATCTGTCAAATGTTCTTATGGTGGAAATAAGAAACAAACCTTTAGTGGCAGACTGCTAAATGAAACAGATAAAATAAACTGTATTTATATTGCGACAGTATCCTTCAATGTCCAGCTAAAATCACTAGATAAACTGGTGTTCGTGTGTTTATAAATCTGTCCCTGGTAAGAAAATGTCGGCAACTGTCACAGATGTGCGGTCGTTTGCTACGAGGTAAGTACGGTTTTAATGCACATAGTAATGTCGTCAAAACTTACCATGTAATTCCTCTCAAATGGATGTAGCTAAAAATAAAAATTATTCACAAACGTGATAATAAATGACTTGTTTATTTTGACACTGCAGGAAAATACACGACACTATTGCCACGTCCAGAAAATCAACTTCCGCTTGCACATGCGCATTGTGTGCCACGTCCGCAAGAAGAGGGTCGATCCAAAAGTAACAAATTGCGCAAAATAAACGCAAAGTGGCTAATTACACAACATTTTTATTTGGCATCCTTGATAATGAGTGCGTAATTGAATCAACTGGCATTAGTAGGACACATACTTATTCTCCATAGCTTAAGTAGAATATCAAAGTAAACTTGCTTTCAACAAAATAATAGCATTGATCAGTAGACACGGATATCCAGGTATACTTGTCATGTGAAAAAACACCGACTAACACAAACACGTACATTTTTTACAAACGAAGAAGAAAAAAACATTGGTATGTTTAAACTTATACTAGACTGTATACATCATGGCAACCAATTACTAAACACCAAAACTTCCTTGAAACCTAGAACACGTTTGACTAGAACAACAATATCTCTGGATAAAAGATCAATAATTAGTAATAAATCAAATAAGAATCTACACGTGTCTCTCGACGGTTGCGAAAAAGTTTAACAGGTGTTTCGTTTGGACCTCAGATGACTCGACACAACACGCCAAGATTATCATAATTATTATGTGGTGGATGAACACAAATCATTTTCGCTCTTTTTTAAACTCCGTCACGTTCATTTGAGAACCTTGCACCAGCGTACACTTCACCTGTGTTTGTTTAGTTTAAAGCAATGACGTAGTGAATTTAGGTAGTTTGAGAAAAAGTGTATGTGCATTTATAAATCGAGATTGCAAAGATAATTTGATTTTAATCTGGCGCACGTACGCGTGCACTATTATTCGAGATATAGCTAGTGTTAGTCCACCTAAATGGCTGTCAACGAGTCTTTTTGCCGATTGTTTTTATTTGACAGACTCGTTACAGGGATTCAAAACAAAATATCAAAACCCCTGATCGCTCTTTATTGTAGCTATAGCTGGTGTACAATATATATACTGTGCAGTTGAAATATGAGAGGTATAGCTGGTGTACAATATATATA
>ENA-OREC01002195-OREC01002195.1-marine-metagenome-genome-assembly--contig:-NODE-2195-length-10587-cov-14.563273_pt1 | contig 10587 bp, 8 predicted proteins | sample MGYA00248626_ERZ508543 | MGnify/ENA primary metagenome ERZ508543 (study PRJEB26211, sample SAMN05518279) | marine metagenome | isolation source: Puget Sound, Washington, USA | host: Bankia setacea...
GTGAGATGGTTGGGAGGTTTGTACATCATCCATGTGTCATACAAAGCAGTGAGATGGTTGGGAGGTTTGTACATCATTCATGTGTCATACAAAGCAGTGAGATGGTTGGGAGGTTTGTACATGATTCATTGCTTCACTGCCTCTCTCACTAACTGCACAGTTAACAACATCACCCAGGTATCAGATCAATACTTGTCTATAATCACCTGTACTGGTATCCTATAACTAACTGAACACCAAGTCACAACTCAATCCTACTGTAAGTGTGAGAAATTAGCACAGTTGTCAACTCTTCACAACTTTAACTCTTCACATCATAATACAGATAGACTAAATTGAATAGCTGTTGCGTGACTGACAAAGAACCTGTCCTTTAAATTGACAATTAACTTATCTCTATATGCTCTACAAATTGTGATGAGAATTTTGCTGTATTTTCAAATAATTACGCCCAAGGGTAACAAATCAGTGGCCTAATCTTTAATTTATTGACATGTCTTCTTTTAATTTGAGAGAAACAACAGAATTTTTAAAAGTATATTTTTTTTGAATAACACAAATGGTATATCTTGGGCCATAAAATCATCAAGAAGTCAATGGGTGATGTTGAATAAAGAAGCATGTAGCAAGCACACTTTCACATTCACATACTATACTGTAAACAAAATATAGGTGGTAAATGTACTATTGTTAACCAGATAAAGTTTCTTGTACTTACATTGTTAGTTGTGTTGCCCTACGTGTGGCCTACTGTCAGTGTGCTAGACTGCTGGCCGTCATCCTCATACCCTGGGACACAATGGGATACGATACAAGGGAAGCATTCAGGTCTATACTCTGTGCCAGACTCTGGTTGTTGGACGGTTGTAAACCTGACATTGTCTGTGGAAGAGATACGGGTACTATAGATGATGGGTTCAAGGAGAGAGTTGCAGTGTTTAGTGTCTGGGGTGCCGCAATGCTACACTGTGCCTGACCTCCCACTGCCATCTCTCGTACCATACGCTGCTGCAAGGCCTGCTGTTGCTGTTGCGTTATAGTTGACAGGTCCGTGCTTAGTGCTATTTGCTGCGCTAGACTGGTGTTAAGGTGATTTAAAGACGTTGCCTGAATCGCTGCCTGTACACCAGCAGAGTTAAGTGTCTGCAATATGTTTGTTTTACTCACTCTATAACGGGCATTTTGTTCTAAGAGCACCTCATTAGTTGCCGTTAAGTCTGCAACTTGTTTCTTAAGTTCTTCCACTTTTTTTCGTAACATAGAATTCTCATCTTCTAGTAATTGATAACTCAGTGGTTTAGAGTTTGGCGACAACGGAGCGTAACGACTTTCAAATGATCTAACAGTAAATCCTTCTTGGACAAACTCTGGATCTATTCTCCTGCGTTTAACTTCCTGCTCAAATTCAAACCTATCAAATCTGGGGTCTTTATTAGTGCATGTAGCCGCAAAGAGTTCACGTCCTTCAGACTTCCTCTGTAAGAACTCGTACTCGGAACTTGATATGTGGCGGTACTTGCAACCAGCTCCCCTATGACAGTCCCCTTTTAAATTATCTTTACATATAGGCACACCACCCTTTGCTATCATTTCTGCGTGATTTACACCAATTCCTAGTGATGCTGCCTGGAGGACACGTGACGGCAACTCTCCTGTTTGCCGCGCATGTTCCTCCTCCTCCCGTGTACAATGCAGAAACTTACAATTGGTCCGTCTGCAGCCATTATTTTGAAAGTCATGACAGAATGTGTACTCAGAGATTTTCTTAAACTCGTTAGCCTCCTGCTCTCCTGGGTGACGATATTTACACCGTTTCCCGCGGCGGCAAACATTGCGCAGAAAGTCGCGACATATATCATTGGCATTCCCGCTATCACTCCCACTCTCGCTATGATCCGACATTTTTTCGCTGCTTTCTGACATTTTGTGTGTTTCTGTATTTATTCCAGATCTCACAGACAATACACTGAACACGGCAGAGCACTAGTTCCAATCACACAGCAGCACGGCACTTATGCGCAGGTTAAAATATAAACAAAGTCAGTAGTATACAGTATCTACACAATGTCATATAACTGGACCAGTAGACATCTAAGTGGAAACATCTAGGTCTGAGCAAATTATCTGCAAAGAAATAAAAACACAAATAAATTCTCACTGTTACAATCTGCTACACGCTGCACTGTTGTTGTAAATAAAAACCTGCCAGCAAAAACCACCTTTAATTTGTGTTTCATTTGTGTTTTGCATACCAAAAATTTCAAGATGATGATTATTTTCCCATATAACAAATTTCATTATAAAGATTTATTAACTTAACATGTTATGTATCATGTTTTAAACAATTCAAAACAAGATATATGTAATGTGTTTTACCAATTCTGAACAAGCTATGTAATGTGCGTACTTATGCTCAAGTTGACTTGCACAAAGAAAAGGTGGTATTTGCTTGTATCTATGGAACTAAAGTAAAGCTCTATATGCTACTACGGTCACTCTATTATAAGACTGGTCCACTATTAAGACCACCTTTTACAATCTTAAACAACCAATTTCAATGTATTTTGGGTCTTGTAATAAAAACCAGCCTACTATCAAGACTACTTTTTGTCTGTCCCTGACAGTTGAATGGTCTTATATGTTAATTGTGACGAGGAAAGGTCATTAATTGAAAAAGGAATATATAAATCAAGCCTCACTTTATGGCCATTCAACTTATATTATAAACAACATATCTATGAGTAATTCCAATAACACATTTTCATGATTAAATATTTACAAATTGTCCAAACGCACACCATCATCTGTCAGTCATTAATCACATCATCAGGAATAAGCTAGGGTATCAAGTACAATGTTTAACCCTTTAAATCAGATAATCAGAAAGTTAAGTGTGTTTTAAATTTTCATTAAAATACCTATATCCGTTACTCCTTCAGCTATCAACAAACTCTATAATTCTGTTAGTGTTTACATGAAAACCATTGAGGGATAGATGCATTAGCGTTCTATCTGCTACAATAGTCAATAGCACTTAGAACACTTTTACTTTTACCCATCCATCTAGCATATCTGGAGGGGTGAATGCTATCTGCTTCTACATTCAATAGAACCTAGGACTTTCTCGCTCTCACCCGTGCACATTCTCTAGTGATAGATAAACAAAGTGTGTACACTTCTAGATTACCTGTAGATATGGCTATCAAAGAAATACTTGTGAATTAGATATTCATCAAGTCAATAATTCATGTTCATTAGACATCCCTTTAAGCGCCATATAATCATTCCACTGGAATCCAGGAAGGCTTCAAAAGTCAGACAAAAATATTAACAGAACTGTTTAAAGCAGTTTGATAGTATAGTAGTCATGTACATTTTATAATTTGTTAAAGTCACATAATCTATTTTTTGTAAAGCTCGAGATTACATTCTGATAAAAAAATTAAAATCTTCCTTAAAAAGTCGATGACAAAACTGTACAAAAACAACAGAATCAAAAGAATGATTATTTAATGACTAATTAGCAAGTAGAACTCTCTTATGCCGATATCATCCCTTGATATATAACACATGTCTACAAGACTTTTAAAAGTAATTATATGAAATACTTTTAAAAATTTTAGCGTTTGGACTTTTGTCGGTTCTCGTCATTGTTTTTTCATCCCCGCCACAACGGCCAATGACCTCCACTTCGAAGGATTTTCTATCCCAGATTTTATCCATTACATTTTTTTCCTATCTTAATTCTTCAGAAAGAGCCAGTATTTCCCTTTTAATGTTTAGTGCCAAACAAGGCAACTACTGGTACAATTTTTATTACGTCTTTGGTATGACGCTGTCCTTGTCGGGGATTGAAACCGGGACCGACCGCACTCGGAGCCAGCACTCTAAAACTAGGCTATCGAGGAGGCGGTGTGAAATATGAATCTTAATGTTTTAATTCCTAGGAAATTCAAAGACATACATGTATCAAATGGAATAATTTCTTTTTTTAAAACTTTAGGCAAATGTTAATCATATCATTTTAGTAATATAATGCATTTAATTAAAGGTAAAAATATAAGATGCACTCATTCAAGAACTTTCAAGTATTATCAGAATGCTGCCTGTAAAATTCTGAGCCAAAATATTCAAACAGGTGTTACTTTTCACCATTACATTATCAGTGGTGTTAGTGTATCCATATCCTTTTCTCAGCACAGATAATTTATTGGCCATCAGTTTGATTAACTCTTTCACTTCCCTCTCTACCACATCTCCCGCAGTATTTCACCCCAAAAAACTGCACAGTTAAATAATCTCAAGTATCCACTAACAACATAAAGTATCACATTTAAAGTGTTTGTTCTGTTGAATAATTTATCATATTATCGGCAGTTTCAAGTACAAGTGGTAAAAGCGATAGGGTTTTAACTGCTTACACATAAAGAAGCAATTAGGACCCTTTCGCATTAACTGTTCTAAAATCTTGAAACAATATTTGGTCCGAAATCGCTTCAAACATAAAAGCAATTTATTACCTAACAGATTAATAATCGTTTGAGCATTTCGCCGCCATTAAATCTAATACTTGCTGCATCATTCCAACAAGACAAAAGTTATCTAATTAGAACCAGGTTTGAATTACAATTGCTGACGTCAATATACAAGGTTTCTAACTAAAAGAAATAACTCAAATTACATAAAACCTCGCAACAAATCAAATTTCCTTAATTGCCTCTTGTTCTAAAATTACAAGTTTGCATAAAAATACAAAAAAAGCCGGTTCTTTGAATTAACGGCCTTTAATAATCATCTGCCTGTAGCTCCCATTATTTCGTTGCCAAAATAAATGTGGTCATAAAAAAAGGCAAAGAAAAATGCAGGGATATGATTATAGGGTTATCAATGAAACAGACACTGTTGAAAAACCCAACAAAGATAAATTGGAAAGCACTAACAATCTGATGATAGCCAGCACTATGCAGCACTTGCCAAAAGTCACCACGAAGTCTCCATCATTAATTATAAATACAAACATTAACCCAAAAAACAACACGGTATGGTGTCAGTATAATTGAAGAAACTGTAAAAAGACGACAATGGTTAAATTACCACGACAAACAAACTTTCCTTTTTCTTTGTATTTTAAATTTATTATTATACTGTAAAAAGACAACAATGGTTACCACGATAGACAAACTTTGGTTTTTCTTTGTATTTTAAATTTATTTCACAATTTTGCAGTTGGTTAAATGTAATTTTTCGGACTGAGCCTACCTATGAATAATGAGACAATAGGGCATACAATTCTGGGGACAGTAATACATCAGCATGAAACCGAGCAACAGACATCTTCAATGTGAAACTGCCTCTATAAATAATAACAAACTGTAACATATATCATCTACAGTAATGAATGTGTTTTCATATTTTTGAAGCAGCATGGAACACTTTATAGACCTTACAGATTATCACTCCGGCTTGAGTTTTATCACACCAGCTTCTTCATTGTGCTAACTGCTTTCTAAAATAACTTCCACCAATTGCCACTTGTACTGTGCATGAACACCTACTAACAGTCTGCCTTTCCACAATTAATTCATATCAACACAATCCTGTGGTAAACCATTGAATGATTGAACCAGACATAATATTTTGTAACTCATATTTAGACTGTGTCCTTTGTGCTGGGCTGGAAACCTATGTTAACACTGGAATTTTCATCTGACACAATAAATCTAATGCAAAAGGACAATTTAAGTTTTGACCGATATAAGCTTCCTTAAGTGTAGGCAACAGTTTGGTTCCATGACCTGTCAGCAAACAACCAAGGTCATCTGGTGTTGTTACATCATGTGGCCAATTTGTTAACATGTATCAAATATTGACTTACACATTTACACATTAATAAAAGCAGTCCTAATCTACTCGGAAGTTACTGGCAGAGCTAACAGCGTAATCAACAAACTGGTCAAAAATACATTAACAAAACAATTAAACTGTGAAAAAGACATCCATGTAACTGTAACTATTGAGGTCCTGTCTGCAATTAGATAAAACAAATTTTGATGAACTTGATGAATGCAATATAATTTAAATACAAGTTATTTAAACATGTGACTGTTGTTTGCCTTCAACTTCAGTAGACATTGTGTGGTACATTTTCTATATTCAAATAATTACAGCCAGGGTTATTTTGGACTTTGAATGCCATTTTTATATTTTTAGACCATCAGCCGACTCCAACAACACACCGATTGGGAAACACATCGCAGTGAAACCAACCGTGGCAACCAGTTAATCCCACGAATATAAACACTGTTTAGAATCCATGAATAGATAATTAAGTATAACAAAGAAGACCAGAACCAGCTGTGACTTGTTAACATTTTAATTAAACTTATAACCTCCTTCTTCGCTGGCATCTTCTGATCAAACATACCGTGCTTTGATGGCTAAATTAGAACACGGCAATTAGTGAAGTATAATCAGCCTGGTAGTAATACAACACCCAGCCTACACATAACAACAAACAATACTATGCCAATAATACCCTCCAGAACTCTTTCGTTTTCAACCATCGACTTCACCTACCTCCACTTCCAAAGAAGAATTAAAGGGGTGAGTGCAAAAGGATCCTATCAGCTTCTTAATTCGATGTCACATAAACCCCTTTTGCTCTAACCCCTTGACTTCCTACCTGTACACAAATAAACATCTTACTTCCTTAATTAACACATGAAATGCTTAATTAATGAGACTGTTACCATGGTTATAACGACAGTGCAAAACATTCATATCCAGATATAATAATTTTGATAAGTAGCACTTTTGAATTATTTTACAACTTTGCTGAAATGAGTTACAGAGTACATGAAAGTCACAGATCCTACTCATTTATTTGCCAGAAATATGATTTTCATGTGGCATCAATAAATATACCTCCTATATATACAACATTCAGCATTGTAATATGTTCCGGGTAAGTATAATTATCTACCAAAGTACGTCATGTAAAAAGCACAACACTAAACTAATTGCAGCTTTGCATAAATATATGAGTCTTGTTATTACAGATAGTGAAATTGAGGGGTAAAGCAGCAGTGTTTGCCAGCTATAGACAACAATTTTATAAAACACAGGATTGCAAAGTGATCAAATAACTGACAATCAACTTATGAGAGGTTTGTAAAGTGTTTACAGACTATTATTATAGTGTGTTGATGGCAATTTGATGCAATTGAAGTAATCACACCTTATGTCGGAATATACTATATTATTACTGACAACTATTTGTATATTAATTCCACCATCACCTCCCTTGGCTCTAGATACTGTACAACATTGTGTCTGCAGAGATCTCAGGCAATTATGTGCCAAGTAACAAGCTCTCTCAAGCACAGCAGGCTCTTATGTTTAATGTCCTTATTGTAAATCCAACATTGTGCCAAACTTATGACCCTGTGGCTTTATGTGTTTTTGTATTTACCGTATTAACAACACAAACTTCATTGTGCTATAAGTGCCTTGAATTGCTTCATACCATCATATTGCTCTTTCAGTTTTGCATTGAAGAAAGTGAACAATATTCATCCATATCATACATTTTTAACGATACTTGTTGAGTATTGCTAGTCTCAAGCTAGTTTTTTTCTTTTTTACAACCATTCTTGAAACCTTTAAATGGAAAATGCAAGTTGAATAACAGAACTGTCTATTGTCTTGTATTATAGGCCAAGACAATTAAATCTCATCACAACCAAGCACCATTTACATCACCCAGATAACCATATGAATGTCCTGCATGCATATAACAACAAAACTATATACTTTCTATATAAAGACATCTAATTAATAACCATCTCAAGGGCTGAAAACAAGAGGGTTCTTATGCATAAAGAAGCAAATATAGAAATGTATTCACCCATCAAATGCTTGGCCTATACGTACATATCCATTGAGAACCCACTGATTTACGCTGTATAGTAATTATCTGATAAAAACAAGCTAATAAAGCAATTACTGTGGTATATTATATTATTACTGTTTGATATTTGTCTATATGCTACACACTATATACATTTCTAAACTGACTAACATAGTGATTGTGCATGTATATTTTCAGGGGTTAATGTGAAAGAGTTCTATAGGGGTCATTATTCAATAACACTTAGAACCTTTTCACATTCACTCCTCAAAATTGACCCCATGAGGACATTCACCTTGTTATAGTTTTATAACTAACATACTTATATTTTCTAATCACATATTACTACAAAGCTAATAATTGGCAGACTATTATGATAGGCCTAGTCATAAAGCTTGTGATTTACCTGACCAGTGACAAACAAGCTGATTATTATATCTCTTTTTACCTTCAATGCTCTTTGCAATGTAAGTAATACAATACAAACTAACTACTACACACAAGCAAACACATAATCACAGATCCTTTATACACACACTATAATTGCAATGTGGCATAGTACAGAAAGATTGTATTACAGAGAGAAGTTGACTGGTAATAAATTTCAGAAAGACTGGTGAGGTTATTTTAGAAAGACTGGACTGGTGAGGTTATTATAGAGAGACTGGACATGTGATGTATTACAAAGAGACTGGACTGGTGTTATTACAGAGAGACTGGACTAGTGACATATTACAGAGAGACTGGACTGGTGATGTATTGCATAGAGACTGGACAGGTGATATATTACAGAGAGACTGGACTTGTGACATATTACAAAGAGACTGAACTAGTGACATATTACAGAGAGACTGGACGAGTGACATATTACAGAGAGACTGGACTAGTGTAATATTACAGAGAGACTGGACAGGTGATGTATTACAAAGAGACTGGACATGTGATATATTACAAAGAGACTGAACTAGTGACATATTACAGAGAGACTGGACTAGTGTAATATTACAGAGAGACTGGACAGGTGATGTTTTACAAAGAGACTGGACATGTGATATATTACAAAGAGACTGAACTAGTGACATATTACAGAGAGACTGGACGAGTGACATATTACAGAGAGACTGGACTAGTGTAATATTACAGAGAGACTGGACAGGTGATGTATTACAAAGAGACTGGACAGGTGATATATTACAGAGAGACTGGACTAGTGTAATATTACAGAGGGACTGGACAGGTGATGTATTACAAAGAGACTGGACAGGTGATCTATTACAGAGACTGGACAGGTGATGTATTACAAAGAGACTGGACTGGTGATATATTACAGAGAGACTTGACTAGTGATATATTGCAGAGAGACTGGACTAGTGATATATTACAAAGAGACTGGACAGGTGATGTATTACAAAGAGACTGGACAGGTGATGTATTACAAAGAGACTGAACTAGTGACATATTACAGCGAGACTGGACTAGTGACATACTGCAGAGAGACTGGACTGGTGAGGTTATTTTAGAAAGACAGGACTGGTGAAATAATACAGTGAGACTAGACTGGGGATGAATTACAGACTGGACTGGTGACATGTTATAGAGACACTTGACTGGTGACGTACTGCATAGAGACTGGACTAGTGATGTATTACAGAGAGACTGGACTGGTGACATACTACAGAGAGACTGGACTAGTGATGTATTACAGAGAGACTGGACTGGTGACATATTACAGAGAGACTGGACTAGTGACATATTACAGAGAGACTGGACTGGTGATGTACTACAGAGAGACTGAACTGGTGACATATTACAGAGAGACTGGACTGGTGATGTACTACAAGGAGACTGGACTGGTGACATACTACATAGCGACTGGACTAGTGATGTATTACAGAGAGACTGGACTGGTGACATATTACAGAGACTGGACTAGTGACATATTACAAGAGACTGGACTGGGGATGTACTACAGAGAGACTGGACTAGTGACAGAGAGACTTGACTGGTGAACTATTAGATAGATCTGGGACTTTACACTACTTCCTTGTGGCACTCTAGTTGTCTCTTACTAAGCTTTGATTCCCGAAGGTCTACTAAATCATCCTACAGTTTGTACAGTGTTCACAATCACAAAAATACCACATTAAAAATTAACCTGGTGTTGTTATTGCTTTATTTCAGATTTAAAAACCTAACAAACCATGCATTAAGTGGACAAAAGTTGTATTGAATTTAATTTTAAACAACATGGGTAACTATTGCATGAGCATCATAACAACCTTTGTAACTACTCATGAACATCATTGAGCCTTCAGTACTACACGTGAGCATCATTGAGCCTTCATTACTACACGTATCATTGAGCCTTCATTACTACATGTGAGCATCATTGAGCCTTCATTACTACACGTGAGCATCATTGAGCCTTCCTTACTACACATGAGCATCATTGAGCCTTCATTACTACACGTGAGCATCATTGAGCCTTCATTACTACTCGTGAGCATCATTGAGCCTTCATTACTACACGTGAGTATCATTGAGCCTTCATTACTACACGTGAGCATCATTGAGCCTTCATTACTACACGTGAGCATTATTGAGCCTTCATTACTACACGTGAGCATCATTGAGCCTTCATTACTACATGTGAACATCATTGAGCCTTCATTACTACA
>ENA-OREC01002196-OREC01002196.1-marine-metagenome-genome-assembly--contig:-NODE-2196-length-10586-cov-13.394709_pt1 | contig 10586 bp, 2 predicted proteins | sample MGYA00248626_ERZ508543 | MGnify/ENA primary metagenome ERZ508543 (study PRJEB26211, sample SAMN05518279) | marine metagenome | isolation source: Puget Sound, Washington, USA | host: Bankia setacea...
TTAAATTCTTTTCCATAATTTTAGTTCTTTTCTTTACTTTTGATTCTTTTCAGTACTTTTAAATCTTTCTTGTACTTCAAATTCTTTTCCATAATTTTATTTCTTTTCCATATTTTAATTTCTTTTCAGTACTTTTATTTCTTTTTTGTACTTAAAACTCTTTTCCATAATTTTATTTCTTTTCTTTACTTTTGATTCTTTTCAGTACTTTTAATTCTTTCTTGTACGTTAAATTCTTTTCTATAATTTTAGTTCTGTTCAGTACTTTTATTTCTTTTCTTTACTTTAAATTCTTTTCCATACTTTTAATTCTTTTCTTTACTTTTGATTCTTTTCAGTACTTTTATTTCTTTTCTTTACTTTAAATTCTTTTCAGTGCTTTAAATTCTTTTCTTTACTTTTGATTCTTTTCAGTACTTTAAATTCTTTTCAGTTATTTAAATTCTTTTCTTTACTTTTGATTCTTTTCAGTACTTTAAATTATTTTCCATACTCTTAATTCTTTTCAGTACTTTTATTTCTTTTTTGTACTTTAAATGATTTTATATACTTTTACTTATTTTCAGTACTTTTGTCTTTTCAGTACTTTTAATTCTTTCTTGTACTTTAAATTCTTTTCCATACTTTTATTTCTTTTCTTTACTTTTGATTCTTTTCAGTACTTTTAATTCTGTTTTGTACTTTAAATTCTTTTCCATTTTATAAAAAAAAATCCATACTTTTATTTCTTTTCCATATTTTAATTTCTTTTCAGTACTTTTATTTCTTTTTTGTACTTTAAATTTATTTCAATACATACATAACGAAGCATAGCCCAGTGTATCAAGCTAACGAACATTAAAAAAACATTAGAAATTAAGATATTGTATATATTTAAGTTTGAATGTTAAAATCAAATTATACACTTTACCTATGAATCTACATAAACATATGTTGTATTTGTAAGAAAAAATCATCAAAACCATTTAAAATTTGGTCAGCAATTATAAGGATTAACACTAAGGGTACAGCCTTGATTATGAAATTGGACCCTGGAGTCAACCTCGAAAATGATGAGATAAAAGGTGTACTGGTTATGTTGGTGGCTTCATATTTCTTAAACAAGGTGACTTGTACTCGTAATATTTTGGAAACTTACTTAGGGGATATGTATCTTTAAGAATTTTGCAGTATCATGTCATTTTATAAGTCAAAATTTCGATTTTTAATTTCTCCATTTGTCACCCCTACGTGAGAGCGAGTCTTTAATCAGGTTCAATGATTATGAAATCTAGCCCTGAACTTGTCAATAGATTGTTCATATTTTTGGAACATTCACAAACTTGTTTTATGTTTCAATTATTAAATGCATGTGTAGGCCCATACACCAGCGTACCGTTTTACTAAAGAACTTACGCTAAATGTAAAGTTATGCAATCATTTCCTATCTTGATAACTTTTAAACCACTGATCATGTCAAAAAAGTAAAAGACATAGTTCAATAGAATACGAAAGAGGCTTGAAAACTGGAGTTCTATTGGATATAATTGAGGGATTTTATATAATATTCAAGGTTTAAATTTGTGCGTATGTCCTTTAGTAAAACGGTACCCAAAGGTTGTACATGTATAATAGTACAGTTAAGTTCAGCTATCCTGCTATCAAGACCACCTATTTCTGGTTCTAAAACTCTCATTATCTCTCTATTAAGACCAACTCGATATTAAGACCACTTTTTGGGGGGTAATTCCTGAGGGTGGTCCTATTAGCAAGACTTTACTGTGCAAACAAAAGTTCAAATAACGGAGAGACACAATGATTGGTTTTTCTTTGTTTTTATTTCTTGCAATGACGGAAAAAAGAAACAATGATGCAACAAATTGGTCACAGTAAATTAAGCACACCGAAAATAGCAATAATAAAGTGTTCACAGTGTTTCTTTTGTAACATAAAATACAACTGTCAGCGTATTAGTACAAGTTGTGTTAGTCATATAAGGCTTAGTTCACAACATAGGGTTTTCATAGTTTGGTTTTTAATCAATTTATTGCAACTTAATTGACACCAAAATACAATTGTAATTCTACGTATCAATTCACATCCCTAGAAAGAACCAGTACTTAGTTATACACTTAAGGTTTCTCAACCCCTAGGAATTAATACCTATGACAAGAGCTTACATTATCCAACTTAGCTTAGAAAAAAACTGCTTCAAAAATGAGCTATACTTAATATCTCTTTATTTTTTTTCTATATAAAATGATCATAAAAGAAAGATGAAACAATATACAACACATGAAAGTAAAGTTGACGTTCAAGTTGTGTCACAAAGAAGGGATAGATCAGTAAATTGGACCATACCATGTTTTGCACATTTTCATTACATTTATTTGAAGTTTTCATAAAACATAGTTCAACATTACAGTGATTCGAATTCAATTTAAAGATTTAAAAACAAATGATTCTTTTTTATTTGGTGTAAAAAGAGTGAAACATTTCGACCATATTTATCATGTATGTGCAAAGCCTTTACTGTGTACCAATAAAATACTCAAAATAAAACTTGCTCCATAAATTGGTGTGTATTCCTTTATATATAATTGTGTAATATATAAAAAACTGTATAAATAATGTTCAAGTGACTCAATACTATTGCACATAATGTATGAATACTTACATATCTACGAAAAAGTTCATAATAAACTTGCAAGTCCATGAACAAATAATGATCATCTTTCTTTAAATATCTTTACAAATACAAAAATTAGCACTTCTAATGAATTAAAAAGGATTCAAATCAGTTCACAAGTAGCATAGACTGTTTAGTGTTTACAATACTCGTTAACATGTTTTTTTGTCTTTATATCCATGTTCATCATGCAGAGATAGATTATACCAGATACAAAGCAGATCTATATATCCAGTAAGGTTTATTCACGTTTGACACTACAATAATGGCAGTTTTCTAAATAAAAGGTTTTTTTATCCACTAAACTACTGAGCCTAATCCTAAGAAGCTCTGCACTTTATTAGCCATTAGAACACATTGTTTACATATAAGAACACATACGATTGATAAGAAAAAACATTGTGATACCTAGAGTAATGCGTCACTATTCTGGTTTGAACTCTTCGATTTTTGAGGCTGAAAAATGGCCCCCAAACTGTGGGAAATCAACCAAGTTTGTATTCTAAAAGTGCACCAAACCAACCAGTTCTCTAACAGTTGACTAGGTCAGAAACATACAACTGTCCAAATCCACATGTATATTTAATCAGAGGCAATATACAGTACATAATTCCACGAAACAAGGTACATGTAGTGGCCCTTTTAAAGTAGGTGTACAGTTTTCACACTTTAACAATGAATTCATGTCTCAAGTTCGTAATACATGGTATAGAATGACGAAATACCAAACTTTACAATCAACGATCCTTTAAAAGTTCTTTGTCCCACTGACTTGTTTGTTTAACACAGAGCTACCTGTACATACAATTTAACTATTTATTGAAACTCTCTAGAGTCTAATGGCAAATTCACGTTAATTGCACATAGATTCATATTCAAACTTTAAACATTATAATTATACTCGTACAAAAGCCGTGGTGCAAAACGAAAAGGCAACAATCAAAAATACGAAATCAGTATAAAGGATCTTGAACTACAAGTACTGCATTGTTTGTACTTGTTTACATTGTAAACAGCATGTCTTACAAACTAGAACTCATCTGTCCATGTGTCTATAGCCAAGTGATCAGATAGTACTTGTACAGAATGTCTTACAAACTAGAACTCATCTGTCCATGTGTCTATAGCCAAGTGATCAGATAGTACTTGTACAGAATGTATCTGGACTACAAAGTTGCATTCATTAACAGTTTCAGATAGTAAGCCAACTAACATGTACGACCCTTCTAGAATACAGGATCTTCCATTACTTGAGCCTTCCATGCTAACAGATTCAACTCTCTGTACTTAATCTACAATGATTGTATACATGTACCACTGACCGTCACATTCACCAGGCACTTTTTGTTACCAAGGCAACATGTCTATCAGAACCCGAAAACTTTGTTTACAACAAAACCTCTACCATCAAATACATGAGTTACATACTTGGAAACTAGTTCATGTAAGTATACACAGTGTATTGCAAGTATCAGATGCACATATATCATATTTACATACTTGTATAAGTCAAGCTACACATAAGTACTTTGAGAGAAGTGTATTTGTAGGCATTGTACAAAAATGAAAAAAAGCCCGCTTAAAATACACTTGTAGAAAAAAAACACGACATATATGAAATAACCAAAATATAAACAACAAAAATACGAAGAACAAAAAAGCACATTTTCATTTACAGCAGCGAAAACATAAAAGTGGCCAAGCACTGAGATAATAATGCAACAATAAACGACAAAGTTACATATGATTATATCATACTTCACATGATTAAACACAATGGCTAGTAATATATCAGTCTCACATAACACACAGTTTACATCTCTTACAGTTCAGACATTGATGCTGAAAACAGTCTCGCTCTAACACCATAACTTTTAACAGGTTTCTCATAAGCTTGCACCAACTCTGTACCAAAACTTTGCACTACTTTGCAGACGACACTTAATACAATTTCATGCATCAGGCGAATATACAGGACTCATTGAACCGTAGTGATGTTAGCGGCTTGTGTCACAACAGTACACGCCCACAAAAATGTACAACATAATCCGGGTACTACACTTCCTCTTGGTGCCAATCTTCAACCAATCTTCAACCAAAATCTTAATAAACTTGACAAATTTTGTTTGCTTATAAAATCAATAGCATTATTGCATCTAATTAGTTCAGTTTATTTTTACGAATGATCAACACTCACAAATAACTACTTCTTGGTTTCAGAGTATTTTCTTTACAAATTCATTCACTGTTACACTGGTGTCTACTTATTTGCCACCTAGACTATAACTTTAGACAAAGGTAAATGATAAGTTTGTTACATACTGCCAGCTATGCATACGTTGATCCTTAAATATGTTAATCAAAGAAAAACACACATACACAAAACATGTATCTACAAAGTGTGACGTAATTTTATTATTTGCCAATTTTTATCACATTTTTTTTGTAATTTTTAGAATACATGCACAACTCTCAGAGCAAACTCACACTCATCCAAGAACGTTTGTTCCCATTTTTATCACAAAAAAAACATTTTCACTAAAAATTCTGAAATACCTTTTATCTTAATTAAATTGGTCAAAATAATTTCACAAATAATTATATAGAAAACTCTTATTAACTTGGATACGTTTATTATTTGTGTAGCCATTTGGTTCCTACTAACACACAGTCTTCTCAGAGTGAAATTCACCATAAATAATGTCTAACACTGAGATACACAACAGCATTTACGTAGCTAACAGATTCATTTAGTGTTTTTTCAAGTACACATAAACATGGCAAAATTTAAAGCATGTAGTGTTGACTAGAATTCTAATCTATAAGCTGATGAACTTGTCTCATGATCTTGCAGCTGTATCGTGCATCGGCTAGCAGATGGGTCGATGTCTACCTTAGCATCTGCCAGTTTCTCCTTGTGTAAACTCATCCACAATCTCAACGTCTCATTGTCGTATGTTGGTATGACGGTGACACGCAATGACTTGTCCTCCCACGTACTCTTTCCCTCCAGTAAAGCATCCAACACGTGGGTCTTAGGGGAGAGAGCACTCAGCACGTAATATCTGGCCCTTACACGCTTGAAGAACTCCACATCACTATAGCTGGAGTTACCATGATTTGGGATATAGGTTAAATCCACATAGAACGGGTTGAAAGGTGGAAGAGATGGCATCTTAGCAGCAGCTGGAGCTGACTTGGTTCCTGCAGCAGTGGCTGGACGTCTGGTTCCATTTGTTTTGGATTTTAAGTCATCTGCACTCTTATCTTTAGCAGGGGCAGAAGCTGGTCTAGTCTTTCCCCCTAGAGAAAGTCTACCAGAGTTGCCAACTTTTGATGCATTTAAGTTAGAAGCTCCCGAGGTCTTCGACTTAGATTTATCTGGGACTCCATTGCTGGCAGCTGGCTTAGATGCTGAAGTTGGTCTCTTGGTAGCTAGACCTGGTTTCCTTGCATCTTCTTTCTTAACATTCTTGGCAGCAGCCTTCTCATCTGGTGTTGCAGGTGATGGTAAACCCATTGGCTCTCCCCACTCTGCAAGAGGGTTAAAACTCATTGGCCCTCCACCTGGTGCACCTGTCTCCTCCTCATCATCAGAATATGCAACCTGTTTAGGTGGGTCATTAAAACTGACAAAAGGATTCGTAGCAGGTCGCTCTTCTATTCTTTCAAAGGGATTTTGCTTTGAATGCCCATAGCCTTGAGTCTCAAACTGTGGTAAATTGTCACCAAAAGGATCAACAGGTTGATGAGCAACTGGCTCTTCTGGTTCATCTAAACCTTCTACAGAATCTTGGTCATCTATTTGATGGTAACCTAACTGTCCTCCATGGCTAGCATCTGTCAACTCAGAGTCTGGTGTAGCAAAGTTATCACTAGATTGAATAGGTACAGTTTGTTGTGGCGGGACTACTTGATCTCTCATTAAATCTTTATTGTTTTCCATTGGTTCTGATGTCTCTGCACTTTGATTTAGGAGACATTTTTCATCAGTGTTTTCTTCTTGTTCAAAAGAACTACTGTCCTCATCTTCATCTTCTTCATCGTCATCTGTTTCCTCAGTTTCCTCACTATCATCCTCAAAAGACCTTTCAACACTTTCTCTCTGATCTTCTGGTTGTAAGTTATCAACAGGTTTAGAATCATGTGCCTTTTCATCAACATCCTGTTCGTCTGATTCTCTTTCAGAACTTGACCTTAGTTCAGTGCTGCTTTCTCTCTTATCTTCTGGTTGTAAGTTATCAATATGTGTAGCATCATGTGCCTTTTCATCATCTTGTTCATCTGATTCTCTTTCAGAACTTGACCTTTGTTCTATACCTTGAACTTGTCTTTCCTCAGACTCTCTTTCCATGCTATCTCTTTGTATTTCTTCAGCATCAACTCTTCGAGCTGGTTCATCATTGTATTCTATACTATCACACTCTTCCCTTTCAATACTATCCCTTGATATATCCTCTGGCATAAATGGGTTCTCTGTCTTCTGCACAAACTCTCTTTCCAAAGAATCACGAACATCCTCTTGAGACTCTGGACTCTCCATACCACCATCAGCAGGCTCAGGAACAGCCTCTGGCTCTGCAACTGGCTGCATGTTAACCAAAGGAGCCTCTTCTTGTTGAAAAGATTCTTTTATCTCATCATCCTGTATGACTGATTCAGAGCCCATTTTTGTTTCAGTGGGCAAATCACTTTCACCTTGTGATTCATGCTCAGTTGATGTTTCCTCACTTGGTGTCAGGTCATTCTCAATTAAACTCTCATCTGGAGTAGCAATACCTGGAACAGGCAATGGAGTTTGTAACTCATCATGAACAGGCTCTGGTTCATTGAATTTCTCCTCTAACATGTCCTGTTCACTTTGAACTGGTTCTGGTGTACTTGGTCTATCCATCTCATCAGGAATTGCAGTTGGTTCATCAATGTGTTCACCTGCAAGTTCTAAATCTGCGTCATCTCCTAGCTTAGAATCTAAAGGTGTGTCTTGTTCAACACTGTCATCAACTACTTGACTCTCAACATTAGGTGAGCGGTTTAATGCTTCCTCTGGTACACTTGCTTGTTCTATAAGCTGTTCATCTCTTTGAAACTCGTCAGTGTCAAAGTCTGGTTGAGAGGCTAACTCTGGTGTTACCACTTCCTTCTCTAATTCAGCTTCATTTGATTTTTCATCAAATTTGGCTATATCTGCATGTTTTTCCAAGTCTTCGCTCATATCTTTCTCATGAATGTCTTCAATACTTTCATCATGAGGCAGGGCATCCTCAACCTCATCTGGTGTGTCTACAACAGCTGGATGCATTTCCTCTACAGGCATTGTGCTCTCATCATCTTGTTGGTCTACATCTGTCTCTTGCTTAACTGGTAGAAGATCTGGTTCTTGAGGAGTTGACACTGTTTCCGTTTCAGCAACTTTAAATGACTCTTCCTTTGCTGTGATAGTTGGAATTACATCTGGTTCTTGGCCATAGCTTTCAGGGGCATAAGCTACAGGTTCGGGAAGAGCTTGAGGCTGAATCTCTTCGGATGTATCATCATCAGGAGTCATTAATTCATCAACATTAGTTCCTCCATTTTCCATCAATGGACCATCAAATGGCTGCTTTGAGCCAAACATGCTCTCATGCATGCTTCCAGACATAAGATCACCATGAAAGCTACCTTGCATAGCTGAACTTGGAGCCATACCAAAATCACCAACCAGATCTTGGTGCATACTGTCTCCCATACCACCATACATTTGTGGTGGCTGAGTATCAGTAGATGCTGACTGCTCAGTAGAAATATCATCCATATCTTGGTCTTCATCATAAATACCAAGCTCTAACATCTTTTCTTTGTCCATTTGTTGTGAAGCAGGTGGTGTCTCTGGAGCAACAGGTTCTGGGGTTGCCTCTGGTGTAACATCAACAAGAGGTTCAGATGATTCAGTTGGTATAAGAGATGGTTGGTCAATGTGTATTGGTTCAGGCTGTTGTACCATTGGTTCAGCTTCATGACCTCCATTAACAAGTGAATCTTGGGCAGGTGTTAGATCAACTAAATCTGGAGCTGTTGTTTGAGCGGGTACTGGCTCAGGAGTTGGAACCTTAGTTGATTCTGGTTCAACTGGCTTAGGAGTACTTGCTGACTCTTTCACAGGAGAAGCAGACCCTTTAGGTGTTGAAGCAGCAGAGCTTTTTGTAGAACTTTTGGGTGTAGACGATTTTGAGGACTTTGAAGGAGTTGATGTCTTTGAAGGAGTTGATGTCTTTGAGGGGGTAGACAATTTTGAAGCCCCTGTCTTTGAAGGTGTGGAGGATTTAGCTGGAGTTGAAGCTTTAGGAGGCGGGGTAGACTTCAATGGCTTCTCTGTCCTGGCAGATAAAGGTTTTTCTGGTGCCTTCATGGTCTTTTTGTTTACATCCTCTTTCTTTGCTTTTGGGACTGATGGCCTTGGCCTAGCTGTAGTTGCGGCTTTTGTTTTGTTTGCAGTCTCTGACAATGGTGTGGTTTCTTTCTTAACCTCATTTCTTGGTGTATTCACTGGTGAAATCTTAGATCTAGATGCAGGCTTGGCATTCAGTCCAGTTGGCTTCTTTGCTGGTTTTGCAGTCAATGAAGCTTTAGTGCAACTAGGGTGTTTAAGGATATCCAAAGATTTCAGTTTCTCAAGACCCTCTATAACCTTATGCTGGGGGGCATTTCCGGGGAAGAAAATTCTTGTAATGTTGTCATTTGGATCGCTTGGCCTCCAGACAAGAAGGGCGCAAATTGACATTGTGTTTGGGAGAGGTAAATGCTGAGCTGTTCCAAACTGAGCCACCTTCTGGTTCCACTGCTGATAGAAGTCCTTCATTTCTTTGCTGTCTGTGACAGGGTTAAGGATATACATGTCCAGAGAACCAATGCCAACTTTCTGATACAGATTCACAGGTTCAATTGTTGGACCAGTCATTGGCCTAAAGCAAGACTGTGGAGCCAACCCAATCTTCTTGGCATACTGGACCAGCTTGTTCCCTTCCTCTGCAAGATTCACCAGCAAACTTGGATCCTTTTCAACATTGGAGTCAGACTCTTCAAGTGGTTTAAGTTTATCTGAAGCATTTACATACATAAACCCAATCTCTGGATGCACATTCTCAATGCTCTTTCTCTGCAGGACAGACTTGAATCCATACAAGTTATCTTCTCCTAGATGGGTCATTAGGGCAGCATCGATTCTGTCCAGATGTCTGGTGAAGTCCCAGAAGCAAGCCTTCCTACTATATCCCCCATTGACAAGCAAGTTGAAGCCACTAATACCAAACAATGCAGAATCACCTTGACAACCAGGGAAAATATACAAAGTGGGACGAGTAAACTTAATATTGCCTACTACATCAGAAGACTGCAACAATTCATTTAATTCTTTAGCTCTTACAAAATTACTAACATAAGCTGTAAACTGCAGCACTCCGTGGACGTTCTCGAGTTTCTCTGTAGGGTTGAGTTTCACGTCGAGAAGTTTGGAGAAGTCGCTCTTGGAGATGTGACCGTTGGACCAATCTCCCTCGGCACTAGTGTAGATGTTCAGAGTAGTCCCCCCTTGTTGTCTGACGGCGTTGTCTACATCCTGGTCCTTGAAGGCATTAGTGAAGTTGCTGAATGTGAAAGTATCATCCTGTAGAATCCATGCTCCAGAGCCCTGAAATAAGAAAGAACGCCGGTGTGAGAAATGGTACACATTGAAAACAAACTTTCATCTGCGTAAACTGTTTCAATATCTTTCATCTGCATTAACTGTTTCAATATCTTTCATCTGCATTAACTGTTTCAATATCTTTCATCTGCGTAAACTGTTTCAATATCTTTCATCTGCGTAAACTGTTTCAATATCTTTCATCTGCATTAACTGTTTCAATATCTTTCATCTGCATTAACTGTTTCAATATCTTTC
>ENA-OREC01002197-OREC01002197.1-marine-metagenome-genome-assembly--contig:-NODE-2197-length-10584-cov-12.815647_pt1 | contig 10584 bp, 8 predicted proteins | sample MGYA00248626_ERZ508543 | MGnify/ENA primary metagenome ERZ508543 (study PRJEB26211, sample SAMN05518279) | marine metagenome | isolation source: Puget Sound, Washington, USA | host: Bankia setacea...
GAGGTGAAGACATATTATACAAAAAGACAAGATAATGTCATCTTTTTTCTATATGGTCAAAGAGAGCAGAGAGGGTATTTTCTACGAACACAAACAGACTTTTATTTTAATGTACATGTATTAGTATCATAACTATATATTTAAACATGCTTCAAAAAGGACATGATTTCATAGTATTTAAGGCTCATCAAGATTGTTTTATGGTCAAAGAGAGGGTATTTTCTACTGATACAAACATACAACTTACACTGCTAGGATGATAGGACCAATGTACTCAGCAAACACCTGACATGGCTTCTGGAACTGGGCTGGCAGGTAAGTACACAGACGATCCAATGCTGCAATGATGGATTCATTGTGGATGGCAGATGTCTGCTCAACAAGTCCCATCACCACATCACAGACTGTAATATACAGGTTAATCTAGTGTGCATACAAATTTGTTTCCAGGTAAATAAAAGTGATGCAATGATTGCCACATTCATCCATCATCATACACGACAAAAAAAGTCTTCAGCAAATGAGTTCTATCTATCTTCCAATAATGGCAAACCCCTGCTGGGGACCTAGACATAGAGTTGGTGTTTAAATGAAATGAGAGAAAATACTTTGGTTAAAGTCCTGTTGAATCATTCAAGATTGTGTTTAAAAACTAGGAGATATGATGTCTACAATACAGATGAATCCATATTTGTTAGTAAACATGGTTGATGGAAATATATAAGTTTTATTATGCATGCAATACTCATTGAGAAAGTGAAGTTAACAGCTCTTATTCCCCAACATTTCCTAAATATGTTCTAAATTAAAAATATTCTAAATAATTAATTAAGGTTGATATTTTTGTTAATCCGACTACACATAGTTTAAAACAGTTTAGCTGTTTATTTACATGTATAACATCCTTGGGAAGAATCCGTTTTCACATAAAACTTTTTTCATTATGGAGGAGGGGTGGTGGTGTTAGGACTAGGGGGGGGGGTAGGACTATGTAAACCATCATTATGCAGCACCATCATTATTGTGTACCTGAATAACCAAAGTAACATTAATTATTAGTTTTTCTTCACTCAATATTGGCTGCCAGCGCGATGATTGTTTGAATAGTTATAGGTTTAGGGAAGGTTTTTTCTTATTGTAATTACTGAATTTAAACAACTTTGAGCAATTTGTTGCACCTTGTGAAAATGGATTAACAGTAAATTTATTTAACTTGTCATGAGAAAACAATAAATGAAACAATACCTGCACATGATACGCCACCATTTGTGTCGGCAAAGCAAGACTTGGAGAACAATAATAACGCAAAACAAGAGAATATAATTCCACGTCCTTTGGCAAGTCTCTCCATGTTTCAAGTGACAATCATGTGTTTACAATGGTTATTTTAAGATATCACATGGCTATCCAGCCTCTAATGCCTGGGCCCGGCTTTGTATCTTTATACGCCAAACATCGCTGGGCTTCAGCTGTCAAATTTTCAAATATCGTGCACCTGTCGGCGATACACAGCGTGATTTACAACCGCCAATTTCAAACGGTACACACTAAGCTGAGCACACGGATCCGTGAATGCAACTCACGAGTTTTAACATTTAATCGTGATCGCAACAATGGATCCTTACACAGAGGTAAGATGTGTTCAGTTATACATTTCGTGCATGCTTATAATCGGGGCTAGGTGTCGCCAGACACAGGACATTGGAATTTACTGGATGTAAACAATTCCACTTTGGGAATAAGAGGAAAATTAATGAGTTTGGGTTGGGCAAGTTATTTTCAAATTTTGAACGGAAAATATCGCCGGTAATCTTGTCATGGTTTGACAAATAAATATGCAAACATGGAATTATCCGAAGAAGCGGTAAATCGTCATTTTAGTTATTTGTCATTTGTATTTCTTTTGTTTTTAGCTTTGTAAAAGAAATAAGTGCGTGTCTGTCTGCAATCTTTGTGACGTGTTTCGTCTTTCTGTGACAATGACTTAGTGAATGTCTATCTAGAGTGTCACCAGATTGTTTGATAGATGTACACAAACTGTTTTTGCCATTTAATTGTCAATGGTGTCATTTTGCTTTTTTTTTCTTCAAAACAACAGGAAATGGATTGGGTTGTTAAAATTTGAATTTTGGCAATGACCCAATTTAAGATTTATAATTCAAAAACATGTTGCTCATATTCAACACGAAACAGTGATACTTGTTTGATGTAATCTTTATCATCATATTTTCACTTTCAGCAACTAATAGAGCGCACAAGACAGCGCCGTGCTTTACTTACTAAAAAGTTTGGAAAGACACCTGATCCAGCACCAAGGAAACGTGAACTGGAGGATGCAGAAAATCAACCACCACATCAGACAGCTCTAGATGATGGTAGTGAAACCTTTTAATGCTTTGATTTAGGTTTTAATACTCCTGGAGGTTGATTTTTTTGTAATTTATTCTAGAGTGTTCTGAACTTTGCCTGTCAATTAGTACAATGTTTTGTACACAGAATTTTTGCAGTTTTACCTGGATTCTGTCAAAGCTGTTCAGTGTTGCTAATGGTATCACCAACCTTTCTTTCAAGAGTCTCAGTTATGGACATTTATCAACATACTTTCTTCACTCATGTGTATAAATCTTAACCTTGCAATGCTCTTATAAATGGTCAAAGAATTAGAATATGAGAGATTTTAGGATCTTAGTTTTAATCATAAATCTCAGTTAAATTTGATCCTCCGCACTCATGGTTAATCAATACAAAAATTGATATATATCATTTATATTCATTAATTATTTTAGATTCACCAAAGCGACACTGTCTAAGAGATGGAGACAATGAACAGCAACCAACTGGCAAGAAATGGACAGGTACTGGTAGAATTACTAGAAAGCATATATTATAGTTTATTAATTATCAAGTGTCTTCTGACAATAGTTTGGTTCCTATGTTGTAACAAAATCAGATCTACACATTGGATTTACATGCTTGATAGAAACGGCCAATATCAAACTTACCCAGCAACACTTGACACTCTGCAGCATAAGGTAATGAACTTGTTGTACTTAACTCACTGCAAAGTACACAATAGGCAACTTCCATATATATATATCTCATTTTCTATAGCAATAATAAGTTCACTAGTTTTGCTTGGTGCAGGGGAGGGGTAGCAAATGGAGAGACAGCGTGCAACACCCTGATGAAAGATGAGATGCTTAGAGAACTTTTTGTTGCCCTGGTTAAAGTTGTTTCAAAAATACAAAAGTTATGCTCCAGCTGGACTTTGATTTAGTCAGTTAAAATAGAAATAACGTGGGGTTTTTTTGTTATAGATTCCCCTGTCAGGAACCAGGCTGAGAATGAAACCCGACCAGCATCACAGAGTCGCAAGTCTAGGTTTGCCAAGCTAGCCCAGGATCTGGACAACTTTGAGTGTGATATGTCACATCATGCCGTAGTCAAGTAAATATGCACTCAATATACTTAACTGAAAATGCACTAAATACTCTACTGAAACATGATTTTGTGATTCTCAGTTTATCTGTTTGCACACATGTTTCCTGTCCATGAGCACAGTATTTCAAACCACACTTAATATCAGTTCCTTTTTTAAATGCCAAAATCATTAATGATGCATCATTATTTCAGAGAAACCGATAAGCTGCTTTTTGGGGGGATATTTACCCAATTATTTTTCAAACGAGATATCAAAAAGCAAATGATTTATTGAAATAGTTGATGTTACATAGAAAATATAGGGGAAAAGTTCTGTTACCCCAAATGAATTTTATTAATACCCAATTAAAATCTGCAAATGCCCAATAAGTTTAACTTTCAAGGGTAAATACCGAATTTGACTAAACGTTTTCTCTGGTCACTCTGAATGTACACAAATTTAAGTTAACAGGTTTGTTATAACATGATTATCCTCTTTCTATTATGAATTTATTTTTAAACATGAAATCGGTAATTAATAAATTGCTACACTAGTCTTTCCCTTATTATATCAGATAGATTTTAACATGTGTGTTTAAGGAAAGAGGAGGAGAAGAAGCCTAGATGGCAGCCACCAAAGCGTGATGATGACAGACCAAATCATCACGATGCCAAGGACAGACATGTATCCTCACCTAGAAAAGAGTATGAACTGTACCAGGGACCACTGAGAAACCAGAACAATGGAGTGGACCCAGCACCATCACCCAAGAAAACCCTTGCACCAGGACCACCTAAACCTCCGAGGGCAGACTCACCAAAACGAGCCCCTTCTCCTGTATCTACTAATACTGGATCGCCAAAAGTCAGCTCACAGACTGTACAGCTAAAACAGTCTCAAGGCATTAACTCACCAAAGTTTGCACATCAAGTTAGTAACAAGAACAGTTTAATTGTCAATTCAATAACTAGATAGATGCAATGGACATTGCTGACATATATTTTAATTTGAACTAATACAAGATGGCTCAGAGCAGCAGATAAGGCACTTAAGTGTTTAATACACTGTATTCACTCAATTAATTTTTAACAAACTCAAAAGTGATTGTGAAAACCCAATCAAAATATTTGCAGTTAAACTATAGCACGTATATGGCAAGAGACATGTTATTCAATATATATATATACAGAGAAACAGATAAGCTGTTTTTTTTGGTATTTACCCAATAAATTTTGGGAATACCCAATTGTTTTTCAAGCATTGGGTAACAAAAAGCAAAATAATTATTGAATACCCAATTAAGATAGTTGATTTTGTATAGAACATATGGGGGGAAAGTTGTTACCCAATATGAATTTTACAAATACCCAATTAAACACCCAATACATTTTAACTTTCAACGGTAAATACCAAATTCCACAAAAACCTTATCTGTTTCTCTGTATATATATACACTACAATACCAAAACTTCACTCAAATCACATTATGTGAACGCATGAGCTTACATGTATAATACTCTTAATACAAAGCATAATAATTGGTGACAAGGTATTTGAGTTTACAACTATTAGAACATGCACAGTTTGCACTTCAAGGGGTTTCAATGAGACAAATTCTCAACTCCATAAAATTTGTAGCTGTTTTTCTGGATAGTTATATAGATAATCATGTGATTTTGAGTGCAATTTTGGATTATAATGTTTTCAATGACCCAGGTACGTCAAGTAACAAACCAGAAACCTGTGAATGCTAGAAGTGAAGAGGACAGTCAGGAGGAGCCCACAGAGAAACCAGTGGTTGAACGTCGCACTACATGGCAGAAAAACACAACCACTCCAGTGAAACCTAGTAGAGCTACTGATCCGACAGAACGACCACTGTCAGAGAGATTTGCAGGTAAACCATTGATTGTGATAGAGGGTATTAGGTTGTAAGTCCAGTCTAATATTGTAGACAATTAATTTTCTTCCATGTTTTTAAGTTATATGTCCAAGCATTTAATGTGTTGCTTTATTTTAAAAGGAGATTGGTAATTGTGTCTTATATTTGCATTGTATGTATTTGATAAAAAGGAAAGAAGACATGTTTGACTTACTGGCCTTAATTTAGTGGTACTACTTCATTTTAAAACTTCAAACGTTAATATAAAGTGTGAAAAGAGACCGTATTACTTTCGTTTAATTTTACTTACATGTATAACATGTTTTAAGTGTTGTTGACATAGATGATAGAAGTCCTTGAACATTGACCTGACACTCTTGAATTACATGGACCAATGCATTACAAAATAGGTGTTACATGTGTATGCAATGGACACGTGTTCTATACTCTGTAATAACTCAACAGTCAATGAATTCACGAGTTTCTGGTCAATGTTCCAATGCAATAGCTACAACTGAAAATATATATGATATTTCCAGGTTGGGAGCAGCGAGTTACACAGACCCCTCAGGCCGATACCCCTAGACCTACGTCCCAAACTCACAGAACCCTAAATACCCCATTACTGGATGTACGGGATACGCCCCCATCAAAGAGCCATGGAGTTGAGTCTACAGAGAAACCTGTGTCAGATATAAGAGCAAGCTGGAAACAAAAGGATGCCGATACCCAGCCCAAACGTGAGGAGGAACCAACAGCTTATAGTGTAGGAGATAGAATGTCTGCCTGGGAAACAATGTCCTCTAGTAATAAGGTATCTAAAGCTTTTACTTATACCTTGTATTGTAACATCAGGACACGAACATTCCAATTGTCCTGTCATCCTGCTGATGAGTAGTTTTAGACTCAGGACAAATATATATTTTAAAATCTGTTTTTGACCATTTTCGTGCCCTTTTGTAATATATGCATTCTGCTCAAAGTAAGTCCTTACTAAACCTAGTGATTTTCTTTATTAGATATATCTCTAAACTAAAGCTCTATACTTATATTCTTAGCTCCTATAGAGATGTACCATATTCAAATAAAGGTTTGGCTTGCACATTGGTTATAAAATACGTAATTGATTTATTATAATTATGTCTTGACTTGGCCAGACTTTACAGCTTGCATGTTTTAGGGACTACATTTAAGGCATTGTAAAACATTTTTTTCTTGTGTCTCTACCAGGTGAGCTATATCAAGAAAATAGAGCCGGGATCCCCTGTCCAATCTTCTCCACTTAAACCTGGTGGCACCCCTTCTAAAGCATCATGGAAACCGTCAGGCACACCAAAAAAAGGGCTCACCCCACAGAAGAGCTTCAAGGATAGTATTGAAGAGAAAGCAGCACAAATGGGCAAGAAGTCAGGACCTACAGGGGAAGGGCTGCCCCCTAAAGCTCCCAGTGTGTCAAGGTATGATAGGTTTTGATATTCAGACAAAATAATATATAATAAATCTTTGATCATAACAATACATAGACAGTGTTATTATTTTGCAAAATCAATTAAAAGAACGAAAATCCTGCTTGTCGAACACGCTGTATTAGGTTAAATCTTGAGTTTGGCAAAGTGAAAGTTAAATGTATAACAATAATAGGCTAGGGGCTAGAGAAAACAGTCTCTGCAGATATATAGTAAACTATGATAAACAATTGCCAAGTCCTGAAGATAGATTTTTATCATCATGTCTTGGTTATGATAAATAAAAGTTATAAAAAGGCGATGCAAAATATTATAGTTGGCGCCTATTTTAAGGTCACCTACTAAAATGGGCTCCCCTAAGAAGGCTCCAAGTCCACAGGCTGCCTCCCCCACTGGTAAAGTAGGCAGTGCCACAAAGACATTACAGCAGAAGATACTAAACAAAGTACAGTACAGTAAGACAGACAAACTGGCGGATAAGTTGAGGGAAGAGAGAATGGCAGAGGTGAATTCACTGAACAACAGATATCAGAACGGTATACTGAAGGATGATCGTACTCTGGACAGTGAGGTAAATATATCTTAACAATCATCAGTTTTTAGTATCCAATGTTGATTGAAAACAAGGCTAAATTTAATGTCAAATTGTTGTTTATTCCAGTGAACACATTGTAAAAATTATCACAAAACCTGAATGTTGACAAGAGCCTTAAAATCAAGTGATTCATGATTGTTTTAAAATTATGCTTTTTATTGTGATGTGTTCTATAATTTAATTTATTTTTTACATCCAGGACTTAAATCACAAAATGTTGCTTAATGAAATCTATTTGTTAGTCCTTAATAAATAATTAATGTATATAAGTATTGCTGTTCGATCAGTTTAAAGCATTAACAGTTTACTGACTCGTGGTCAAGTCCAAGTCCTCTTACATTTCAGACTGAATCTGAGGCCTCCCTTATTCAAAATCAGGTTTCCCAGTCACAGGTCGCCTCTAACACAGGCAAGAAAGATATACAACGGGCTAGAGCTAGAGATGGTATGTAGTTACATGTAAACTTTCAGGAAACATTCCTTAACCCTTGCAAACAAAGTTTTAGGTGAAATATAGGAATCGTCCTTCCCATCTGATTCTGTCAATATTTCTCATAAGCACAACTCCTAAATGGATGAACCGATACTGAGGAAACTTTACCCGGTTGTAGTACAAGAACTAAGTATGTGCATGAAGAAGGATTTTCCAGGTCTGACTGATATCAAAGAGGGATAATTATTTGTGCTGGATGGGGAAATCCTTTGCAATTTAACTCACAGTTCAAAATGCAATTGTTTTTTTTTCCACAAGAACTTTTGGGTTGGTTATACTTTTTAAGTTTTATGAATCTACTTTCAACATTATGTCCATACCGATGTACATTTGACCTAGATTTATATGTACAGGTTTGCAGGTAGAATTTTATAGTTATGTCTTACATAGAAACAAGCTGATTTTCCTGCTTGAGACACAACTCTGTAGAATGTTATATATAATAACATCATGAACTCTTTTTATTTATTTTGGAGATTTCATCACTAATCCTAATGTTCCATTGAATATTAGTTATTCATTATAATACATGTAATATTTGGGACAACGAATGTGTATTTTATCTCAATTTCTTTGGTTATTGTTCTACTGTCAATAAACTCCTTTCTTCTTTTAACTTTCTAACCTAACCCATTATTTCCCTTTTACCTCGATTTTGATGTTTGTTATTTCAAACCTGTGCACTTCCATTATATACCTTAGACATGTGATCTTCACTAGCTGATACTCTTCTTAACTGTTAAAGCTATCCACATTGTTATCTAATCCCTGGTGTGCTTTTTAGCAGGTTTTTTCAAAGAAAATTTCGGCTTATATATTCGTGATTTACTTCATAATCACACAAACATGCATGGCCTTGACCTTCAGATGACCTTGACATTTAACATTGTTCTTCAATTTGCGTTAAAGTTTTGGATTTCTGTAATAACTTCATTAGTCAATGGATTCACTTCATACTCACACACTGTTGCTTATGTCAAGACCGTTTCACCAACATCGTGACCTTGACCTTCAGATGACCTTAATATTCAACAGTGTTCTTTAACTATTTGTGTTAAAGTTTTGTTTTTTTTCACTTGTAACCTTTTCGTTAGTTGACAGATTTACTTCATACTCACACACAATGTTGCTTTGGTCGAGACTTTTGCACTGATATGCCAGCCACATTATGACCTTCAAATGGTAGGGTTTGCATTGTACTAAGAAACATTCATTTGTGGTGAAAAATTAAGAGAACAAAATAAAAATCCGGCTTTAATGCGAGATCCGCATTTCCCTCTTGTCCTTCAATATGTCGTCTTATTATCTTATCTCAGAATCTCAATTGATATCACGGTGCATGTATTGTTTACAGTTCTTGTTTGCACGTTCATTTTCACCTCTGCATGATGCACTATAACCCAGTTTGTTTCTTACTCTCTTCCTCTCACCAGATTTCAACAACAAGCTACAGGCCATAGGATTTGAACTTTCAGATGAAGGTTCCTCTACCTTCACCTTTGACCAGGAACAGGGTTCCAAAGCAAGCGCAAACGTTAGTTCACAAAGACATGCATCCAATGCTGGTAAAAAGCCATCTAGCATTTATCGTCTCGTTTCTAAGAAGTGTCCTGAAGAACAGAAGCCGGTAGTGCTGAAGTCGTCGTCTTCCCTGAAAAAAGTAAAGTTTGAGGAGCATAACACGAGTACAGAGAGTGAGGACAGCTCAGTTCATGCACCACCTCAGTACACTACAGACACAGATCACACGGACGACACGGAAGATGACTACGATAGACACACAGAGGAAAGCCAGTCTGAATCCCAGGAATCATTTGATGACACTTATGATAGTAGTTCAGAATCTAGTATACCAGAGTCTTACAAAAGTCCGTCAAAGAGACACGATCATCTGTCACCAGCAGAAGACAATTTTGTTCCGAGGAATAGGTCGCCTGATGAAGATGATATAAGTATGAGTGCGTTTGTACCTGACTCTGTACGTCGGCAGAGTATTCACCAATCACATGAGATAGACTCTAGCGAGGAGAGTAGTTACACAGGTACAGGGGCCTCTACAGATGAGCAGACTAGAAAGAAGCTACGCATGGATGATACTGACTCGGAGGAGGATGGTGACACTGCTGAGATGGATGACTTGCTGGACGAGGCCATGGATGATCTAGATGATGTAGACATGGTGAAGGACCCAGTACCATTGCCAGTAAGTAGAATATCACAGATAACAGAAGGACAATTAGAAGACAATTAGACCCTTTTAAGATTGAGACTACTTTGAAATTGGCTGTGTATATATACATTTATGTTTTTATTTTAAATATTATTTATAAGCAACATAAAGTAACTTGTACCAAACGGTTGACTGGCTCCCTTGATATGCTATTGTCGTATATTTCTTCCACCTTGTAGAGAAAGAGACAGAGTCACATGTACGCTACAACTAAAGGCCAGTTAAACCTACCAGAGAACAATGAGGTACAGATGAGATGTAAGAGTGATGGACTGGCCTACAGTGTGTCCATGTACAGAAACAGCAGGTCAGTGTAACAAGCTAGTCTCTTATCTTAGTGTGCTAGCACATGTACAGGTTTGCCTTGTACAGAAACAGCAGGTCAGTGTAACAAGCTAGTCTCTTATCTTAGTGTGCTAGCACATGTACAGGTTTGCCTTGTACAGAAACAGCAGGTCAGTGTAACAAGCTAGTCTCTTATCTTAGTGTGCTAGCAC
>ENA-OREC01002198-OREC01002198.1-marine-metagenome-genome-assembly--contig:-NODE-2198-length-10583-cov-13.371312_pt1 | contig 10583 bp, 2 predicted proteins | sample MGYA00248626_ERZ508543 | MGnify/ENA primary metagenome ERZ508543 (study PRJEB26211, sample SAMN05518279) | marine metagenome | isolation source: Puget Sound, Washington, USA | host: Bankia setacea...
ACATAAATAACTATGTTCAGTTTCTTCTTCTTACTTAGATAGTAGATACTGTGTTACATGAACTATTCCAATTGTTTCTCAATATTGATAAGTTTTTCAGCAGATGAAATATTTGAACTATGGTAAAAATGCACTTTGACTGCGGTTAACATGTATTTTCACTCCATGAAAAATGCAATATATGTGCTGTTCAAATATATTTTGTCAAAGATTCGTTATCCCTAAAGCTATTTTGTTCAAATTCACACATGATATTACTTAGGACACTACCTACCCAGTGTCAGACATTTATAACTGTAATCTTTAGATGATTTTCACTGATAAGTGTTCATGTATATACAAAACCCCTTGATGTTTGAAAAAAGCAGCTTGATTGCTGAGTGTGGGAAGCTAGGGATACTCGCAACTGTATATTAAAGTTTGTTGAGATTTTTCATAAGAACTTACATTGTCATACAAGATATACATTCTAATGACATACCATGTGTTAAATGTGTTTCCAGGTACAGCAAGGAGAATATGCCAATTTTCAAGATGATCTGCTGTGTAGTGAAGTGGAAGCTTACATGTGGGACAAGAACAAACATTTTGAAGTTGATCATTCTGGTAAATACAATGTACACTAATCATTCAGAATAGAAAATGAAAAAAACAACAACACTAAAACTCTCTTTTTGTTTGAAATGAGAAACTGGTGGGAACATAAAAAAACAAAAGCTGCACAACATTAAAGATAGTTTCATGCAACACTAAGTCTTTAAATGAAGCACAACTAATTATTGAGTGAAGCACAATCCATCATTGAATAAAGCCAAACTTATCCGTGAATTCAGTCACACAAATAATTGAGTTCAGTCGTACAAATCATTGAATTCAGTTTTTAATTATGGAATTATAGAAATTGACACATAAGTACATAAGCTTTATCTATTCGTTTTAAAACATGTAAATTGTTTTATTTCATCACATTTACACTTTCTTGTTGTTAGCATATTTGCATGCAACTGCATCTATCTAGTTGTTTCACATTTAATGGCCCTTGTTCTTCAATTAATCTGTTAGTCATTTATACTTTCACACTATTTCAGAAAAAGAATCCCTGGTAAAAGAGAACAAAGAGCTGAACCAGTCTGCACAGGAAGAGTTGGACAGTCTGTATGATGACATTGATAGCCAGCTTACTAATACGCTCACCGTCAGATCTCCAAATACTCTCAGTTACATTTGTGAACAGATGCTAGGTTTAACCCCGGTGACAAAATCTACGAATCAAAACTGTACTGTCAGACTCAATCAGAATAACAATGAAGCTAAGACTTGTAACTTTGAGAATGAGAACAGTTTGGAGCAGCAGCGTAACATCACAGAGAGACTTGGACTGTTAGACGGTTCTGAAAAGGAGGCGGAAAGTATATTTAAAAAGGAAACCCCTGACTTTTCAGATGCACCAGAAAACAGCCCATTCTACAACTATGATACAATCGCTTTTGGAAAGAATGGCGAGATTCAGAATATCTGTGGCACATGCAAGAGACAGTTTAAAGATGTGGACAGCCTTATTAGACATCATTGGAAGAAACATCCAGCTGCTATATGTAGGGCTCTAGAGGTGGAACAGGGAAATGACATTGAGTATCTGCATTTCTCAGAGCCAACTTGTTATGGTGCTTTAACTGTAACAGATACTGGCCTAGAAAGTACATCAGAGGTTAGGATATTCAAGTGTACATTTTGTAGTGAAGAGTTCAATACAATGAGTAAACTACATGTTCACATCATAACCTGCTCACCCATAGATCCTGTGTATGGAAAACAAAAACCAGAAAAAGGGACGTCGAAAACACCATTGAAGAAAAAACTACACAGAAAAATTCAGAGTATGTTTGATGACACTCTGAGCGCAAGGACGAAACTTGTCTTTGGCAGCTTAGGTTCTATTCCAAGGACTGCATCACAGAACCGGGTGTTTACAGGCTGTAGGAAGTGGAAGTCAGTGATTTTACCAGCCTCTCCAGAAAAAGAACCGGTTGAGACTGCACCAACCCTGCCAGAAAAGCCTCCCCAACCAGTTATACATGGCTACAATCCACTGAAACATGTCCGACGTAGGGAGCTCACTGAGGTGGTAGACCTACTGACCTGCGAGGGGTGTGGTTTGAAATGTAAGACAATCATCCTACTGGAGAGACATGTAAGACACTGTACCAGGAAGGAAAAGTTCAGAACAATGAAACCTTTGACTTGTCCAATTATAGACGACGCTGCAGACAAAATTAAAAACATGTGCTTCTACTGTGAGAAAAACTTCACCTACACAAAGAGCTTGATTAATCATTTCCAGGATTTCTGTCCAGTGAAGAAAGCTAAATTAGACAGAGGTGAAATTACTGAGGAGCATAAACTGAAGGAGGCAGCTATACTGGATAGAATTCAAAAAGGAGAGGAAGAGAAGATTGCTATAAGAGAAAAAGAGATTGAAACTAAAGGGAAAAGGAGGATTACATGGCAAGTTGGAAGGAAACCAAAAAGAAAGGGATTTGCCTGGACAATGATAAAGAGGAAGTATATGCTAGAAAAAGATGAGGATAATCCAGACAGTGAAGAAACAGAAGGTTTACTGAATGAGAATGAGAAGGTTGATAATGACACTGAGGAAACTGTAGAAAATAAGAATAACGATAAAACTGATGAAGTGCCAAATGAAGAAACCAAAAAACTAACTGATATAAAAGAAGCAGGCATTTATCAAATAGTAGATGAAAACACAAGCTTTAAAGCAGTGGAAGAAAGTGTAGAGAAGATAGAAGAAAAAGTAGAAAAAACCATTCCAAGGAGACCAGGTCGGCCAAGAAAACAAAAGGTGGAAGATACATTTGTAGAGAAAACAATAAATCTTCCAATAGAGAATGCTCAGGACACAGAGAAAAATGTCCAGGCTATTGAAGAATCTCCCATTAAAGCAGAGGATATGAATATGTCACTGAACTGCACGGCTAGGTACAATGTTAATGAAATACACCCAGTCAACAAGAAATCCAATGAAGCAAAGCCTGCAGATGGGGTCGAAACAGGATTCTTACAGTGTGTAAATCCAAACAATGGACAGACAAGTACACCATATGTTAGAAAAGGAAGGTCAAAAGCAGCTCATCCCAGCACAGATGGAATTATTGAAGGTAAGAGAAAGCGGGAAAGAGTGGGAAAAGTTGAAGAGTTCCTGAAGAATGCTTTTAATCGAAAAAGAAAAAGAAAGGATGACGACGAGTTAGAACAAATACCTCAATTACCTACATTGCCAAACTCACAACCAGTTATAGCTCTTGCAACTCAGGGTGAAGCGGGAGAATTGGAATTCCAAAGTCTAGTTTACATGGCAAGTAATGAGACCAAAGACCAATATCCGCAAATCAAACCATCAGAGGTAGGAAACGGCAGTATGTCTTATCCACATTCTAACCCTAGCTTCTTTTCAGCTGAAACATTATCTAAAGATACAGCTGCTGCGCTGGAGATACCAAAGAAAAAAGGGAGAGGAAGACCACGAAAAAATCCCATTCCCATAACTACTGCACAATCTAATCTGCCGAAAAGAAATCCCGGCAGACCATCAAAAAGTCTGAAACAAGGTGACAATGCTAGTCTTTGTAACACTAGCATTGCATCTGTGAACGACCCATGTGTAAGTAATCAAGCTATTTCTGACTCCTCAAATGTTCTGGAACCAAAATTAGTTGCCAAGGATAGTGATGATAATGATGAGCAGGTTGTTCCAGAATGTAACTCTATGAATGAGGATACAGTTCCAAGTAAACTATGTGATACAGTTGAACAGTTAAATGATTTTGAAAAAGAGAGTACAAATCAACTAAATGGTCAGCCTGATGAGGTCCAAGAAGACTCTCATGTTGCTAATGAATCAGATGCAGACAGTGTTGATGGCGATATTGGTGCTGGTAAGATCTCAGAAGAAGTAACCTTTGACAAATCAAACAATATGAAATTTGAGAATATTGTGAATATAAATCCGCATTTTCAAGTAAGAACATGTATTGAAAACAATATTATTTGTGCAACAGATGTGAGAATTTTACCAGGGCCATCTATAACAACAGCCAATGAAATTGAAGCCGATTGTTACCTAGCTAGTTCAATTTCAGACAAAACTGATGTGCCCAATAATAACCTGCAAGAAGAAGATGGTGACACTTTGTTGAGAAATGAAAAGGTAGATGACAACAATGCAATATCTGAAGTGAAACCACCACAATGTATTCCTAGAGAAGAAGACAGTGACGCAATTGTTACTGAGAAGAAAGAGGAAGTAGATGATGAACCTGGTACTTGTACAGTTGAAGATTTTAATGAAGAGGAAGAGGATGATGAGCCTGGTACTTGTACAGTTGAAGAGGATAATGAAGAGGATGATGAGCCTGGTATTTGTACAGTTGAAGAGGATAATGAAGAGGAAGAGGATGCTAGAAGTGATGTCACAGCAAGTACAGTAAGGTATGATAACTCAAGGGACATGTCACCTGAGAAAGAGATTGAGGAGATCAAAGATACCCTTGAACCAGAAGTAATTAATAATAAGCTAGAGCAACTGATTGCAGAAAACGAAACTACAGAGAAGGTTGGTGACATGATGACGGATGCCACTGTTACTGAGACTGCTGAACATACGGAAAATAAGAGTGACGAAAATATTGTAGATGGATCTGAACAAAACGAAGTGAAGACTGAAGAACGGGTAGCGGCAGATGAAGGTTCTGGGTATTTCAGCAGTGAAAACGAGAGTGTTTATACTGAAGATACGACTAGTCAAATAACAGAGCACAATGAGCAAGACAGTAGTGAACATTGCGCTCCATCTGCTGCTGATAAACAAGGGAAACGAGTTGGTGGGCTTATTCTTAGTCCTGGTGAGAGAGTGAAAATGAACAGAAGGAGTTGTAAGAAGGATATTGATCTAACCTCAACTGTATGGATTAAAAGAACACGGTATCATCCTCATTTGAAAGGGGAGCAGAAAGACCCAGATGCTTTTGATGAGGAGCCATCTAGTGAAAGTGTGAAAACAAGTTCTGCAAAGGCTCTTCAGAAGACAGTTGATAAAAGTTGTGATAGAACAAAGAGGTCAAAAAGTGAGAATGTGGAAACGAGTGAAAATATACAAGGTATATCTAAAGGTAGAAAAAGAAAGCTATCTGAATCTAAAGAAGTGGGGAAAAAGGCAAAGGTGGAAAAAGTGGAGTCAGGCTCGACTGCATTGACTAGAGTACGCAGTAAACGATCTTAATTAATCCAAATCAAGTTGCCATTTAATAATGTGTTTCAAATTATTCCAGTGAAATGTAGTATATTTATATAGTTTAAGGTGCTTTTTATTTTTTTGTTTCCTATTTGTTGTGTAATGTTTGCCACTGCCATTTTATCAATTGTTTATTAACTTATTGTTTGAATTTTAGATGATATTGTTGCAGTTGTTTGTTTCCATTTATGATCTACTAATTTAGCTATTTATTGAAAATCTATTTGTGTATATATTATAAGTATAGTTTCATTTTGGTTGTAAGCTTAGCCAGTCATATTTGATCTATGTTGATTACTTTGTACTAACACAGCAGATGACCTGAGCTTTGTCATTTTGTAAATCTTTTTTCTGTGTCCCAATTTTGATTCCAACATTTTGTGTTGCATTAAATTATGCAATAAAAAAAGAATTTAACTAAATATTTCAGACTTTTCTTTCTGTTCAACCTTGTACATGTTTGCCTTCGTATTGATAGCTATCAGTGGTATACATGTATAGCCAATGTAAAAGTTAATGATTTGTTTTATCAACAGTCTATTGTGTTGTGTTTTACAAGTTCTCATATTACATAGATACAAACATAGACTTGTTTAAACTATTGGCCTTGGTCTGAGCCTTTGATTTCCAGTAAGCATAGCACATGTGCCTTACATACATTTGTATATACATTATAACAAACAAAATGTACACCCATAAACAGTTTAATTACAAAATTCAATGTACAAAATCTGTGTATGTCTACCGTGAGCAGCAGATAACATTCAGGCCTGTACAACAGCCTGCAATCCATGTTTTATGTAAATTGGCTAAAATTGTCTATGAATCCTTCGATGTACATTTCTACAATCTACATGAAGACAACCACTCATGCAGTTATTAAAAACAATTCAGATGACATTAAAAACCTCGAAAGGACTGAAAGCAGTCGTTGGATCAAAATTGATATGACAGAAAATCAGATAACTGATCGGCTATAATGGGTTGAGAATTTTTCATAACCAATAATCTTTCTATTTGGTAAAAAGTGAGCATCTGGTTAAAATAGTACATGTTAACTTCTGCAGTTTAGAATGAAATTCTGATGATCAAATGGCTCCGTTTTATGGCAACTAGTTTGGTTTGAACTTAAAAAACACATTTGTATTAAATACTCGTAGAATAATAGTAATTTATCATATCCAATTATAGCTGATGTATGCTTTCTGATTGCAACGGATTGTTAAATGTGAGATGCACATGACAACAACATGCAAACAATCAACTTAACATTATATATATATAGGAAGAGAGAGAGAGATTGATGAATCTATTGTAGACTCAATATGACTACCTCTTTCTGTTTTGAAACAAGAATGTAGCACTATTTTTCCACATGCTGTATTTTGAGAATTTAGATATCTACAGCCAAATAAAAAAGTATTTCTACTTAAACATAGCAGAAGATATTGTAAATTAAATTTCTCACATCTTGTATTGAGCATACAATCATCTACTTAATTTGTAAGTTACATAAAGACCTATAATAGGTAGCACATTAACAGACGACAACGACGATTTCTGTCGCTAATAATATCCGAAAAATGGCAGCATCCGCGTTTCATTTTCCCGAAGCACGGAACATCTTTGCCGTAAGTTCTGTTATATGTATATATTGTCGTTAATCAATATTCTTGTGTTATTATTTAAAAAACTATGCCTTTAATATTTGAAGTAAATGTATGGCTAAACAGTAGAAACTTAATTTGCAAAACAATATATATGAGCATTTTTCGGACAATACAACATTCGGACAAACTACAATTATTCCCTTAGAAAGTCAGAAATGGGGATGGCAATTAGATTGTGAGTGATTTTATACATCAAGATACACTCCGAATCACTTAAATCTCCTGCCTACAAAGTTCTTGTTCGTTCTTAGTTAGAGTACTGCTCCAAAGTTTGGTGTCCATTCACTGATTGAAATATCTCTAAACTTGAAGCTGTCCAACGTAGAGCTGCCAGATGGGTCAAACATGACTATGGACTGACTTCTAGTGTCACATACATGATGCAATCTCTACATTGGCGTAGGCTTGACCAAATGACAATAGACAACAAACTCTCTTATGTATAAAATCACTCATAATTTAATTGCCATCCCAATTTCTGACTTTCTAATCCCACTTGTAAGACCATATCGACAGTATCACCTGTTGTGCTACAGGCTGATAACAGCTATGACTGCGATTATTACAAATGTTCATTCTTTCCAAGTGCTGTACTTCAATGGAACAAGCTTTCACTCGAAACTTTGGCCTCCCCCACCTGGAGCAGTTCAACCAAGCAGTCTGCAAGATTGATCACCATACTTTTACTTTTAAACCTAACCTGTATTCTTACTTGTTTTATTTTTAGTCGTTGTATATTGGTTACCTCCCCCTTTCTTTGTTATAGCTTTACCAATATTCCTGCAGCTTGACGCGCATATGTCTAGGTTTGACATTATTGGAAGTTAGATAGATAGATCTGAAGACAGAATTTTCTTGTGTAATTTTAATAAATTGCAAAAAAGTAGTACTTTTTCAAATAGAATCACTGCAAATAGTGAGCAATTATTAAACCCTGTAATATAGTAATACATGTGTAAACAGTTATTTCTTTTAATGTCGTATTTCTCCATGTTGCTGCTTTAAAGTCTTCGTTATTGTAGCGCCCCAACGTGTTTGACACAGGAGAGAGTATTTTGAAAGATGTTCAATGTTGAATAATAGAATGTACAAGTACTACCAAAAATCTTCACAAATTGTTCCATGTAATGTATCATTTAATGAATGATCACAAAGAGAACAGTGCACAGTTGGTTAATTTTATCTCTTTGTATTTCAGGGAGTGATACAAACTGTTGCAACTGAAAATTCACTGGATCCATACAAAAAGTTTGTTCAAGACTTTTCTGCAAGGTAAGAACTAAGATCAACTTTTTACTAGCTTACAAAAATATACAACTATTATAAGAACTAGCTCAAAGATCAGTGCTTTAAACTACAATATAAGCACACTTTTTCTCAAATGTTCATGTTACAACAGCTATAAATGATCAGGGCTTTAAATTGACTCAAGCTCCTGGGTTTTGACGCATGGAAATCTTAAATGACCCGAAATTGACTCTTGACTGTGTTGAAAGCCCTGAATACTTGTGAATTTCATAAACTATATGGTCTAGTATCATAGAGATGGATGGCAAGGAATCTTATATACAACCAAACCTCTCGCACACTGTCTGCTACTAACTATGCAACCTTACAAGGGTACAATCAATATACAATTGCTTATATATCATTCCCTCATCACTACTCTAGCAATAGTGTTATGTAAACTCTACCAAATTTATGTGCCATTTCATTCAGATAAAAGACGTTTAATTCTAAAAAAAATTATCTTCTGTTTTTTTTAGTGAAAGTGAAAAGCGAGTGGCTGTTGACCAGACATTTAGAGATGTACTGAGAGACTTAAGTGTAAGTAGTAATGCTGTCTTTGGGAAGTATATGCAGAACATATATGCAATTGTGTCAACAGATTGATATATATAAGCTTTAAGTGAATACAGTAGTAATGCATGGTCAGATACAATCGCCAGTGTAATACCTGAATAGCACTGTGTACAAATTAATTGTCTGTATACATGTATATATATATATATATACATGTGATTATGTTTTTGTATATATGTTGTGGTCATTGAGCCATATTTCCGTAATTTCATTTGTAAATGGCCAATGGCATATGATTTGCCGTATTGCCAAAATAAAGGTTGAAGTTGTAACTTAAATACTCTACTTGCCACCGTTCTGGTCAATACTTAATTTTAGAACACGAGAATGCTTTGCTTAGGCTTAGCTTTGAGGATCCAGAGATGTCTGTCCTTCTGTTGTCATTTTTTTTAGCGTTCGACTTTGGTCGGTTCTGCTTGGTCATTCATTTTTTTCATCCCCGCCGCAACGGCCAATGATCTTAATTCTTGAGAATAAGCCAGTATTTCCCTTTTTAATGTTCAGTGCTAAACAAGGGAACTTCTGGTACCATTTTTATAGTCTTTGGTATGACGTGATCCTTGACTGGGGATTGAACCCGGGACCTCCCGCACTCGAAGCCAGCACTTTACACTAGGCTATTGAGGAGGCGGTGTCATTAATTTGTTAATTTGTTAACTCATGAACTCGGGTTGCTAAGGCATTTGTCACAAAACTATTAAAAAAAGCCCCATTCCCACCAACTTCTAAAATAAGCACTGAACATAACAGATGTATGACTGTAAGATCTTGTCAAATTTTATGATTAGTTACATTAGACAGTATTCAGACCATAGTGTACAGAGTTACAACCCTTTGATTATCCAAAACTATAGTAGGTGTTTGATATAAAACAATAAAACAATAAGACAATGGTCCTCCTTGGTATTAGCACTAAGAAGGCTTGTTGAAGATATCTCTAATAGTTCTGTGACATTGCTGTTTGTTTCCAGGCTGTTAACAAAGGATGTGAGGTTTACAGGAATTTCATTTGTTTAGCGATTGAAGCTGCACAGGAAGGTAAAAACTACTTGGTTATTTAAATAGTAAACTTAAAACAATTCTAAACTGATATATTTATATTGAAGAAAATGCAACAAAGGCAATGAATGCATTTTTTTTTTAATCATTATTTTCATCCACTAAATGCACACATCTAAATAGACAAACCATTTTACCATTTTATATCACCTAGGAGTATCAGTCATATCTCGGAAATATTGAATAACAGCAAAACTATTTCAGTACTTTCCATATGTATTGCAATGAAATTTAAATACCTGAATAGCACTGTTCCATGATGTAATGGTATGTATTTTATGATCATTCATTTCCTAATTACTTAACCGTTCTGGATTGAAAATGAATTATGTACCTGAAGAAAGTGAAGATCAAAATTGCTGAATTGTATCATTGGTTTTTGTATCGCTTTTTCTTTTAGAATTATGTTCATCATCTGTACCATTCCTGTTACTGACCGACATATTCGATGTGATAACACTGGACCAATCTGAAATCTTGTTTAACCTGGTCGAGGACAAAGTCAGAATATGGAAATCTGTAGGTTCTGTATATGTGCTAGATAATTGATACTTTTTTATGATATTAAGATGACATGATTGTGTAGGAAATTTATAAAATCCAACTTTTCTACTATTGTTATTTCTCTTATCATGACAACAAGAGGGAGACTTTTGTTTGAATTTCTAGTTTTGATTATTGTT
>ENA-OREC01002199-OREC01002199.1-marine-metagenome-genome-assembly--contig:-NODE-2199-length-10577-cov-15.703143_pt1 | contig 10577 bp, 6 predicted proteins | sample MGYA00248626_ERZ508543 | MGnify/ENA primary metagenome ERZ508543 (study PRJEB26211, sample SAMN05518279) | marine metagenome | isolation source: Puget Sound, Washington, USA | host: Bankia setacea...
ATTTCATAGTGTAAAATAGAACACAAATAAGTATAGTCAATGAGGGCTGCATTTCATAGTGTAAAATAGAACACAAATAAGTATAGTCAATAAGGGCTGGATTTCATAATGATTTAATCCAGCTTAAGTTTAATCCAAACTATTTCATGCAAAATTATACATATTTCAGACAAATTTATCAGAAATGTCAAAAGCAGAATATATAGTTTAACTATGAATGTACATAAACACCAGTATTTGTTAGAACAACACAGTGAGTCATTTCAAATTTGGTCAGCAATTATAAGGATTAACACTGAGTGTAATCCTTGACTGTGAAATCCAGTACAATGTCAATTAGTAATGATTAACTATAATTGAAGCAGTCATTGAAAGCACGTATGTCCTAATGCATATATAGGGTTTGTTCACGACATAAAGTTAATCATGAGATAAGTCTAATCCTGCTGTTTTATGTCTGTTGAAAGCTGTTATTAATTTGAATGATTTCACCATAGGAAAAAGAGAGAAGAAGAGGCCCAACGTGCTCTTGAGGAAGCAAGACGATTGGCTGAGGAGATGGCAAGGCGACAGGCAGAACTGGAGGCTCGTCTACGATTCAACCGGTCACTACAACTTGAGTCAAACGGTCTCGAGCATACACAAGACATTACAAAAGCTTTTGTGTTCTCTTACTTTGAGCTTCTTCAGTGGCTAGGTCTAGATATACCAGAGTTTGAATTGTTGAAGTTAAACCAGTATTAAACCTCTTATGTGAAGGTCATAAGATTGAGTCAAGGTCAAAGGTCAGATGACTGATTATAGCTCAAGGTTACATGTGTGACTTCAAGGTGACTTTCAAAATGAATGATAAAGGTAGAATCTCAATTTGTGTGACCTCTACAGTACATTGAGATCAAGTGAAGGTCAAGTGTCCAAGATGTCAGCTGACTCAAGGTCAAAGTCAGAACCATTTATACTTCAGTGTGATGACTTGCAGATTCACAAGATTGTTGAAGAAGAGGACAATTTTAAGTTGTAAAGGATAGAATGGTGCACAGAAAAATGAGAATCCTGACAATTGTCAATAGACTTTTGAGTTATAATAAAGCCACACATTCAGGCAATTTATATATATTTTGTTTTAATTATAAAAAGGGTTTGTTTTGTCAACATTTAAATTACATTTTGGTATACTCATGATGTATGTTATCCTTTTTGGACCCACTGTTAAAGAAGAACACAAAAGAAAACATATATATTGTTCTTAAGAGCCTGTTATTAGTGTAGCAACATGAACATATTCCTAATATTTATATCTCACCAAATGACTGTGGCAATACTGAGGTTGGAGTTCAATATGTTTGGCAAATCCACCATTTTGTTTTTAACATACTGGTACTGTGAGATCAATCTATGAGGCTTCTGTTTGTCAGTTCAACCCAGTAATGTAAGTATGTTAATGCATAAGTACTTTAAGGAATTTTGAGGAATTGTAAGCCTTTATAAAGAAACATCTGAACTAAATGAATGAAGTGATTAGACTGTTCAGTGTTACAAAACCCTTGTATTTATATAAATGGCATCAGGCAGTCTGTCTCAAACTTCTAGCAGTCTGTCTCAAACTTCTAGCAGGCTGTCTCAAACTTCTAGCATGGTTTTCAAGTCAATGAAACTCGCTACACAAGATACAGATAACAAGTAGATGTGTATGACGTATTGTTGTGAGGCCTAGCCAAGGGGTTCAAGAGTCCCCGTACCAAAGTTATGTCTATTTTAGAAAATGTATATATATCCATTTATAGAAAGTTTTGTCTCAAAGTTCTTCAACAGTTTTCCAGTAATCTAAATGATAAGTTTGCCTTATTTCATTTGACAGACTCGGTAGGCTGTTTACTTATCTCAATAAATGATATCTCTAGTTTGTAGTAAGAATCAAACTGTGGAAATGTGCTGTAAATAATTTAGTTACAGTGTTGTTCAAATAGTATTAACCTTTATTGTCAAAAGCAGCATTTAGGACCAGTTTGTGCTTTTGTATACACAGTATCACTTGTATACACTACTGATAGAGTGATATAAGCTTACAGAGTATTTATGGAATAGACTCTTCCAAAACATATACACATACGTATAAACTGTTGTAATTTTTAGCTGAATTTATAAACCTTTGCTTTTTTAACTCAATATGTTGTTAGGTTGTATATATATATATATATATTGTTACCTATTGTATGATGTTTAAATTGTTTATTTAGATTGTTCTATGTAAATCTCTTCCGAAACTAAGTACTTGGATAGTTTTGTATTATATATCTGTCTCCATTTTTCAAACCAGCATTATTATGTAAAAAATATACAAATGTACCTATTGTTTGCAAACTCACAGCATTTTTTCAAATTCAGATATTGTTACAATCACATCACATGTAAGGCATTATTTTAACACATTAAATAAAAGTCGATGAATTGTCCTATGGTAGGTACGGTAATGTAGTATATACAGCTATCTTAGAGGCACCATGGTATCTAGAGCCTTGGTTATTAGCAAACAAAGACAAGGGCAGTTTTATGCACCTTCCCCCAATTAATGAAATTCAATATAAATATGACAGTGAGTTATACCAGAGTGTGTTTTTTACCCACTGTTCCAATTGCAGTGTGTTCAATTGTGATAATTTTCTATTATTTATTGCTTGAATTGAGCCCAACATAAAAATAACAACATTACTGTTAATTACTAATGTTTGCTGTATAATAATGTTGATACTTTGTAAACTCACAGTATTTAGTGTTGTTTGTAACACAATGTTTTTATTCCATTGCTTGTACTTGTATATGGTTTTGTTTTATTTTGACAGCATTATAACATAGAACTGTGATCTGTCCACTCATACAAACGGTGTAAAAGTGTGTGTAATCTAGAGAACTGTAAACTATTGTATACTTCTTGACTGTTCATTCGAAAATATACTAGTAAATTACCATGGCAACCTTGAGGTACAAATTGGTTTACACATAAGCATTTATTACTGTTTTGCATTTCACCATCAAGCATTTTACCCATTTCACTCTTGCCAGTATATTTTAATGTAAGTGTTTAGTTTGGTTAAACTAGTGTAGCCTGTCACAGAAGCATTGAACATTAAACTGTTGCTGATTATTTGTCCAGATTGTTTTATAGGCAGTTAGCATACAAAGGGAGACTACTATTGTGGCAATAGTTTGCTTCATCCCAGTGGCCTCCCTTGGTATAACTATGGCCATTTACTTGAGCTTGGATTTTGGAGTGATACTGTTGTACAAATCATGCATTTATTGATATACATGTACTATATGTAAGTAAAGCTGTGATATTATGTGTGTTGTTGACACTATTGAATTGTGATATGTGATTGTTGTCTTTATCTTTTTAACAAATAAAATCCTGAATTTAAAAGGTTGTACATGTAGTTACTATATCATTACAAATGTGTGGTTTCATACATTTCTGATGGTTCAGATTCAATTCAGCAGTTAAACACACAGTCATACTCTGCAAGTGCTTTCTAGAATTCAAAATAGTCATAACACATCTCTCTGCAAAGTGGTTGTATGCTGAACACACCACTGACACCTCGTTTTGGCTTAAAAGCAGTTTATTCTCTTAGTGGTTTTAAATCATTATTACACCTTGTATGCTGGGTATATGAGCATATAACAAAGCAGACCTGAATCTGGGTAGAGGAAACTGGAACAACACTTAGTTATATCAAGATGTGGTGAGGTTTCCTGGTTATCCAGTTTGCTGGTCTTAATTTTCATGCAAGGTTACTAGATTTGTTTGACCACATATGTGCCAAATTAAACTGTAGGTCAAAGCGTTCTCCACTTATATATAATATTGAACACTGACCAGGAGCTGATGACCTCCATATCCATCCACTGACCGTGATTAACCTTCCTTCCACATTTGAGGTTTGTAGCTCCAAGAGATTCTCTAGTTATCACATTGGACGACTGATCGACCAACATGTGCAAAGCAATATATCTGCAATTCCTTTATGTGGGTGCATAATATCCATGTCTTCGGACACAATTAAACACAACAAATCAGCTACATATGAACAACAAAAAACAAGTCTATAGAAATTTGTGACATTAGTTTTATTATCACATAAAATCCCTAAATCCTTGTAATATTAGAGACGCAGATGACAAAATATACATGTGTAACTACAGATAGATGCTTGTCTAACATTTGACCTTTGCTCTTTGACCTTGTTCAAGTACATCACCAGGTTTCACTCTGCTAAAGTCATAGACTATGAACAATATGTTAGTTGGCTGAATTCAAATAATTGAGAAACACGATTCTTAACTGTCTACTAAAGTTAACTTAGATGTATTTCCATGTACAACACATTCAATATCTTCACAACCACTGTCTTAATTTCATTTTCAATATGTCTGTAATAAATGGCTTTTTTGTATTTAGTTACCTCCCTTAAATACAAATTATGAGGAGTATTGTCCCTTGTTTTCTTTAGATAAATAGATATCTAAGTAAAACAATGATTAAGATTTAAAAATAACACACTTAACTCAATGTATGCAGCCTTGGTTAAACTTAAATATGCTATTTCGTCAGCTGAAAGTTCATCTAGTTAAAACAAAAAAATATTGATATATAAATTGTCAATTAGAAACTGTGTACATATTATGTATTTTCTTGATAAATGAAATAGAAATGATTAAATATGTGTAAAAAAGATTTTGATACAATCTATTCTAACTGAGACAACAGCTTGTGTTTGAAACATATGGCAATAGAACATGTTATAGTGTGTGCTGTTGATTGTTCGATGATTAACTTGGTGCAACATGGGCAAATGTACAAACACACTTGGTGGGCTAATTTTTCTTAAAGTTAATTTTTAGTTTACATGTTTTACACAATTATTAAATCTTTTATTATTCAATTAAAATATCTAATACATTTAACACATAGTTTATATTTAATCAATTCATGTTTGATATACACCCACTATATATGTAAGATACAATATATACATTTTATCTTTTAGAGCTGTTTCTGTCATTAAAGTTCAAAGAAGAAACTGTTTATAAATAATTGAACATGTTCTATCCATGGTAGAACTTCGTCTTCAACTTCTTAAATAACAAGTTTATTCTAATATAGTGGATATCAAACACTGAAGTGTTAACTCACAGCTCCAGTGATACCAGTTACAAACTGCATCATGTACTATATGTAAACTTCTAAGATTAAATATATGTATATAAACAAACAAACACAAGCTTGGTTACTATGCAATAATATTAACATAGTTTATTTTCAATACAAAAGTAAAACTAACTAAACGAGATATATGTAAACTTTAGTTCAATAGAAATTTATAATCAATAGAAAATCAGCAACTAGTATATTTTATAATAATATTTTCCATGAATTTTTGACACTAGAAAATTCACACTTTTTTTGTAGAAATGTTTTTTTATTGTGTTTTATCATGTTACATAGCGCTATTTCATTCTGTTAGTACTAATAGCATATAAGTAAGGAATATAACAGTGTTTAATGGTTCACATGTAAAGAATGTATAATGGAAATATATATATATCTATATACAATGTACAAGAATTTCAAAGTAATATATAATGAATGTGTTCATATGTTTGTCTTTACATCGATATACCTACTTTGGTGGGAAAAAATAGCAGTAGATTGCATAACCCTGACTACCCTATAAATGTTAAATGAGAACATCCATGTTAATCTATGGAAGATGACACTGTGATGAAATAGGGTGGATCACATCTTATTTCAGTAGCACTTAAATTAACTTGACACAATTTAAATGCAATGTAGCAGCTTCTTACAACACAAATAGTTATACATACTAGTTTTGTTCAAAATGTGCTTTCTTTCCAATGGTCTTTTTAAAAAGGGTTAGAAACTATCTTCTGAAAATAAACACAGGTATGCGAAAATACTATACAAAAATAATTAGTACAAAATTTAGAAAAGCTTAAATAATGTTATTGTAATTAAATTTAAGAATAATTTTAGTTACATGAAACATACATTACAATGGATTCAATAAACAAAAGACAAAGAGCAGCATAAACTCACAACCAAAAGGACAACAAAAGTGATTCTATTTTAATTTAAAGAGAAAGTTCACATGTGTTACAAGCAACATGTAATTCTGGGAAAATGTAATTGTAAAAAATATGAAACTTAGTGCAAGCACTTTGGTAAATCTGAATAAAAACAACAGTTGATTCACAATGCCATTTATTCACAAGAATTCAGAAACAAGAATGTTTATTGTTGTGTTGTCTAGTTGTGGGTGGGGCAAAACATTGAACATTTAACAGCGTTAATGGTGTTGGGGCTATAACCAAAACAGTATTTTCTGTGTTCAGAAATATACTTATTTACCGGATACAGAGTTTGCTATCTTGTGTCCATCAGTATAATCTCTCTACAAACTCCATCTTCCTTGCTTATATTCTCTAATACAACATCTCCAAATGCCCTGCTTACTTGGCCCAAAACGTTTCTAAATCTCAACATTTTAGACAAAAAGGCTTTTTTCATCAAAAACCTTTCTTCAACCCTGCTGGGTCCCCAAATATAACAAATACCGCTGATATAAAATACAACCATTGGATATTAGTTTTTTTACTTTCCCCAATAACCAGGAAAACTGCAAATATAATTTCTGTGATTCTCAATATACCAGAACAATTCACTCGATCAGTACATAGCCCCTAATTGCAGAATATTTGCACAAAATACCCAAAAGGCGGAATACTAATGTTACAACATCAAATCTAATTATAAATTTAACCCAAGGACAAATAGACTATTACAACTTGCTTACAATTTACAGTAAACTGAGTTCAATGACAAGTTGTATCCAGGATTCAAACAACTCAGTGTGGATACAGTGAACTATGACTAACCTATTGTTTACGTCTCACTCACTTCACTATATCAGAGTTGTACTGTACACGGAACCAAAACATGTAGACATAGGAAAGAATTACAATTCTATTAAAATTTGAGTTTTTTTTTATATTAACTAATCTAAAGTAACGACTGAACCTTTGGATATTATGTTGGAGTTACGAAAATGCAAATATTCTTCTAGGGACCGAAACTTGTATCTCTAACACGTACACAGTGACAATACCTAACAGTCTAGCTACACTTCTCATCAAGCAGCACTTCAAACTGAACCCAGCAATATCAACACCACTGACTTATACTAGCACAGTCTATTCAACACACTATCTATCGTACACTGTTTGTATTTAGTCCAGAAACCAAGAACTCATTACAACCCTCTGTCAGCATTGCAACCATCAACTCTCAACCTAGTGTCAAAGTTTTCACCGAATGCTAAAGTGATATCCAATTGTTATTGTTGGTAGTAGATTGTTATAACTTACATCGTTTCAATTTTCTTAGAGTTACTTTACCTGAATCTCAGACTCAACATCTTTCATACAACGAGTTCTTTAAACTTAGATGAGACACCATTTTCAGTCTTCTATACACTTTTTGTCTTTAGTTGTTATTTCTATTGTCAAATATTCTAATAAAAAAGCAAAGTTGAAGTTTCATTTCCTGTAGAAAGGTTTGTAAAAAAGGCAGATTAGAGAGTACAACAATTACATTGACACATTCACAACACGACAACAACAACAACAACAACAAAACATAAATGTAAGAACATGGGTACAAATCCTACTTTGTGTAGAAAATGCAGATTTACATGAGTTACAGAAAGTAAATACTACAAAAAAAAATGTTAACACAGAGTAAAATAATCACAAACTTGTATTTTTTATCTACCTATAAAGTACACAATAATTCTTGAGTAAGATATGAATAATTTCAAACCACAACATTATACACAAACTGGCTCTCGGAATTTCCCACTTTCTCTATTTACTAGTGTTTTATACACAATTTAACTAGGTTTATAGAGTCCAATCACTTGCTGGTAAATGTGTATATGTATAAACAAACAATATACACAATATAGTCTGTACTAAAATGTCTCTATGCATATATTAGGTGCAGTTTATCATAAAAATCACAGAAAACAGAAAACAAATATTTCAGAAACACAAAGTTTATATAAAATTAAGCACCAAATTTATACATCAGTTGAAAACAACGAGATTGTTAACACATTTATTTCATTATATGTTTGATTTATACTTGTATAGCATCACTCTGAACTGACTTCAGCTGTATATATTCTCCAGACCAAGTACTCCATTAATTGCATACTTACTGGAACTTCAAACTGTCCAAATAAACTTTGCCAACTTTGCAATTAAGACCTCTTCAATCTATGTTGAATTCATCTCCCAATAAAAAAAGCTAGCTTATATAGAGACATGTAACTCTTGTATCATACAATGTGCTACTGTCAATCATTCATCTCTTCCTGTACTCAACTATTTTGGCAAAAAGACCGCCTATTTTTAACTCAATGAGCCAATCTCAATCTATTTTGGCAAAAAAAACGCCTATTTTTTTACTTTTTGAGCCAATCACTCTCTATTTTGCATAAAGGACCGCCTATTTTTTACTTAATCAGCCAATCACAGCTGGTACCTGGACAAAATAGAACAGTTGCGCTTCAAACTATACTTTAGTTCAAGGATTTTATCTCTAATACATTACAAACTGTCAAACTGTTGCTAAAAACGGGTAAAAAAATAGTTGGAAAAAGATAAATTCCAGAAAGTTGGCCATTGAAAGAAAAGATCATGTATCATGTTGAGAGAATCTTGCATTTTATTTGTTCTTTTCTTACAAAAATAATTGATTTCATGTAAGGCATTTTGAATACAAATCACCAAATTGTGCTAATTAAAAATTATTAGTCAATTACAACAAGATATTTATATGTTTTATACAATTCTAAAATCATACGGTCTGTCTATATTGTGTTGCAGGGCTGAATTAGCTTAAATGACCAAAGTTTGGGACCATAGAAACAGTTAAATGAGAGAGTTGTTCTACCTGCTATTGAATAGAGAGTATGCACACACACAGAGACAGCTTACACAGCTTCTACAACTAGTTTAACTTACTTTGTTAACTCATATCTATAAATACAGTAATCTTATCCCTATAATTGTTCACATCTCTCATAACTTTGCACTGAGAATACTCTATCAATTTCCAAAGTTAGTGTGAAATGTTGCATATGTCATACCACTATACCGTGCCTCTAGATAAAGACCCTTATACCAAACTTCATCAGGGTCCATGGATCTGTCTTATAGTGTTCACACAAGATGGATCTGTCTTATAGTGTTCACACAGGATGGATCTGTCTTATAGTGTTCACACATTTGGTTACCTCAGTCTAAGCATATTCCTTACTCACAAATCTGCATAGACCTCTTTGTTACTTTCTTTCCACTAATTTTATCACTTTTTCTTCGATTGTTTCTTTTGCTCCTTTTCTCTTGCTTTTGCCTCCTTTTCCATCTGCTTTTTCTCTCTCTCTTGTTGTTTTCGTTCCTTCTCAAACGCTAATTTTAGTTCCTTGATTTTCCTTTTCAAATAGTCTCTATCTTTTGAGTTAGAAATACCCATAGTCTGTAAAAAGAAGTAAGGTTCTATAAAGTAACACAAAGGATATTGAATATTACTTTGACCATGGATAAAGAAGAGCATATGTGTAAATCTGGACAAAGTTCTGATAATTAGTAAGTGCTGTTTAGTTAAGTACATTTTTTCATTGTCCAAAATGCAGATGTTTCATAAGTTTTTAAAAAGCTCAACTTTTACAAATTTCATTTTTTTATGCAAACACACTCACCTTCATTTTATTTGTATCTAAGGCTATCAATTGTGGACCATTGATTGAGAGTTCTGTAAACAGGGGCGTGTACTTCTCCATCTCCACACCCATCAACCAATGGCTGACGTGCTCGTTGTTCCACTCACTGATCTGACCGGAGCTAAACTGGTTCAAGGCGTGGGCACCAGGCTGGGAGGAATTGTCCTGAAAGTAGGGAGCACAGAGTTGATATATCAAACTTAACCACTCTTCAGTGCTTGAATGTTGTAAGAGACTATGCAGAGATTTAATCATACTTTGACAAGGTTAAACACAATTTATTATATATTAGTCTGGCTAAAGATGTCTAGCTAAATGTTTCTTTACAAAAGAGTCAGGCTAGCAGGAATTGATTGCCGTTATACAAATGTAAGTATAGGATCATACATGAGTTGTCATTTAGTATAAACTTTTATGAAACAAGTTTAGGGAATGTTAGTAAGCAAGCCTTGTGCGAGCTTTATAACTTTTACAGAACAAGTTACATAAAAAGTTATTCTAAAACGACATAGAGTGTAAGTCTTTTTATGATGTAACTTTCCAGCTCGCATGGACCCGCCGCTTGACACGGTATCTACGGGTTTCCTCTCATGTCACATCCTACGTTATATTGGACTTAATAAGTGTAATGCAAAGATAGTTGAGGCAGGAGTCTCTGAGAATGAGTAGGAAGTCCCTGAGAATGAGTACGAGGTACAACTTACTGTTGAGGCA
>ENA-OREC01002200-OREC01002200.1-marine-metagenome-genome-assembly--contig:-NODE-2200-length-10576-cov-13.555196_pt1 | contig 10576 bp, 2 predicted proteins | sample MGYA00248626_ERZ508543 | MGnify/ENA primary metagenome ERZ508543 (study PRJEB26211, sample SAMN05518279) | marine metagenome | isolation source: Puget Sound, Washington, USA | host: Bankia setacea...
TATCTAAATACGAGTATTTGCCTGAAAGGAGGGTTACAGCTATATTAGTTGTGTGAAGGCATCCATATTCACTAAACGGTTATTCTTAGTTTTTCAACCAGTAAGACCCGTTAGAACAGTTGTTCGCAGCGCAAGTGTAAGCCATCGTTTTATGGAGTAAAAAAATCTACTCGAAATTCAAGAAGGACAACTCTGTACTGTTTGGGTGTTTTGCGCATGCACACTGCGAAACTGTCTATGGGTGTATTGTGACGTATCGTCGTATAAGTATATAGTCGTTCACTATTAAGAATACATTAGAATTATGGAATTGGTAGCATAAGTATTTATTTTATTATTTGTTTTAAATTGCAGATACATAGTGTTTCACTTTTAAGAATTAATTTAGAATTGTTGAACTGATATATGTGTGCAGATAACAGAGTCGTATATACTTGTTGTACAAATGAATGGAGGAGAGACTCAGAGATGCAAAACTTGTGGAAGAGAAGCAGAGCAATGAACTGTTAGTGCAGCAAAGCGCAGTGTACTTTAAGCTTTTTTTCTATTTTCAAAGCTGTGAAGTAATCTGTATAGGGTGTAGTCCACTTTATTCTGGGTTTGTCTTCATTTAACCAATCTGCTATCAAGGCTTCCCCCTGATTTGACGTGGACAGGTTCACTTACCTAGCACAGGGCTGCAAATTCTTCTACAACTTCTCCACATTCAGTTCTCTGACAAAGAAATCATTGTATCTGGTTCTTTGGAAATTGCTGTTGAAATCCTGACCGTACCATAAAACTTGATATCTCCCAATTTGAAATGCCAAACTGCCAAGTGCAACACCTTAAGTGTATATATGCTATACTCTGTTGCATTAATTGTTGGATAAGATATGGATAGATTAGAGTGTGAATGTTTCCAAACTGTGCAAATGAAGTGTTGCATAGCCGAGTGGTGATAGTATAGAATCTAATGGAACAGTGTTGGCTTTGTTGTATGGGAAAGTAGCAGACAAAGGCTGATGCAACAAGGGGATCGGTTATTTATAAGATTCTCAACAACACCCAATCTAGGCTCATTGCAAGTATTCACCAATAAAACATCTTTAAATTATCAGTACACACAGTTTAAACAATTGATAAACAGATATTCAATTTCCTCAGTACCAGATATGTCTTAATTTGCTGGTAGGAATAATGCGCTGAAAAATGGATACGGGGAAAAAATAATGTTCAACATTTAGGGAGAATATGTGTTATAAAGAAGAATTGGTGGATTGAATTACAACAAAAACTGCTCCTTAGAAGTGAAATATGAACACTGGGATGATACCTGCACTTGTGATTATCTTACTTCTGCAGTGTAATGTTTTTGTACCTTGAATGATGTGTGTGATCTAGCTGTCAGTGCTAACCTGAGTTTCTTTCAGAAGTGCTAAAACATAGCCAGGCATATCAGCAAGTGCTTGGTTCCATCGGGGACTTTTTCCTGATTCAAACTTCAGATACTAACTGCCTTCTGGTAGATAAGAGAGTGTCTGCAAGAATTTGAAAGAGTTGCTTTATTATCCAACATTTCGGTAAACTCTGTTTTACCTACCTTTAATTTGTGCAAACTCCACTACAATGCCTGGGACTGAACATAAGGCAGGTTTATGCAGCTTTTATGATGGGTTTACAATAAAGTGCCCATAAAGCAGTCAAAACTTGGCCTCATTCTTCTATAGTGGCACATGAAATAATGCATTACAACATATCAATGAACTGCTGCTACTGAATCTTGCATAAAAAATGGTTTGTGTTCAGGTTGCTGTTGTATTCTTAGTCTCAAAGTGTACTAAGAAACATAACTTAGTTCCACAAGTTCCACTGCTTAAGGTTATATAAGGGGCGGCGTGTTTCAGTGGGAACCGGCGTGTTTCAGTGGGAACCGCATCTCATTTCTTATCCGTCATTCGTGAGTTCAAGCACCATCAAAGGCTCCCATTGTTTCCTTGACCAAGAAACTTCACCCTCATTGTGTACTACTGGTTGGTTCCAGGAATGTATTTGAGCATTGTTTGTTTAATTTTAGAATATTTTGTAATTATTAGTATTTCTGAAAATGGTATTTTTTATTTCCATAATGGTCTGATAGGGTATATTGTGTATTTTAGGGTATATTGTGTATTTTAGGGTTCATCGTGTATTTTGGGTATAGCGTGTATTTTAGGGTATGTTGTGTATTTTAGGGTATATTGTGTATTTTAGGGTTCATCGTGTATTTAGGGTATAGCATGTATTTTAGGGTATGTTGTGTATTTTAGGGTATATTGTGTATTTTAGGGTTCATCGTGTATTTAGGGTATAGCGTGTATTTTAGGGTTCATCGTGTATTTAGGGTATAGCGTGTATTTTAGGGTATATTGTGTATTTTAGGGTATATTGTGTATTTAGGGTATAGCGTGTATTTTAGGGTATATCGTGTATTTAGGGTATAGCGTGTATTTTAGGGTATATCGTGTATTTTAGGGTATATTGTGTATTTTAGGGTTCATCGTGTATTTAGGGTATAGCGTGTAGTTAAGGTATATCGTGTATTTTAGGGTATATCGTGTATTAAGGGTATATCGTGTATTTTAGGGTATATCATGTATTTTAGAGGATATTGTGTATTTTAGGGTATATTGTGTATTTTAGGGTTCATCGTGTATTTAGGGTATAGCCTGTGTTTTAGGGTATATCATGTATTTTAGGGTATATCGTGTATTTAGGGTATATCGTGTATTTTAGGGTATATCGTGTATTTTAGGGTATATCATGTATTTTAGGGTATATTGTGTATTTTAGGGTATATTGTGTATTTTAGGGTTCATCGTGTATTTAGGGTATAGCGTGTATTTTAGGCTATATTGTGTATTTTAGGGTAGATAGTGTATTTTAGGGTACATAGTGTATTTTAGGGTTCATCGTGTATTTAGGGTATAGCGTGTATTTTAGGGTATATCGTGTATTTTAGGGTATATAGTGTATTTTAGGGTTCATCGTGTATTTAGGGTATAGCGTGTATTTTAGGATATATTGTGTATTTTAGGGTATATAGTGTATTTTAGGGTTCATCTTGTATTTAGGGTATAGCGTGTATTTTAGGGTATAGCGTGTATTTTAGGATATATAGTGTATTTTAGGGTATATAGTGTATTTTAGGGTTCATCGTGTATTTATGGTATAGCGTGTATTGTAGGGTATATCGTGTATTTTAGGGTTAATCGTGTATTTAGGGTATAGCGTGTATTTTAGAGTTAATCGTGTATTTAAGGGTATATTGTGTATTTTCAGTGTTCTCAAAGGGTCAATCATGTACAGGACAGTACAGGTTCCTGGCCAAGAATGGTGGCTACGTGTGGATGGTCACTGAAGCTACTGTTATCTTCAACAACAAATCACAGAAGCCAGAGTGTGTTGTATGTGTACACTATGTGCTCAGGTAAGCTCACAGTATACTTTGCTTCACCTAAAACACTTATATGACCTTAGAATGCACATCAAGGAAGATAATCCTTATCCAAAAAATATCCAGGGAGATAATTATTAGTGATGAATGGAACTCTCCTTTTGGTTTGACTCACAATTGTATTTGAATTTGTTTTGGAGTATATTTAGTTCATTTGTGATAAAGAACAAGTTGAGGCTGTTGATATAAGGATTGACACATACAATCAAGTTCATGTCCAAGTAGATCAAACCAATGCAGATATTTAGCAATGCAATTCACATGAAACTACAAATTTGATACTTAAGTTTGAAATGAAATGACAAAAATGCAAAGTAAGTAAAATCAAGATGCCAGTTACCATGGAAACCATGAATGAGGACTGTCAAACAAATGTAATTGATAAAAAAAGGTGTGAGAGTGGTTATTAGAAGCATGTGGGCGGTCTTGTCAACATGATGCATATAAAACACCTAATTATAGTGAAGGAAGGAAAGGCGGCAGTGGTGAATGAACAATGTTGATGGAGTGGAACAATATAAACGCATCAAAGGATCTTGTATGTTTAACACAGTGTCACGGTTTGTTACATACTACATAATGGTAGCTGTAAGAGTTTGTAAGCATGCTAAGACATGGACTGAGTAAATTATTTGCAAGTGAACTTTCTTGGTGAACTGGTAAGGACTTAACGGGTTCATGGGAGACATAACCTGCTTCTGTTGTAGCCTATACCTCTTACAAACCTGTCACTTTCACTCATCCAACTGTCTACCCAAGAAGAAATCTCTGCTTTACTTTCAACTTAAAATTTAAAAAATGCTTTGTCATGTTTCTAGGGTAACATGCTTTGCTATTAGAAGCTTATACGGGCAAAAGTTGGCGTAAATTGTCTTGTTTGAGGAGTTGGACGGATAGGGTTCAGTTTCGTTTTAAAGATAAGTTAAGTATCTGTGGAAATGAGCATCCAAACAGAACAGGGCATGCAATAATTAAACCAATCAGCAATCCTATGAAAAAGATGCCAGTCGTTAGGTCATGACTGGTAAAAAATGAGTCTAGTCTAGTAAAAATAATGGAAATTTCCCAATAGACAAAGAACAAACAGCTATTTTCGGATCTTTAAAAGTTTACAGTCGTTGGGATCTCTGGAATCAGTTTAATTGGGGACAGAAAGACTTCTCTAACAATCTGTGGATTAAATCACCAATCAGGCAAAACCAAATTTTCTAAACAGAAACAGACATAATGAGGTGGCTGTTAAACAGTGTTTCTGAGAGCCCTGAACATCTTGAAAATATAACAAAACTAGAATTTTACTCTACTGACATCAATCTTATTCATTTTTAGGGATAAAACTACCCCGCTGTGCCTTTGGTTTAATCTGGGTTTACTTCATTCATTGATTGTTGTGATACATTATTTACTAGTGATTGGTTCATGCGTTTTACTGCACTTCTAGTGGTGCGGTTTGTTTAGATCACTGATAGTTAGACATATACAATATACAACCATTTTTCCGAACTGTTGTTATGTTACACAGAATGTCCTATATTTTAACCTCTGTTTACAACCAGATGTTCACACCCCTCCTGAGGTCAACAATCAGAATGTGTAGAGTTAAGTTAATAAAATTTAGACTATAACTTTTGTAAGTACAGTGAACCTGCTTGAGCCTGCTCCTATATAAGACCACTAGTGGTTCCTGGGGAAAAAAGATTGAATGCAACTTACATCCAGTTGTGAAAAGTTGATGTCTTATAATTGCTGCAAAGACACCTGCTGCACTACATCTCTTGCTATACATGAATATGAGCAAACTCAACAATGAAGAAGCCAGGGTCCTGCGTGAGAGCCACTTGTCCGTAGTGTTTGCCCCATCCAAGCAACTGTGATGTCGTGCCCCACCCTTGACCCATGACTAGGGCTGTGGACTGCCAGGCAAGTGACGATCCGATCCACGAGTCGGGGGTTAACGATTCACAGTTCGAACCACGATGGTTGGGAGAAAAACACTTCTGGAAATTTTATTCAAAAAGCGGATTAACTCTTGTCAAACATAGGGTTTAAGATCGCGATCTATGGTCACGAATACGAGTACTCGGATCATCAGGTATGATTTGCGGATACTCGAGTATTTCGTAACAGCCTTAGCCATGACTATCATGACATTTTACCAAAGGGCATTACAATGGTTTGGAAAATAACTTAAATTATGGGGAGTTTCCCAAACCAAACATTGAAATGTTATCTTGGAAACATGTGACTTTACAGATGGCGTCTATTTGTGTTCTACCTACAAATGGTCAGGTAGACATGATTATGTATCTCATTAAAGAAACAGTAGGCTCATTGCTATCTCTATGCCAGCCAAAGTCATTGTCACTGTCAGCAGCAGCAGAAGCAGTAGCAACAGTAGCAGCAGTATTATTTCATTACACTTTATAGCATTCATTAGAAGAAACCATGCACACTTATGATATAGACTGACAGCTCAAATGAAATCAGACTATATTAAGGTAATTGGGAACACTTAAATTCTCACAAGATGAACATCACTTTACTTCTTTTGTTAGTTATAAATATGTCTTTTTTAGGTGTAGAATTTACATGAGAAGCCCATTTAACAATAGACAAGATGTTAATTAGCAGTTGACCTAAATTGAGATGCAGATATATACATGCACTACCTTGAAAACTAGCACACTATTATGTAGAGACACTTATTAATATGAACAATTAGAGCTGTAAGTCTTTCAATGGTTTCACAACTGCTGCCTGCCTTGTTTGGTATTCGATATGTCACATTGTCAAGCTGGAGTGATAATAGGCAGTCAGAATAGTCTTGTTGATTTCAACTTTTTGTAAGAGTCTTTCCGCATTGTCTTGTTGCATAATATATGACTTAAACCCACAATGTTCTTTTGAGGTGGTCTGATACTCCAGGAAAACCTGAAACTGGTCTTTGTTTACAGGTGGTCTTTGTATATACATGTAAGTTAAAGTACATTTAAATTCAATAGAGAGCACAACACATGTTGGTCTCTGAAGTCAAGTGCTCTCTTCTAGGAGGTGATCTCTTCTAGTATATGATCTCTTCTAGGAGGTGATCTCTTCTAGTATATGATCTCTTCTAGGAGGTGATCTCTTCTAGTATATGATCTCTTCTAGGTGATCTCTTCTAGTATATGATCTCTTCTAGGAGGTGATCTCTTCTAGGAGGTGATCTCTTTTAGCAGATTATCTGTACCGAAAGTGCTGATAGTTCAATATTTGTTAAGGGTTTATTGAAGAAAAATATCGCCCTTTTGTCTGCATATAGTTGTTAGTTTGTTTCAGAAGGCTTGATGATGACGCTGTTCTCTGTTATAGCTAATGACTGAAACAGGTTGTTCTTGGAATCTGTTTGTTTACGGCTTGTTTTGCTTAATTAAGGATGGATGGTTTCCATTTGATAGCCAAGTTAAAGCTTTAATGGATATATAGGGCATATGGAAGAGAGAAAGGTGGAGGAAGGGGGTAGAACCAGTTCTAGGTCGGTACTCTCCATTGATTTTAACTAGAAATAAACGCTGGAACAAATTAGGGGAGAGTATAGATGGTGTGGGGTAAAGGGTTTTAAAGAGAAATCAGCGTAAGAATGGTTTCCTAATGGAGCTGCAGTGATGTATTTGTCTTCCCTCAGCAAGTAGTAAATCAGTGTAACGAGAAGAGACACTAGTTAACGTGGACAATGTGGACCTTTATGCTGTAGAGTCTGGATACTTGGAGCTATTCTAATTATTTTGCAGTATTGATACCACCGTGCAAATAAAGTTGTTAGGGTGGTTTTTTTTAGGGGGAGGGGGTATTAAGTAATCACCCTGTCCATCCGTCTGTCTGTCCATGTTCATGTCAGGGCATATTGATTTTATAACATAACTAACCATGCTTTCAATGTGATATAGCTATAACGAATATCTTTATATTACACTAGTTTAATATCACCTAGGATGCGACATGGGTCCTCAGAAACCTGTAGAAAATGACTTATCGTGTCTAATGCTGGGTCCGTGCTAGCTATAAAGTCACAGGATAAAAAGAATCTTTCAGTTGTTGTTATTTTGATATAAACTTTTGAATCTTGTACTGGAAAAGTTATAAAGCTCCACAGTGGCATGCTGAATAATATTTCCTTAACTCTGTTAATTAAAGTTACATCAAATGACAACTAATGTTAGATCCTATAGATATATGAGAAGAATGAGTTCACTGAAGTCTCTTCCTGAAATTTAATCAAATGAAAACCTTGTCAATAACTTGACTGTTGTTGTGCTTGATTTCATGGAAAGTTTGTGGCATGATTTGTTGATGATATTTTAGTCTCTTGGCTTTCATTGTTGGTTACATGATTACCGCGCATATTACGGTTAACTTAAACAATTCTACTCTCCTATTACGGGTACTCTTTCAATAATTAGGTTCTTGAACTAGAATGATTATCAAAGTGAAATGTCACAGTGGATATAATATATTGTTGGGTTAAAGAAAAAGTCAATTGGCAAAACTTGGACATGTTTAAAAGTGTTGAGAAAATGGTCAGCTTCAGAATTGATATGTTTCTTTCTTTATTTCTGTCTCCTCTTTGTACATACATATAAACATTACATTCTCAACATAAAACACTCGTGTACAAAGCCTCTATTGATAAACTTGATTTAGACTTGTTTGAAATGATATGGGTGACCTGAAAGTGGTCTTTACTTTGAGTTGGTCCGTCACTACGGAGATGGGCTTTAAAATCTTAAACCCAAGCTAGGCTTCTTCAGATGGGAGTCATAGGTTTTGGAACAATTAATTTGGTTGCTTTCTTTGATAAAAAGGTTTACTTTACCAAATTATGACTTGTTAAAACTGTTGAACATCATGTTGTTATATGTTTTTCTTGAGGGGGTGGGGAGAGAGAGTTGCATTGACCTCAAAAAGTATTTATTAATAACTGAAAGGAACAGACATTTAATAAGGCGTTTTAAACTTGACAAAACGTATAAAGGCATAACAAACTGAAATAGCATATCAAAAGATGAAAACCCCAAACACTATTGATTCTTTTCTTGCTTAATGATCCTTATATAATGTGTAGGTCTGGAATTTTACAGTGTGTGTTACTTATAAAAGGACTTTCAAAAGATAAGTCAAATAAAATGAAAATACATGAAAGTAAAGACACGATTTTAATATATATAGCTTTGTTACTTGCCAAGAGTTGCAATATGTTACGTGTAAAACTTCTACCATTTAGTTTTAGTTGATCTCTTTCTAGTCTCAAAGGTTACATAACCATTATATTACTGTTTTTTTATGTTTTTGTTTTTTATAACAATTTCCACTTTATAATAACTTTTAAGTTGATAACGTACTAATTGTTACTGTGAAGTAAAAAAATTTGCGATAATGGGATTTTTTAGTTCTGAAACTTACAACTAATATATACATATACAAGTAACTTTTTTAACCCCAGTAAAGGGAGATAATAACAATAGATAAGAGAGAGCAAACACCACATATCTATACATTTAGTATTGGTTTGCTTGAACAATCTAGGGATATTATGGGGAAAAATGCTTTGTATACAACATTTAAAAACTTACACCATTATAGGTTTAGATGTTAAATTTTTGTACTGTTGATTTTATTTTTAAGTGTACAGTTCAGACATTTAAGTTTACAGTTGAACAAATTAAGTTTATGGTCAAGAGATTTAAGTTTACCGTCGAGAAATTTAAGTGTTCGTTTGAGACATATCTTTTTTTGGTTGAGAGATTAAATTTCACGGTTGAGAAATTCTTATACCGCTCACTATTGATTGAGACTACTGAAAGAGTAAATAATAAATAAAAGTTTGCAACAAATTATGAAAAACAAATCATTTGGAAGAAAAGGAGGAAATTACTTAGTAACAATATGAAACAAGATAGTTTAACTGTTTAACAACACACTCACACCAAAGTATTATGCACCTGAGAAAACCAGAAAATGGCACAGAAAGGGTTAATACAACATAATGTATACATATTTATAAGACTACATCAATACAGACAGAAGCAATGTCTTTTTGTCACTTGTAAACTTAAGTAAAGAAGAGATATAAATTACATGGGGTAGGTTGGTGTGAGATATATGTAGAATGAGTCATCGTGGATAGAGTCAGCGTGGATAGAGTCAGCGTGGATAGACAAATCAGCTGACTGAGTTTACAGGATGTCAGTCTGTTGTCTGCTGTTTCATAAAAAAGTAATGTTACATAAAAAAAAACACTCTGGATGTGCATAAGGTCTATTTTGTTAACTTATACCATTTATTCAGTTTGTTTGGTCTCCAAATATCACATAGTGTCTGTTTAATTTACCACAACATACCCGGTATTTTATGTCTACTTTTTCACAGCTTGAATTCTGTCAATTCCTCACAACATAGATACAGTTTATTTATCACAACGTAGGAATTGTCCATTTACTTTAAGTAGCCCTTTCGTTCTCAATTAAATCATTTCCAACACATAATTATATTTTAAGAAAATAGAATACACGGATTATAATAAATACTTCTTATGAAGGAATCTGTCTTGAGTTTGAATGACAATAACAACACAATATTGGTTGTCATACTTTCAAGTTGCCTGCAAGTACTAAACATCTTTTATAACAGACCTTTTAAATATTGTTTTTGACGATGTTGGTATATGATTACTAGGCTATAGGATCAAAGATATATTTCTCAAGGGTATTATTTCATAAGAACTTAGTGACTATGAAATACAGATGAATATGTAATTGTTTTGATTTTGAGCGCAAGTCCACCTTTAACATTTATGGTTTATTTATTCAAACATGAATCCTGTACATATATCACATTTAACACAGGTACAATTTTTTTATCAGTTAGGTTCAGAAAAGAAAAGTCAGTACAATGTTATTTGATTGTAGGAAAATAGTTTGTGGTCAAGGCCAGAGGGATATAGTAACTTTGTTTGGTACGTTTGGAACACACATTAACATTGAGATCCATATATAATTAGTGTCTGACCTATTTTTTCGCCCAATCAGATAGCCGTATTCTGAATGTCTATTTCATGAAGACAGC
>ENA-OREC01002201-OREC01002201.1-marine-metagenome-genome-assembly--contig:-NODE-2201-length-10576-cov-12.789885_pt1 | contig 10576 bp, 6 predicted proteins | sample MGYA00248626_ERZ508543 | MGnify/ENA primary metagenome ERZ508543 (study PRJEB26211, sample SAMN05518279) | marine metagenome | isolation source: Puget Sound, Washington, USA | host: Bankia setacea...
TGTTTACCAGGCTTGTCATGAGTTTGTTTAGAATCAGTCAGACAACCTTAGTCTTATCGGTAGTGCTGTTTACCAGGCTAGTCATGAGTTTGTTTAGAATCAGTCAGACAACCTTAGTCTTACCAGTAGTGTTGTTTACCAGGCTAGTCATGAGGTTGTTTAGAATCAGTCAGACACCTGAAATCAGACTCGCTTGTTGGGTAGATTTGTATCAACAATTTTACCTTTTTATTTAATTCACTTTAGTCTGATGTGAAACAAGCAATTCTGCTCATGTAAATCACTTTCAAACTGGTTCATGGAACAGACTAGAACTGAGCAATGAGAATAAAGTTTCTTGCTCAAGAAATTAATGGGAACCCTTGATGAGGTTGGAACTCACGCCTGAAAGCATCTACTGATTGTGAGTTAGACACACTTAGCACTGCTCCACCCTGCCCCTCTTTTTAGTTGTACAAAATGCATGTTAATTTTAGCAAAGGTTGCTACTTGTAGTCAGTGCATTAAGCATTGCCTCTCAGACCTCAGTTTGAAAGATAGATTGCTTCCATCACAAATAATCTAAACTAAATACATTCATGTTATTTAACTTACACTTCCAAAATTCTCTTTCCATAACAGTCTGTGGCTTGTTAAACTTAAAACACCTCCATTAAAACTTGTCTGAAATAAAAGATCAGTGATTCATAGTGATAAAAGTTCAAATTGCTTAAATCACTAATTTGAATCAACAAAAATGTTTACCTGTAAATGTTTAAACTTTAACTAAATAGTATTAGACAATCAAACAAGTCTATGAATAAAACCATGCTATATACTGTCTAAAGATTTAAAGACAACATAAAAAAGAGTAAATGTCATAGATTAATTGGATTACATTGTAATGATAAAATAATTAAACATCAATAAATAATCAATCTAAAGATACATGTCTTCTTCAATTACTAATAAAATTATCCAAGTAAATGCTCACTAACAATGTTTGAAGTTTTAGTAATAGTTCATTTATTTCCCTTTTATATGTATGTGATTTATTGGTATGCCTGTTTGCAGAAAGCGCTTAGCATGATATTCGTCTTTGATGTTTAAGCGAGTGTTTTTAGACTTTTAACGAACAAACGACTTCTCTCAGCGTGAGTCGAAACAATTAGACGCTACACAATGTTGATGCTGTTCGGCTTGACATGAGTACGATCCCTGTGATAATCATAAATAAATTGGGGCAAAGCAAAATAGATGATTCTGTCAAAGACCTATAAACCATGGATTGGCAACTGCCTTCTATAGCTACAGAGTTACTCTGAACGCTCGCAAAATGTGAGATTACCTCCGAGATCTTATCATTTAAGCGCGTCTGCCATTTTGTTTTGATGTTATTAACAAAATCAGAAGGGCCCCTGCTGTGAAGCATGACCGTACTGCCAGTAGTGGGGGTTTATGACCTCTATCTTGTCAACGATTACATCAGCAATTAGGTGCCGACAAAGAGATGCATACTTTAGATAATTCTCAAACTCTCACCTTGTTGCTTTGATGACACCAATTATATTTAGTGTGTGTGTTTGGTCATGTATAATCTTCTAACTCCACTGGCACGTGTCTGTTTGTCACGCTATTTTCAAGTCATTGACCTATTCAAACTAAAGCTATATTTTAAAATACCTAGACAATTTTAACCTGCAATGCAACCTTTATCTTTGTCATTTGCTTCAATTTTCAAGCTAGAGTGCGTTTGTTTACATCGGACACAAATTGGCTGGTACCTACTGACCATACGTCTTGAAGTCACGTGTTCTATTTCCGACCGTCAAATACAAACTACACCCTGTGAATACTGGACTAGAGAAAAAAATCGTTTTCTTCAACAGCCAATGAAAGGTGTCGAAACTTTGATTGAAAATAAGACAGTTGATTTAATATGATATATTTTCTACTAGAAAAGTAATTATATGTGCACAAATGCCTGTTTATTGCTTAAGGGCGTCGAAACTGGTGACTCTAGGATACAGTTTGTTTTAATAATAGTTTATATGAGTTTGTCAGTGCTTCATTTGTACAAATGTTGCATTATTTTGGTTTCACCATTCAACTGGCCTTGCTACGTGTTTTAACGTAAAAGTGAAGAACCTTGCATTTGACACATTCAAAAATTATCACAAATGCATGGTTTTCTATGAAGAACTACCTCAAACCCAAATTCATTTCCTCTAAAAACCCAACGTCCATAGACACTATTTTAGTATGTCATTCACCTTTTCATCTCCGTCATAAAGAGCAACACCTGTCTGATTAGTTATGTGCACTTCTCCCGGCACAAACGTATGTTCTCCCCACTGAAATCGGTTCATGGTTTCATTTTAACAAAAACACTAAGCTGTCAAATTTCAGGTTCGTATGAGTGACGTCCCTTTAGAATCAATCGGATTACCTCTGGTTTTATTTTGTCTACGTACGACTAATATTCCCTTGCGAAAATAGCATTTAACTGCAAAACAACTTCACAATATTAATTTATTTTTAGTTTGGTAATATTGTCTCCACACGTGAGTAGTACATGAAACCAGACACACCTTATTCAATCTCTAGGGCCTAGACTAGGGTCATATCAATCTCTTCAAAGAAAACCCTTCGCATTTGAGCTATTTTTCTGTTTGGCAAATACATTTGACACATCAAAAGTTATCACAAATGCATTGTTTTTTCTATGAAGAACTACCATGCAGAGTTGAATTGTTGTTCTTTGCAGTCTCTCTCAATCTATTCTCCTTTTCAAGGGAGGACACTGCGCAGGAGATGGCTAAACCTCTTCTTTCGTCTCATTCTTTTCGTTTCGTTAATACTGTTTTCGCTGTCATTGAAGCCTTAGGTTACGAGGTGTTCGTCTCACACGGTCAGAATTTTGGCCAAGAATTTTACAAAATGAATACCGTGGTAAACCGATCGATAGCTCGTTGCGTCCGTAAGTATTAACTGTTGTGCATATTGTTCTTATTTTATCAGTGTTAACAATTCTTTCTTCTCAATACTTGTTATACCATTGACCTTGAGGAGCTCTTGTGTAAGACATTTCGGATAGAACACTTCGGATCACGTAGAATTAAAAATGACCTTCCAAGGAGTCAATTTACGAAAATACGATCTCGCACACTCCTATCAATATAAAGTGTTTATAACAGACATATAGAACATTTTACAAATACCGAAAATGGGGTAAAAGTTTAGCTGACATTAAAATGAAATTTATTATAAGGTTAAATAATGTCAAACCCCTTCTTGGGATGTAAACATACTCTCTAGACAAAGTCGCTAAACAAGATAATTTCACATTTTATATTGGTAACTAGTAATGAGACATTATAATAAATATCATTATCACCTCATTAAAGACACGCACTGCTAATCCTTTCAAGTCCCATCCCACTTTAACATAATACAGTTTTCTTTGATTTCAATGTGGGCCTCTCTGGACCGGGCCTTTCTGGTACTGGGCCTGGTTCCTTGTTAACATACAAGCTAAAATGTAACTCTGTCTTTTTATTACAAAATATTGAAAATATACGTGTACTAACAGGTGTCAAATATTTGGATACAAAGGCCAAGTAACATTGAATCTGTTGTAAACATATGATCTGCCGCAAATCCTAAAAGATAATACCTGTTTTCTAAATTGTTTCTGAAGTTTGAAATGTTTGATAAACACACCATATAACATTCTCCTTTTTAAATTTCTGGATAACAGATTAGAACATGTCACTGGGTTTATTATTAATTATATGATGCTATTTGGCTATCCAATTTTCATTTAATGTCATTGATTTCAAACCTATTCTCTGAAAAAATCAAACTGTGACCTTTTAGACAGTTTCTACATGTGCATTCATTGAACTGCCATAGTTTTTTCATCAGCTCCCCCATTTATCTATAGGCGTCCTTAAATGTTTTACCTGTATTATGAACTTGTTGTGCAGGATAACCTGCTAAGTTTGATAAACCAGATTAAACGTTAAGCCTAGATAAATACAAACGTTTGATAAATGAAAATATTGTGTGTTTGTTACCTGATCCTTTGGTAAAATCAAGAAAAGGGAAATCAAAATATATTTAATGTGTACAAACTGAAAATTGCATGATTTATAGGAAATATGGGTTATCGAAACATATAGTACAAACATTTTTAAGGAAAAACTGTGGCCAGGTTAATATTACTCTGATGATATGGAATTAGAGGACCACTTTAGTTATACTCCGAAATGATGTGTAAAAGTTAAAATCTACGATACCAAATGATACGTAAATGTTAAAATTTAATATCAATTCTGCTTTCAATAAACTTCTGATTTGTTTCAGGCAATGTGGTTGCAAAGAGGAACATGTCTGGAGGTCATTCATCAGTGACTCCTCGTGAAACATGTATCAAACACAGGATGACAATTGATGATTTGCCAGCATCTCTTGGTTCATTCGCAGAAGTTTACTCAACCAAACAGAGGAAGTACAACTTGCACTTGATCCTTTCTATTGTATCCTGTGTTGGCTTCATGTGGCTTGTAAGTAGCATTTTTTAATATTCTTCATATACCAGAAACGGTTTGTTTATATTCTCACTTTCAACCCGATTTTGTTATACTAGTTTAAATAATGAAAGATGAAATTTACATTCAATAAGCCTACATGTAGAGTTCGCTGATCCATGTATTGAAATAAAAATTATGTAAATTGTATTTATCTTCTGGAAGTGATGTGTAATTTGATTTATAGCCCAGTTCTAGAACGTTCTCATTAAAATACAATTATAAACGATTGTATACCTATGAATTGTGTGATTCTTGGAAGGTAGGTTAATATTATCTGGCATAGGATCTTGTCTGTTCTTTCTAGAGGCCTTTTCAGGAACTTAATTTAGAACTGTGTGTTGTGCTTTTTGCTTATGTGAAAAGACAAACCTGTGCATATCTCAAATAATTATTAGGCCACGAAAACTCACAAAATTCTCTACTCATCCTGCTTATTATGTGAATGGTAAAAACAAGAAAAATACATGAAATATTTCAACATTTCGACTTGTCCTGCATCAAAACCCACTCATCAGTAGTATTGTCGTACCCTGATACCCATACAAACTGTTTCATCAATCATTTAGCCAATATGTGTTTAAACTTCCATAAGGCACTCAACAACAATGTATAAGAAACAAGGGCCCGTTAGAAACCAGATTCATTTGCATGTTTGGTAGTTGAAAGTTTAATTTTACTAAAGAACTTACGCAAAACTTAAACTTAGTACATGTATGTACATATTTGGCTTGCACAAAATCTAAATTCCTAAATTAACTCCAATAGAACTTTATGTTTCAGAAAGTCTTGTCAAAATTGTATTTAACTTCTCTTGATTCTGTTACATGATAATATATTAAAAAATTATCTCGACAAGTTTAAGCTTTGAGTAAGACGTGCTTAGTAAAACGGTACACAGAGCATTACACTATGAATCTTATCCTGTTCTTTCTTCTATTCTAGGCAGTGAACCAGAAGGTTTGGCTCTTCCCCGACAAATCCAGGCCAATTGACATTTCCAAATACTACAACCCAGAGAACGACACCAGATTCCTCGAGAAGAACGTCTATCTGGAGGTTGTGGAGAAGGAATAAACTTAATGTGGAACAATTTATTTTCAACTCTAGTGACGACATGTTAAGCACAATTTTATATCAAAAAGAGAACACGTGATTACTGAAACAAACATTTCCTCACAGCAGTTAGTCATGATAAGTTATAATTTCGAAGACACAGTTACACAGCGTTGTTCAAAGATGAGCCCTGTGGATGTTAGTACAATATGAGATGTTGTTTTTGTTCTCTTTCATCAAGAATTTTCATCAGATGTTGTGAAAAGATGACAATAAAATAAGAAACAAAATTACTAACGTGGCTTTATTACTGTTGGTACTATAGAGGCTTACAATCCTTACACACCAATATAACCTTGAAGTCTTGGTTTGGGTCAAGTCTGTACAAGCATTTTGATTGTTTATACCTTACACCATTATAAGCAGAATGAGTAGAGATTTTTATAATTTGTACTTCTAATGGTGTTCTTTAAGTATTTAACTTGAGCGATTGTGTTCATACTGAAATTACTTTCCTTAGATCAAGGTCTATTTTTCTTGCCCACAATTCTGTTTTACCTTAGTTTTCTAAGAGTTGGGTAGTTATTATCAGTCTATATCAGTAGGTTTTTATAGTCTTAAAAATAAAGTTTGTTGTTTCCTTGGATGTTAAAGGCAATGTCATTGAAACGTGATATTACATTTTCCTATAATACATGTATATGACAATACTTTTCCAATCAGAATGAAAATATATTTATCTTACAGAAAAGAGAAATTTAAGACAGTTAACTAAGACAATGTTTATTTGTGAATGTGAGTTGTTGGGATGAAGATAGCAGCAGGTTTTATGGTGGTCATTGTGCACGATTCTCCACACTGTAGCCTGACTGGTCAACAGCGATAATTTGCTTCTCCGCTAGATTCGAAGAGTTTCCTCAAACTAAAACTGCTACTATGGATGGCTGCAGGTTGCATTTATTGTTGTGTATCCAAACTGAAAAGAACCCAGTAAAACCTCATTCTTTTGAACTTGGACAATTCGAACTACATCGATTATTAGAACTGTATTTTTGATTCCCGGTCTAGCTCCCTAGTATCGGATATGTAGACGGAAATTAGTTTTTATCACGAATGTACGAATAGTGTGTGTAGAATCGTTCATAGTAAAGAAACGTCTAGTGTATTTAGCTCATAGAGACACGAAGGGTAACTCATACAGGACTATTAAGGGGAGACCACTACAAACAACACATTTGTTTTCTACATTGCTTTTATTTCCAGGAGTTGATCTCCCTTCATAAGGTCAAAACAATGAGATACAAAACAAAGATTTATAACACACATTGTCCGTATTCACGAAAGAGTGAATACATAATGTATAAGGATATACAATACAAGTACATTGATACAATAATTACTAATTTCCTCGATTTCAATCAATGGACAAATGTAATACCACTTGACCATAAGTAATCATATATAAGTATGCTTTATTTGAGATCAGTCTTCATTTAGAATAGGGTCGTACTTCAAGTTCATATCACGTTCATGTATGTCTATAATAGAAAACAAACTGAGATGTTATAATCAGATGTAATAATGTTGAAGCTCTGAACTTCTTTCTTTAAAAAAGGACGTATAAATTCAGCTGCCAGGATCCGGGGTTCATGTATTCAGCCTTGATTTCTATCCATGAACATCTTCAGCAGTCTGCCTACGTACAGGAGTAACACAGACTGGATAAGGCCGCTTCCCATTGCAGCCGCACCACTGTCACCACCACCTCCACCGCTTCCCGAGCCACCGCTCCCTGAACCGCCGCTGCCGCTTCCTGCAAATAGAATGTAACATTATGACATGCTTGTACCTTAACTCAATTTGTATAATATCCATACACTCACTCAATCCTTTTGACAAATCATTTCAGGACAATAATCTTCTAGTGACGCTTTACCAGTAAATCACAACAAGTTGAACGTACATCAACACAAACTGTGCAAGAAGGCAGTATAAAATAATGCACATCATGTCGTGTTTCCTTAAAGGGAAATGTTGGTAACTAATAGCAATGGGAATAATGGCACCATGGTTTGAACGTCGACAAGGACCTTGCGTTGTTGTTACTCAATACTACTGTCATTGTTATAAGTTCTTGTATTTATTAACACCGTTAGTAAACAATGGTTGCGCTAGTTAGAATGACCTCCCCATTTCCTAGACTCGTTTAAAAAATAACTAGCACGTGTATTTAAGTAGTTTTGCGGTCCACATACTTTAAGAAGACAAACTAGCTAACTTACCCCCAGCACCACCTCCACATACTTTAAGAAGAGCTAACTTACCCCCAGCACCGCCTCCACCAGCAGGTGCCTGTGTTGTTGCACCAAGAACATGCAGCACTGAAACATATAGGACATACTCAATCATGGCAATGCAGTGGGAAACATGTCTGAACATCTAACAACATGAAAACATTTACGTAAACATACGTAGAACAATGTGTTGATGAACATGTAAGAAACACTGCTAGACTGATCACGTGTGGGAATACACGTTAATACTTCAAACAACGTAACTGAATATAAGCTTCAATTTAAAGTTGCCCTTTCGTTCGTAATTTATACATTTCCTAACAAAATAGTTTAAGGAATTAGCATACATATATTATCATAAATGCTACTTATGGAGGAATCTGTGTTGAGTTTTGAAGAAAAACCCCACACAACCTTGGTTTATTTACTTTCAAAAAATTGCCGGCAAGTACTAAACTTATTTTAAGACTAACCCGTTAAATATCATTTTTAACGATTTCAGTATATGATTATAAGGATATAGGACCGAGTTCAGTTGCCTATATCGTCCACAAGGGCATACTTTCAAAGGTACTGTGTAGCTATGAAGTACAAATTAATACGTATTTTTTTATTTCGAGCGAAAGTCCCTCCTTAAGCACGATTGTTTCATAAGTAGTGTTTCAATTACAGAAACAGACAACACACATACGACCTCAGCTACCTCATCAATTTCAGATACCGTTTAATTCGATCTTGCTTGTCTGTTTTAAACGTTTTAGACCAGTTTTACTGTAGTATGTGAAGAATGTTAAGCTCATCTTGGAAAAGATATACGGTGATACCTTGTGTGCACATGATCAACGCTAGGATCGCTCCAAATATTCGACTCTGAAACAAAGGTAAACACCTGTTGAAAACGTGTATCAAGCCAGAAAATGTGCCTTTAAACAAGGTCTGACAGATATTGCTGTACAATTATATACTGAAACTGGTGATATTATAAAGGCAAATACATGTATCGGGATTGGACGAGTGGGTGTTTCATTACCTTTAAAATACTATATATGTACGTAGAACAACTACCATTGGAGCATAATTGTGTGTGGCATGTTAGATCATTTTCACATCCCTACCAAAAACCGGGCTCTATGTACATGTAAGGGTAAATAAATAAAAAACACAATAAAGAAACAGAACATACAAACGATAGAAAAGGAATACTCAAATAAGGACACACTTTAACTTTAAAACCAAACTGAATGTAATACAAGTTATACAAAGGACCAGGAAACGAAAAATCGAATATGCAATGTAAGACATAAACAGAGAAAAGGTCCTTACCATGTCTTCGATTTATTCCAAACTTCTGGTTCTCATGAGTGGCTCACCTACCGTTAAATAGTGGTACCTGTCACATGGCCCTCTGTCATATTAGGGCGAACAAGACACGGGCCGGATAAATGACTAAAACTACAATTGTATCAGTGTAGAACGCTTTTAACCTTGTCTTAACTAAGGGAGATAGCGCGTAATAAACGACATGTTTCCATTTAACCGTAGATAGGTGAAAGTACAGTCTTGGATAAAACATAAAACTAAGTTATAAGGTCAGATAAAATCGATTTGTCCAAATATTTGCTTCTGGGCAAAAAGATAAGTTCATCAGGATTTCATTTGATTTTTACGTGATATGTTTAAGTGGCGAATGAAAAAAAACAATGATAAGAACTGAATACCATGCTGTAACTCCCGTTTTCACAAATATGTTTATTGAAAAACAAATCGCAAATAACTCAATATCAACACAAAGCCTTTCAACTTACCTTTTTCACATTGATAAGATTTCAGAAATGTTTTGGGCCACACCATGTTTACGCGTAAATTTATTTTTGTTGATTTCAAGATGGAACACGAACCACTGGTCGCATGTACCTGCACAAGATATAGCCACGCTGACTTCTTTAGTGCAATGAAACTCCACTTTAAAAGCTAACTGCATGGCTATTCTTATACATCACGGTTCTTCGATGATCTACAGTTTATTCACACACACCATTTATAACTATACATTTAGAGGAGTTTCCGGTTTAGAGGAGTTTCCGGTTTAAATGGGATATCTTTAACATAACACACTGAGTAGACTAGGAGGTAAACAGCAAAAGTGGGATAGTTTAATACTTTTATTGAATCTAGCACAACAGGCAATAATATACAACTTACACAGTCACATTAATCAATACTCGTATTTATAAGTACGTTTTGTTTCTGTAAACTGCACCCGAGTAAGCTGGTAACATAGGATACTACAAGATAGTTCAGTTGTTCTAAAATGGCGGTCATTGGAATTCACGTATATTGTAAAGCAGATTAAATGCACCATATCTACGAGTGTCTAACAATAAAATCGAACCACATATAACAGAAATCCGTCTGACCGTTAGAAAACAAATTGGTCAAGTGCACTGAATTTCACAACACGATACAACAATGCACATTGTCGATATCCTTACATGGTAGTTCTTGTTCGTCCTCAGTTAGAGTACTGCTCCACAGTTTGGTGTCCATTCACAGATTCAAATATCTCTAAACCTGAAACTGTCCAACGTAGAGCTGCCAGATGGGTCAAACATGACTATGGCCAGACTTCCAGTGTCACAGAAATGATGCAGTCCC
>ENA-OREC01002202-OREC01002202.1-marine-metagenome-genome-assembly--contig:-NODE-2202-length-10576-cov-11.773407_pt1 | contig 10576 bp, 5 predicted proteins | sample MGYA00248626_ERZ508543 | MGnify/ENA primary metagenome ERZ508543 (study PRJEB26211, sample SAMN05518279) | marine metagenome | isolation source: Puget Sound, Washington, USA | host: Bankia setacea...
AGTGTTAACCGAAGTTGCATTTTTAACATGTAGGGGGAGAGAATTCCAGATGGCAGCTCCAGAGTACATGAATGACTGTGTCTTTTACATTAACATATTTTATTGACCAATTATGTTGCGTACATTAAATGGAAATAATAAAAGCACAACTAAATGACAAGAGAGTTGGTCTACACGCTCTTTGGGCTTAGTGATTGCACTCACCGTCCCAATTATAATATATTTTTGAATCATGGCATTTACACGTATAGAGAGAAAGAAGGGCGATACTGGCAGCAGGTGTTTAGAGAAAGTATATAAGAAAAAATATGTGTTGTCACTGCAATTTATATTGTAACACATCCTTGATATGTCCAATGACTGTAACAACTACAAGTAAGATGGACCCATGAGTTTATTTATTCGTTGATTATGTAGTTTGTCGCTGGCGAAATGTGCCTTAAATACAGATGGTCTAATTGCAGGTGTCATTTTCTGTTGACCATATACATATATTTTAAGAGTTGCTGACACATTATTATTTAAATTACTAAGCAACTGTATGGAAAATATAGCTACTGAAAATAAAGTTTGTTTAAAGTATTACCAACATGTCATCTGCGTGTTAAAGCGACACTGACAATGTCCAGCTCTAGGGTCGTGGTCACACTGACCAGTGGTCAAGCAGTTAAGTCATCAACAAATCCTCACTTGCCTGGCTTCTCTGAGGCGGTCAGAGTGTAAGTGGAAACTAACGGCTGGTGTGTGTGGCTTTATCTCTGGCATTACTATACATCCTTATCTTTGCTTATCAAACAAATTACAAATCTGTTAACAACTAAGTCATTAAGTTTCATGCGTAGACTGTTGACGAGCAAACATCAGACCTCATAGGAATGCTGGCACGAGGGTGGGGCTAGAGGTTGTCGGTATGGCAGTTGAGGTTAGTGATTGTGACAGATGCTGCTTTAGGGGACATGTTGACTCTCCAAGAACCCTCTACCATGTAAGCCCTTAAAAGCCCCTATTCTACAGGAAACCTACTTAACAATCACAAAAAGCTAATTTAAAGTTTATTTGTAATTTGAGACAAATCCTTTCCTACATAAAGCGGTTAACAATGGACAATTTTGATATTCATTCTTCGAGATGTCAACGTTTGCAAGAGGACATACTGTCACTGCGTCCGCGAACAAACAGTACATTAGAAAAGTCGTTTGTTTAATCACGGAAAGGGGCTGCAATGTACACTCGTGTAACAAAACGAACATATTTGACAAGCGGTTACCTTGGTAATAGGATTAATTCTCTCTCCAACCAATGTAAATATTCCTCTAGTAAAATATGTCACAGTTTTAATTGTAAGTATTGTATTCACATCCGAAATTAAATACACATCCGAATAATGGTGAAGTTAATTAAGATCAAATAGAGCAACTACGAAAGGGAAACATTTGGCACGTCTACAGGTGGCTTCTACTCGTATTTGCCAAGAGTCGCTAATGATTCATGGAACAGTTGATTATATTTTCTTTATTGAGTAAAATTGTGATTGTGAAACTTGATTTCCCGCTATTTTCGTGTATGGCGCTTTTATACAAACGGTGTTCTTCTCTTTTTTCAATATATTTAATTTTAGATTGAACAGTCGACTGTCTAAAACACATTCCAAACCATGAATGATTTTGTGTGCAACAATTGGTTTTGGGTTTAAGATAGCAATTTGTTCGCTGCGGGTACAGTTTTAGGAATTTTGATATCTGTGATTTCCTACAGAATCAAAAGATGTGAGTATGTTGCAAACGCCAGACATGCATTGATCTGTCAATTATCGAATGCCTGTTTAATTGTATGTGAAGTCATGAACATTCTGTGGTGTACGGGATGTCGATCAACCCAGTACCGGCATTAACACCCCTCCCGAGCTATAACTCATCACCCGGTTCCAACAAGCGCATGGCTGCTCATAATATCCAATATCATATGCAAATCAAATGCAGAAACTTGCACCAGAAATAATTTATTCTATGTAATTTATTTCATTGTCATTTCACTTGTTTTGGAGATACATTTCATTGATGCAGAGCACTGTTGATAATCCGATCGCTCCTAATTCATAACCAGACCAATAGTGGATAGGAAAGCCATTGTTCTGTTTGACTCCTCACACGTTCTTATTTTGCGCAGATAGGGCATCTACATGTACTAATCTGAGTTTGAGTTTCAGTAAACCATTGTTCACTTTGTTCATGCCTAGACATAGTTATTCGCAGAGACTTAAGACTACCTAGCCTTCTTGTACAATGATTTTTTTATGGTGACACATTAAGTAGTTTCATTTACATTGCTGTTGTTTCTGTTATCAAGAGCATGTACTGGAGAATGTGATATGTAGTTTAGACAATAAGACGTTACTTACAACCTCCATTTGAACGTAGCATTTTAAGTATGACAAGTCCATGGATACCTTGTTTTAGTGTTGTTTCATGTTATGGCATACATGTACTTAATTCCCTTAAACAAAAAATACTTTGTATTTGGCAATTCTGTCTTTGTTGATGACCTGGGTAGGAACACGTGAGAGTAAAGTGGGTGAGACTGGGTGGACATGTTGTAACAAAGGTCCCTCTGACCATACAGTAAACCACGGCCCATCAAGAGCCCAGGCTGCTTTCTCCGGGGGTTAAAGGGTGTATTAAGATTTAATTATAAATTACTAGCATATGTAGAACCCAGGGTCATTTCAATAATGATATCAACATTCAAACAGGGGGAGAAAATGAGGCAAAACAACCGCAAACAATGGAAAATAATGAAAAATAATCGCAGTTTTATCTCGTGCCGGTTTCCTACAAAGCACCGTGATCGTGATTGGGCGACCCCTTGACACCCAGCTATCTAACCCCTGACCTCAGTCTCGCGCGCTCGGGTCATCACAGGTCCACTACAGGTTGCTAGGGTCAGGGGTTAACCTCGCGTGCCGATGTTCTGGGGAAGGCTGTGTTTGTGAGCGTCCATGCGATGGAATGTGAGAACAAACGACGGGACAGAGAACAGAGAAAGTAGGGAACATCGAGAAATGGAGAAGTATGTGAAGCGGCAAAATAAGAATGGAGAGTAAATGAATTGGTTTGTGTCCGGTCGCAGATAGTAATCGGGTTTCACGCTGACTTGGGCTTTAAACGCTAATATTCCATTTAATGTGCGGAAAACAACGGGAAAACCCGTTGTAAGGGATAAGAGAATAGGAAGCGGGTACCCGGGAAAATGTGGTTTCTGATGGTAAATGTATTGTAGTTGGTCAAATTGTACACTTAAAGACTTGAAGCGACAAATATGGGCGGAAATCTACCTAAACCCGGATTAGTAGCCAACAGACCCCTATTAGTTTGTATTTCTCTGACTTTTAGCAAGGAATCAGGTAAAGCCAACAAACCGTACCTTAACTATGTGTGTTGCCTAGGTTTAATGTCTGCGTGAAAGTGTCAACCTTTGATTCGGTCTTCTTGCTTAGATAAGACTGCACATATGACAGTATGATGCGAATGTATTTTGTTTTATGAAATGTTTACGATCATGTTTCTGCCCCCTCGCTATATCATGGAAAGAATATGTTGCTTTTGTTTCTGTCGCCGTTAGTGTGGTGTGTGTTTTCCTCGCAATCCATTGAACTCTTATAAACGTAACACTGGATGTTTAGGACGCTGTGGTGTGTACCAAAGCTAGATGTAAGTTTAGTCCTTTTTGTATATACGTTTGACGAGATTGTTTTCATGAACAGCTATATACCGCAACGATGGAAGGTGGGCTTCATTGCTACCATCAAATACACGTGACTCTTTGGTAACCATAAGAGACCGTTCCTGACGATAGCGTGCTTCTCCATTGTCGCATTGTCGCATTGCTAAATTTGACGCACCAAACAAACTGTACTGGACTCGTCAATGGGATGAAAGTCCAGTCTTATTCACCACAATCTAAAATTAGTCATCTAACTAAAGAAGCGTGTTATACATACACTAATTCAGAATGGTTCCTTCCAGTCACTCGGTTTCATTCAGGCTTTATTTTAGCGAAATTGACTCAACATTGGAACAAACTGAACAAACAAACAATCGGAGACTTAACAAAAAGGGATATAGTCAATGAATTTAAAGGAAATGAGATGACATGGGTCCTATTCCGACCAAGCTGTTTCCACACTGGCCCCGACCACAGCCCCTTTTCCTACCCTGTTGATGACCCTAGATTTTGACAGTTCCTTGTTGATCCACGATTGAAATCTTACACCGCACTAACTACAATAATATGTTTCCAATATCCAGCCTTTATGGGGAAAATTAGAAATAATAATGTTGATTTACTACTTCTATACTCAATTGAAAGAGCCAAAATTATTTTCTTGAATTTTAATGAGCAAAGGGGCTGCACCAAAAGAACGGGGTCTCGCGCGTGCCTTGATCCACCCGATACCGAGCCCCGAGATAGACACTGGATAAAACACTACCCCGAATAAAAAATATTATCATCAACATCGGTCAAAACATAAAACACTCCAAAATAGGATTTGATTCTATACGGTGGTTAAAATGTTTCGGCATTTTTGATTTCTGTATCAAAATTTAGACCGTTTTGAATGCATTGTCACATGTTGTCAACGTTTAAAAGATCGTTAATCACAGATCGACACATAAAGAACGTTCTTTTAATTCATATTGACCCTTTCGTTTGCCTAGAGTGGACACTTGCTAATAGTGTATACTTACTCTAAGTAGTATGTACAGGTAAACCGAGGAACAGAGGAATGCAAGACAAGAATTTCAAACTTGTTTTTTGAGAGTTAACAATTACAACACACATGTTTATACTTAAGTATCTTTGATTTAACAATATGACTCTGCATACACTGATGACAACAAATACTGCGCCATAGAACCAAACAAGGAAATTAAGCAAAGCAATAATTGGAGCTACCTCGTACACGTGACTATAGCATATATAACGTGTGACCAAACGAAACTCAGATGTGCCATAAATATACATCAGCATCGAACAAAAAGGTGAAAAGGACATTCGTTTCTGCTGCAGTAACGCCCGGATACAACTACTGTGCACTATTTTCAAATACATATCGGTGTCTCAATTAATGACGTCTGTACCTTGTTATATACATATGTAGCAATGATAAACCACCGTTTGTACTCAAAGCCCGTGTTCACGATGATGTTGCAAAATAAAACAATAAATTAACTGAACTACATCTTGTACTTGACACGAGGCAATGTCAATTTCATCCCTCATTACGAAATGACATTGTTTAGATGTTTGATTAACTGCGATATGCATCAACTAGAGATAAATAATACGTCCCCTGTTATTGTATGAGTCGTTGTACATACATAACTATACACTTTCTATTACATTCACTTATGTCTAGGTCCCCAACAGGGGTTTGACATTGTTGGAAGATAGATAGATAGATTAAGAATGTGTATATCTATGGGATTGTTCAAATCGTCCACCGGAAATCGTTTAAACCAACGTGTTTTTAAATCATTAATATCAAATTATCAATTAATAAATACATAAAGCGTGTGACATAGGTAAAGTTCAATTAGTGAAATACATGTAATATTTATCTCGGTTGTTAATTCCTTTGTCCGTAAACCAATGGTAATGTTAACCTTTATACCATGAGTACATGTGTTTGCATGTGTAAATGTATTTATATTGTCCTAATGTGGTAAATACTTAATAAAATCTGACATAAAACGTGTCACTCCTGAAAGCAACGAGCTCGCATAGCATTGGTGGTAAATTATATTGTGTTGGTATTAAGTAATTAGTACAATTGGTAATATGAGAGACTGTAAGGACAAAGATTGTCAACAACGCCAACCCAAACCATACATACTCACACATGTACAACCAACACCAACCCAAACCATACATACTCACACATGTACAACCAACGCCAACCCAAACCATACATACCCACACATGTACAACCAACGCCAACCCAAACCATACATACTCACACATGTACAACCAACGCCAACCCAAACCATACATACTCACACATGTACAACCAACACCAACCCAAACCATACATACTCACACATGTACAACCAACGCCAACCCAAACCATACATACCCACACATGTACAACCAACGCCAACCCAAACCATACATACTCACACATGTACAACCAACGCCAACCCAAACCATACATACTCACACACGTACAACCAACACCAACCCAAATCATACATACCCACACATGTACAACCAACGCCAACCCAAACCATACATACTCACACATGTACCACCAACGCCAACCCAAACCATACATACTCACACACGTACAACCAAACACCAACCCAAACCATACATACTCACACATGTACAACCAACGCCAACCCAAACCATACATACTTACACATGTACAACATAAAGTATGCAACAAAACTGTATTAAAGAAGACATCGAAACATAAAGAAAGAAAGAAAGAAGATGAACGATAAGAAGGCCCGTTTAAGTATTGAAGTATATGTTTAAGTATATATGTTTTTATATGTTTTTATTAGCGTAAACAGTAAGTTTAAAGATTAAAGTACGTTTATTATAGACATGCTCCGTTAACATTTTCCAACATTCTTTTTCCTAAATAATCATTCGAAAACTATTTTCTTATTCAAAGACAATACATGGAAGGATATGCCTACACTTTGATAGATTTTCTGTTTTCTATAAGTTTGTTTTCGTTGACGACGAATGAACATGCGAATTAGTTGGTTGACCTATTTCAAAACCAAATACTTGTAATGACTGTCGCTTTTTGTTAGAAAATGTATAAAGCCATAAACATATCAGTATGCTATTTATTTTTTCATAAAGGTCTGTATGGTACGCTGGTTGGCTATATTTTGTGCAACCCACAACGATCGTCTCGCCTTGTTATTACACTCAAAGCCAGAATGACAATAACTATACTGCCGACTGTCCGAGCACCGACTATTAACTCACTAATTACAAGTTGCAGCGCGTGTACCTTCTTTACATCCCAAGTTTTATTAGTATTCCCGGACACACTGCCGACGACGACGACGTCGGGTGAATCCAGTTTTCTGTCTTTCAACAATAAAACAACTTTCTTTGATAGTAATTTGTATAAGAAATGAGGAGAAGAAAGAGAAAATACGTCTAAATATTCACTAATTGTCAGTCTCCATATTTGTCGGAAAGGAGTCCTGGTTGTCGTAAAAGGGTAAAAAAGATTATTGTCGTGAATATGATGACTGCAGACGGTTATAAAGTGGATTCGTTTCTTTGGCGACAATTAAGTGTTTTCCCTTTTTCTATTTATTACTTTTACTATTTCTTGCCTTTCATTGCTTGTGGTGCAAATTGCAGTGTATGATAGATAAATAGTTATTTTCTGCAATAAAACTCAAGTGCTCAAGTCAATCAGCGCACGTGATGGTCGTGTGTCATAGCGGCTGGTCAAAGGAAGCATTGGTTAAATGATTGCACCCTTGTACACTGCCATCATGATCTACTGGAGCTTTGATTTGTCCGGGGTTGTTATCCGTGTATGTATTCGTGTGAAGCAGTAACCTAAGCGTGTTATAAATTTATGTTGTCTTCACCAAGAGCCAACGTAGTACAGGTCAACATCAATATGGTTTGCACTTATCGAGAATTATAATACAACGTGCTGATGGCAGTTTGATGAAAATACAGTGAGTCAATACAAACTGTTTCTTGTCCTTAACAAACATGTAAATAAATAAATCTCGAGCTGAATCTGTAACTATACCCATGACACACCGGGCCTTATCTTCATGTGATCCTTTTTGAGTAGCACGTTCAGAAGCTAATTTGTGCAAAAGTTCAAACAGTATTTCATTTCGATTTCTACATACTACAATATAATTTACAATACCATAATGGATTGGCAAACAATTAGCTGCATATCAACGTTGATAAATTCTGTCCTTGTGAGTGTATGTCAGCACGTGTATATACTCATCGTATTTTCTATGTCTCCTCATTAACATACATGGACATCACACCCTAAAGCACATGGTTGTCAAGCAAATAACAAGTTGACCAGTCTAAGATTTCAAACTCAATGAAATATTAGTGCACACGCCTGTATGATAAGTGTAGTATATTTCTACACTATAACACTGTATAAGCATGATGTTATCTAAAACCAGTGTCCCTTGCAAACAATACTCAAACGACGAGGGGACTTCGGCCTCTGGGAGATTTGTTTCCTTTTTTCTATTCTTTTAATCACAGTGAGTCCCATTACCCCAGGACGTGGTCACCTGCTCAGCTTGTACGGGAGAATGATATTAGCCATTGTTGGGCCACAGTTGTGCCATTGTTAAAACACACACGTATGGTCAATTGCCTTTTATTCACACATCGCATTGCACCTTGCAGTGGGCATCGGAGATTAAACAGACATATCTTGTTCTAAAGACGGCAGCCAAATTCACAGACAAAGTGCTATCAAATTTCAAATTAAAAATCGTTTGAACAAGATTTAGATCAAGTGATTAAACTTCTCCAACAAAGGTGTGTGCCTATCCTAAGTTGTCATTAATTACAGACATACACTGCACTCTAAACGCATTGACGTGTACAGTTCGTGGTCAAACCTCGAAATAATTGGGCAGTACATGTGAATGCGTCCACGAAACTGTATATTGGAGAAAGCTACTTCTATGGGTGAATAATGATAAATACTCAATATCTGAAAATAGCTAGTGGTGTTGCTGCTGCTGCTGATATATGTGCTGTTAAATGTTACCACTAAACACGTATTTACCCCAAACCGACAAACAGCATGCAGACACAACGTCATACGTCAAACACAAACACCATGTCCTGCGTTCTTCGTTAATACAAATAGTAATTTTAAGTTAGTAAGTATCCTTGTATAAAACTTGTTTTAAGCAGCACTCTGTTGTTACATAACTATCATAACACATCTACATAACAGTATGCACGTGACAAACGCGATCGAATCCATCATTTATACTAACATGTGCGTGCTGACATTGAATCGACACATATATACACGAAACATACGAATAAATAACAATCTAGATATACAATTGTATTTGGATATACGAAATGACATATATGCATACGTTATATAATGCACAGGTCATTGGTATTTGGTAGCCATTGCACTTCTTTGCAATTACATAAGGACATATGGTTTAGAGTCTTTGTTATGTATAAATGCGTTCACGTTTATCTTTGGCACACATTTAATCAGTACAGTCGTAAAGCTCACGTGTCGATATTCGTAAATGAACTTACAAACCTTACATGCACAACAGTGTACGACTGTGTCAGAACAAACGTTCAGAACTACGGGAACCCCAATGTATGCTTATCTGAAAAAAGAGCATCTACTACGTACATGTGTATTGTTTGGTTTCAGCTACACGTACATTGTGTATTGTTTGGTTTCAGCTACACGTATATATCTACTTTGATTGCATCTACAACGTACATTGTGTATTGTTTGATTTCAGCTACACGTATATATCTACTTTGATTGCATCTACAATGTACATTGTGTATTGTTTGGTTTCAGCTACACGTATATATCTACTTTGATTGCATCTTCAACGTACAGTGTGTATTGTTTGGTTTCAGCTACACGTATATATCTACTTTGATTGCATCTACAACGTACATTGTGTATTGTTTGGTTTCATCTACACGTATATATCTACTTTGATTGCATCTACAATGTACATTGTGTATTGTTTGATTTCAGCTACACGTATATATCTACTTTGATTGCATCTACAATGTACATTGTGTATTGTTTGGTTTCAGCTACACGTATATATCTACTTTGATTGCATCTTCAACGTACAGTGTGTATTGTTTGGTTTCAGCTACACGTATATATCTACTTTAATTGCATCTACAACGTACATTGTGTATTGTTTGGTTTCATCTACACGTGTATATCTACTTTGATTGCATCTACAATGTACATTGTGTATTGTTTGGTTTCAGCTACACGTATATATCTACTTTGATTGCATCTACAACGTACAGTGTGTATGGTTTGGTTTCAGCTACGCGTATATATCTACTTTGATTGCATCTACAACGTACATTGTGTATTGTTTGGTTTCAGCTACACGTATATATCTACTTTGATTGCATCTACAATGTACATTTGTATTGTTTGGTTTCAGCTACACGTATATATCTACTTTGATTGCATCTACAATGTACATTGTGTATTGTTTGGTTTCAGCTACACGTACATTGTGTATTGATTGGTTTCAGCTACACGTATATATCTACTTTGGTTGCATCTACAATGTACATTTGTATTGTTTGGTTTCAGCTACACGTACATTGTGTATTGTTTGGTTTCAGCTACACGTATATATCTACTTTGATTGCATCTACAATGTACATTGTGTATTGTTTGGTTTCAGCTACACGTACATTGTGTATTGTTTGGTTTCAGCTACACGTATATATCTACTTTGATTGCATCTACAATGTACATTGTGTATTGTTTGGTTTCAGCTACACGTACATT
>ENA-OREC01002203-OREC01002203.1-marine-metagenome-genome-assembly--contig:-NODE-2203-length-10574-cov-12.156045_pt1 | contig 10574 bp, 7 predicted proteins | sample MGYA00248626_ERZ508543 | MGnify/ENA primary metagenome ERZ508543 (study PRJEB26211, sample SAMN05518279) | marine metagenome | isolation source: Puget Sound, Washington, USA | host: Bankia setacea...
TCACGAGAGTGTAGAGGGTATATGTATTTAACTCACGAGAGTGTAGAGGGTATATGTATTTAAATCACGAGAGTGTAGAGGGTACATGCATTTAACTTGGTTTTGAGTGGATGTAGTCAACCATATGTGATGCTTACCATAAACTGAAGCTATATGATTGGTCTAGGACGTATGTATGTACACTATCATATGAACATACGTGGATATTTGCTGGACCTGGTTGGACAAAATCATTATTGAGAAATCAGTAATCAATAAACACATCGGAAGTTTTGTTAATATGAAGATAAATGATCATTCTAGATATTGAACTCGTCGTTTCATGTTTTGTCTCAATTCAAAATAACGAAATCGACAACACCGTATCTGTACAATTGATTTCGTTATTTTTCATACTTTTGAACACTGAAACTCGGTTTGGAATTTGCCTGATGGGTGGTTGTTTTACTTTTCTATGGACAATCACAACACGCTTATTTGACCCGGTAATAACATTGCAACAAGCCAAATGAGGCGAAGTAGAGTGGCTGTATACATGTCGCTGCGGGGACTTAACAGTTTCAAAAGATGCACGGTGTCCCAGACAAAAGAGCCTATGATCCACGTTAAAAGAGGTGGCTTATGGCATTGGAATAGGTATACGTGTCATTCCAAGGCTTGGTCTAATCCTCTCTGTATGCGGTAAATGAACATACCACAACACATGGTAATTCAATACCAATGTGTCAAACTAGGGTATAAACAACGTTTTTGTATTGTTGAGATAAAATAGTTGATATCTGAACGAGGTGTTAGTTACCAAGTTACCATTTCAAAACGGCGGAAAGTTTCATTTGTCAAACTAATGTATATACCCATTTCTTTATTATATAGTTGAACTCTTTTGATAGTTTAACATATAATTTACCAAGTAAACATACTTACGTACCGATACTATTTTTGAAACTGCTACACTCTAAATAAAGCTTTCTATACTTCAAAACGTTCAAAGCTATCTGTTATAATTTAAACTTTATAAATACGAAAACACACACCTGTCTTGACATGGGAGTACGTATTGTTTACATGAGCATGTTTCCATAGTGACCGATGTTCATTCAAGAAACGTAAAAACTCCCCCCCCCCCTTAGTATTTTGAAGAGTGTGTAGTCTAGATTGCAACAGTCAGACAAACATGAGCCGCCACAAAGTTTATGAAATGTTAGTCTTCATATATTTTAACACTCCAAAACTTTAGTGAACTTAACCCACACTTGTATACATGTTAATCCGTTCTGGTGAAACATCTTTGCAATTGAGCGGTTTTTAAGAGTTACTTTAATAACACATATATATATAGCAGATTGAAGTTGTGTTAATACTCGTCTATTTCACAGTTGTCAGGACGGATGAAATACACATAAACGCACAAATTACCGGAGTTTAAAGCGCACTTTATCTATATTAAGCCATAAACTTTAAACTCGTCTGCAGATGCGTGGGAACATTAACCATGAACAATATATACCTTATAACGGTAGTTTCTTAAACTATTTGCAACATTGAGTTACAAAAGAGGCATTTATATTTCATTAATATCCTCTCGTGAGGGTAGATCAGTTTTCAATTAAATTAGGAGTTTCTAGATGAACAAGCAACTTTAATTGAACTGGGTCCATGTCAACCCTTCTACATGAGTTGGTTGATATGATATTGTGTAGCACCAAACGTTAGCAAAGCGATACTCCATAGAACATACACTCATAGAATACATTACTAGTCTATATAACAGTCATTAACCCAATTCCATTACATACACTACATTTCCTATGCGCCTATTCCATTTTAATCAGAAATTGTCTTATGTCAATGCGTATATACGTCCCCATGAGCAAGGCAGCAATGACACCAAACACCAATGGCCCTCAGTCAATGGATAACTCATACTTGCCAATAGTTCCGGTGCATTACCCTATTTGTGATAGCATCTACATACAGTATTTGCTCGTTTATATAAGTCCATCCTTCACTTTGGGTTATTGTTTGAGTGTTTGAGTCTTTTAGTTGTCATGTCGACTCTTCCATGTGTTGCGTAAAGGTACATTCTCAATTTCTGATCAAATTATGGCAATACGTCGAACATGCACCTCTCAAACAGTTGAGCTGTATTAAACAGTGACATGGTTAAGGAGTGCAGTTTACCTATGCAATTAAAATATCTGTAGGGTATTACAAATATCACATCTAATAATCCGTGCCAAGAGTGTTTGCCCACTAAACCTTTACCGACAATCAATACAAAACCATAATTTCGATTTACATTTCAAAGAGTTAAAACATACACAATGAAAAACAATGTGGTATAAATCATAACATGCCAACTAAATAAACATCAACTAAGTTTTAAATATTTCAATACTAGCGTTTTGGGGTTTATGGAGTTGAATCTAATTATACAAATGTTCTTATGTATTGCGCATGTGTTCAATAAACGGTTAGTGAATCAGCGGTACGGGAAAGCAGCCTGGACATCTCTTGAGGTTGTCACCAGAGCCATGCACACTATATATCGGCTGGTTACAAGTGGTTAATAACCTTGTTCGATTGTGTCTTTGCTTCATTGCTTAAAAGGGCTGACAACCTCAAATCTTAAAAACAATTTTGCCGCCAAGAAATTAGAACTTCCACGATTAAACATTCTATATTAGGTTCACTGCCGACACTTCAAGGTGAAAGAAACAATGGTGTCTAGAATTAATAAGAGAAATTGTTCGTATTAACTTTCATCTTTGATTACTTCTAACACAGCTTATGAAATGTAAATTTGAACTTAACCGAGAAAATGTCTTCATTGACCGAACATATAAAATCATAAAAAAGCAATATCGACACGTGAAGTTTCCAGTTTAGATTAAAGCAACAGTTGTTTCATTAACTCATTAACCATGACGAGGAAATAACGTTGAATTATTATAATACGTGCACAATCGCCCTGTTTCATTTGGAAATCAAGTCAAAACATACAAATGAGATGGATTATTATAGATCATCTTCACAACCACAGTATATCAGTGACATATGAAACGTTGACATTCGCTTATAAATAAAAATAAAACCCATATAATTGACCGAAATAACATGTTTTCACGGAGAGAACAATGTAATGTTATGTTGATATTATTTACAATGATGGCGATACCATTGACCACGATGATGATGAGGATACTGTTGTTGCTGCAGGGTGTTTAATAACGTTTAATTGACTTTCATTGTTTTTATTTCATTTCAGGCGGATCAGTTGACAGAAGAACAAATTGCTGGTAAGATTTCATTTTATATAATAATTACTACACATTACATTATCTCTCTCTCTCCCTCTCTCTCGCTCTCTCTCTCTCTCTTCTCTCTCTCTCTCTCTCTCTGTTCTCTCTCTCTTTTCTCTCTCTCTCCCCCTCTCTCTCTCTTCTCTCTCTTTCTCTCTCTCTCTCTCTCTCTTTCGTCCCCCTTCCTATCTCTCCTTTCTTCGCCTCTTTGTCTCTTTCTCTCTCTCTCTCTCTCCCTCTCTCTCTCTATCTCTCCCTTTCTCTTCCATCAATATACATGTCCCTCTTTCTTTCTCTCTCTCTCTCTCTCTTTCTCTCTCTCTCTCTCTCTCTCTGTCTCATTTTCCCTCTCCCTCTCTCTACTTCTATACACACACACACATAATATCCACTTGTGAATTACGTCATGTACACTTTACAAGCCCGGTCGTATTTCACATTTTTGTAAAACAACTACCAACCTTTAAATCAGGCTTGTTATCATGTCTGTAAGTTTCAAGGGTCATAATAGTTTCCTCCCTCTAGTGTGTGCTGAGTTTCAGTTATGTCGATTGAAATCCGCAAGGCCATAAGTGTATATTTAATATTATACGAAACACCGAGCAGAACAAACACTATATTCAATATTCAATAATGTTCCTCATTTTTATTTCTTCCTTTTAAACCGTGAGTTTTCAATGCATTGGAAATCTACAATATAATTAATGATAACAGAAAGTTCATCTATTGGTTGTCCGAAGTATATTGGTTGTAATAGAAATCCTTCCTGGTATAAAAACAAGTTTATTTTAAGGCACATAACAGGTCCTAGTCCGGTAACGATATACATTCGATCTATTTACATACGGGACCTACATTAGAGTGTCCAAGGTTGACAAATAGGCATTCAATCACTTGTGCAGTTTATTTGATGTTACTGCCCTTTTATTTAAGTGTGGTAACAATTCAGTTAAAAACGATCAATAAAGTTACATGTACTCCTTGGCAAAATCCTTTTAACTGCTACGTGTTGTTGAGAATGCAGTTTTATTTTCACCGAAAGAAAAAACAAGTCAAGGCTGGTATGCGATCTGAAATTGTAAACGCGGCGTATAGTTATCAGTAATGTGTCAATTTAGATGTTACTATAACTTTCATTGGGGTTTATTCAAGTATTACAAGCCCCATATAGATGTACTCACATATTTAAAATGAACGACCTTTAATTAGTTCATAGTTCGAAATTCGACACGCATTGGTTCATTTCAGGGTTTAGGACGCTGATTGACGTTTCAATGAATTTTTTATAAGATCAAATATTTGAGCTAAGGATTGCTAGACTTAAATATAGATGTACTCTGTGTGCTTCTGTAATCTAGCCTTATCACCATGAACCAAACGTCTTATGCATCCATCAATCATATACTATATACCGACCATAACTGGAATGGCATACCAGAAAGGATACTATACTCGTTTATTCTGCGTTATACCATGAGTGCTTGGTTAAATAAGTACACATGAAACTTAGTTATATCAAAGTCAAATATATTTGAGAGATTATTGTACATCAACTTGTGACATAAATATTAGTATACTTTGTCTAAGTTGCCCATTGTCGACTATCATCCTAACAGTTGTCCCCTAGCCACCAAGAATTCAAGAGAAACAGATAGTCAGTGCCTATAAAACAAACCTACTACTCTCTATATGATAACTATCACGAGGCAATAATCAAGGTCACATACTAAACTTTCTACGAATAAATCTTCTCTTCCTGCAGAGTTCAAGGAGGCGTTCAGTCTGTTTGACAAGGACGGAGATGGTACCATCACAACCAAGGAGTTGGGAACTGTAATGAGGTCACTGGGACAGAACCCTACAGAGGCAGAACTACAGGACATGATCAACGAAGTTGACGCTGATGGTAAGGAATAATCACAAACGTTACCATGGAAACTCCACATGTATGAATAACGTCTGAACAGGTTCTCCAATTCAACGTGTTTCATCGCTCTACCATCACCAGTTAGACTGTAGAACTTTCCTGTTTTGTAGTCGTCAAAATATATATTCATTTAACGATGCAATGTCTTAACCTAAAAGATACACTCTGGTTAACAATGAACCAACTAGTCGACAGAAGACTTGTGACAAAGATATTGTCTAATAGAAAAAAGTACAACATGATGACAACAAGAAACAACAGAAAGATGGGGGGTTTATTCACACTTTTACTGGACTGTTATGTGTTTAGTGATTGTTTTAGTTTAAAGATGACCATGCACATTTTGCTGTCGTCTGCAATGAATTATGAAGTATGAGTAGAGATCATATGGGTTGGTTGTAACTGATATCAAAATATTGCTGAAAAAAAACAAAAACACTGAAATAAATGACCCCGTACAGCCAATAACAGACAAGCATCTCTGAAAACGCATGTTAAAAAGAACGAATACATGTCACTGTTGATATTGACTTGTCCTTAAACTTGCACATTGCGCCCAAAACGTATGTGTTCGTGTATTGATCAGTGTGTTGTGATCGTCTAGAGGTTGTATATCTCACTCTGTTATTAACATACTTGAAAAGATTAAAATGATTTGAAGTTGCATGTATGTAGTATATATATATAAATATAGGCAAACTGGTGATATAAAACCATTTGATTCGCTTGATCGGGTTCGATTTATCCCTGAATATAAATTACTTTTACGATCGCACGTTTTCATACCCTCGCGTTTAAACGTTAAATAGACCACCCTGTGAACGATAGAGTGTGTAATATAATGTATGGACGTGATGGTGTCCACATACAGATTTTTCACTCTTAAAAGACCATTGAATTTAAACTTAAAGAATGTATACAATGAGTTTTCTAAAGGTTTACTCGTAGCTAAGCAACTTATAACTCATTGAGCGTGTGCAGCATGTGTGACCGTGCCTCAATGTAATGTTTGCAGCAAATACACATTCTAATTTCCCGCCATTTTTTCAGGAAACGGAACCATTGATTTCCCCGAGTTCCTCACAATGATGGCGCGAAAAATGAAGGACTCAGATTCCGAGGAGGAGATTAAGGAAGCATTCCGAGTTTTCGACAAGGATGGTAATGGTTTTATCAGCGCAGCCGAACTAAGACACGTGATGACCAATCTAGGAGAGAAACTAACAGACGAGGAGGTAGATGAGATGATCAGAGAGGCAGACATTGACGGAGATGGACAAGTAAACTATGAAGGTAATTCAAACTGTACTGGTTACTATAATCTATTGACTTGTTGTAAGTTGGTGACTGTGTTTGGCTTTGCTGCAACTAAAAGGACATGTTAGTGTAAATGTTATTTGCATTGAGAACCTCTTTTACATGGAATTATAATGTTGATATGTGTGCTGATACGTTCATTATATATGAAAACAACAATTGACATAAACAAACACTAACGTATCTTGATAAAAAACAGTTTTAAAGTATTATTACATTAACGTAGTGGCTTCAAACACAGAACATCTAGAAAACACCGAAACTTCTAATACGTCTAAAGGTCAAGTAGTGTCTCATGTGGCTTCGAAATCTGTAAACGCCTATATGAAATGTGTTCTTGCCTTAATGACATACCTTGGTAAGACATCTCCCGTGGGGTTTTATTATTACCATTCTGGGTCTAGTTTCAGAGCATAGCATATCTTAGTTTCAGCAGGCTGTCGCATGAATTATGACTATAAAGTAATTGTCCTAGGTACCATGACGTAAATTCAATAAAACTTGAAACACATTTTATTACCCTCTTGAAACAAACACTCATGTCCAATGTATGATCACATTTCAGACACTGTCTAAACATACACTTGATCAATACTTGAAAAAGTAACTCTGTGCGATTGTCGATAAAGTCATTACGTATTTACTTCCCTTGGAGTTCGACTCTTGGCGGAAACTTCGGTTATATGTACGATTTACAGCTTAAACAATGTTCTTTTTTGATACTCAGACTCTTTAGTTTGATATTTTGCTTCGTTGTCGGCAACCATGGCACTGTCTAATGTCACATTTAACACATAACGAAGCGAAGCGCATTATTGCATAGGTGGTATCAGGCAATGCTATTGGTCTAGAATAACTACTGCCTACAATACGTTTAGAACTTTACAGTAGAATCTTATTTTATTGGAGTACATTTGTATACCACCATGTAGTACATCTTGTTTTTCTTTTTCTTTTCAGAATTTGTAAAGATGATGACGACAAGATAAGTATGGAGCATTATACATTGGTCACCACAGATCCATTATTGTACCGGGCATTCAGTCAACATTGTGATATACGTTTTGCACAGGCACACTACAAGTACAAACCTTTTAAATAGGAAGCGAACGTTGATCATGATCCCATACTACACAGTTTGAAAGTGTATTTGTTTCTTTCGGCGAGTTTATGTTAAGTATTGTGTAAAATGTTTATTCGTTATATTAAATGATTGTACACACGTCGTGCTTTATATAATCCAGTACGTCAGTTTCTCGTATCTTGTCAGTTAATGATAAAGGGAAAACAATGAAATACAACTACTGCATTAACCCAACTCTGTATTCCTAATGTTCAAGCGTTTACGTGACTGTTAGTGTCATTGTGCAGCTATTTAAAATGAAAATAACAAAGAATTCAATCTCGTGTTTTTGTTTTTGTTTTACGTGACACATATTTGATATTTACTCGCAGACACTTGTCAATATAGTGTTTCAAAACGTTGAATTTGCATTTCAACAGTATACACAGAAGAGGAGGTAACTCTACCAAACATGTATTTAAAGTTATTGCCAATGGTTCTACATGCTCTTAGAAGTATATTCACTGATACCATGGCGTAAGTTTGCTTTAACATGTAACCCAACAGTAGTTTCAAATCTCATTAAAATATTGCTTTGAAACTTGCCACACTGTATTACCAGTACGAGACCAGAAGTGAGGGTTGTTCTGATTCTTTGTTTTTAGATTGGTTCATTGCTTGACTTAGACACGATACATTTAGTACATAGTCAGGTTCAGTTATATTCCATGTTACATCTAAATGTTAAGGCAACCCGTGTTAAAACAGTGTATCAATCAGTTGAATGGTCAAGCATGCTGTCCACAAATGACAGCTCGTGTTGTCAGAGTACGAGGTATTCAATGAATAATTCGACCCTTTTATCAATTTCAATACTTTCATGACAACTTATAAATAAAACAATGATACATGAAGAAAGACGAACAAGTTCAAATTATGGTAAGTATATCAACATATTGATAGTAGTAAAGAGTAAACGTATTGTCTTGTACGGTACAAGGTGGTTACCTTGTCCTCTGCTTAGATACGTATGATTTAACGTCGATGAAATATGTTTAAATATAACATTGGTCGATTGTTAAATAAATGAATTACGTATTTACATTACGGAATGACGCATGTTAGGACGGTGTGTCATTATTTTGATGGACGATTTCCCTGCTGGCCTGGGAATATGCTTGTTTCCACTGACGAGTTTACAAGTTCACGATGTGTCAGGGGAAATAAAATAATTGATTGTATAAAAAAGGCAGATTGGAATTTACATTTTAACGTACACGGTCTCCCAATGCGTGGAGCAGGACTAAAACAAGGCTTCACCAGCGATGCGTCTGCTCGATCTCTCACAGTAAAAGCACAGATAGAAACATCTAGACGCCATACATCAAAACATGAACCAATATTTCTTCGTTACAATGACGTGAGCCAAGGATTCCATAGGGGGTTAAAACTCCATACAAAGTTGTAGACTAATTATATAACCATACATTTTGCATTATATATCTTCTTGGCACGACTTGTTTAGAATGGTTGGTATGGTACGACTGTTCATTCAATCCATCCGACTGTCATCGTCTACGGATTGGTTTTAAAACTAAAGTAACCTTTAAAGCAGTCTTTATCACAGTTTGTGGCAATATTATACACTTAAGTATATTACTATAGTGGTAACTACTGTGTACAACCATCAACCTTTTGGTGGTAATTCCCCTTTATAGAACTCCCGAAACCATAACTAATTTAAATATCTTTATTGGTTTTTACATTATTATTATTTTTTAATTATTATTTGTCCTTATTATATTTTTATTATAATGACAGGTATACATCAAACATGACATCACAGTTGATAACTTAAGATTCTGCATCAACGCTTATTTATGGCAAAAAAACAAAAGTACGCTGGATTTCATAATCATTTAATCATGCTTAAGATTATTCCAAACTATTTCATGTAAAAGTGTACATAGTTTAGACAATTTTATCAAGAATGTTAAACTCAGAATATAAAGTATACCTATGAATCTACATTAATATCAGTTGTATGTGTAAGAACATCACAACGAATCATTTAAATGGTGGTCAGCGTGGATTTGGATGAACACAGGGTAAAGCCTTGATTAAGCACAGGTGGTCTTTTTATCCATACTGCTTGGGGCACTAATTGTAATAATGTAAAAATACTGTTCTAAAATTATTCTACACAGCGGAGTTGGTTTTAGCTTTTATCGCGAACTTTGTTCTAGAATGTCAATTTCAATAATCTATGAAGTTGTTTAAGACAAAGAGAGGATATCAAGATTTAATCAGACAATTCTACTCGTTGTTAAATTCCACGGAGACGCGCTCTACTTTACCTTAACATATTAATATCATAGTTTAGACAGAACAAAGAGAGCAACACCATTGGCACTGTTGAAAAGAATATCGTCATTGTCTTAACAAGAAGTAGGAACTCGTCATATGTCATCGGTCTTGAGTTTATAAGAAGTGATAACACCCGAGTAATGCCAATAGTACTGTAAATTCTTATATATGTTAGTTCTCATATATTGATGTGCGCAATATGTTCTTCACATTATATGTGGTTCTTACTTTGTAGATGTTGTAAATGGTTTTGTTGTTTTTGTTCACATATCTATCCCCATAATTACAATTCAATAGTAATAACAATTCCAATTGTTAATGGTTTCTTCTTTTATTTTAGTATATCCAAGTTTTCCAAGTTGCTTTTCACAAATTATTGTTGATTTAAATATACTAAGTATAAATTCCATAGTTCTGGTTACCAGGCTGAGTTCAGCCCTCGCCATTACCTGTCTTCCTACTCCTCCCCCCCTCTCTGCCTCGAGCGCGGGCTTATATCTTCCTTCACCCCGGATCTTATGTTTTTTTAATTCCACAGACAGTCACATGGCCAATACCAAGCAAGTCCGTTACCAAGTTTGGTAGGCCGAAAGCAATG
>ENA-OREC01002204-OREC01002204.1-marine-metagenome-genome-assembly--contig:-NODE-2204-length-10574-cov-9.494236_pt1 | contig 10574 bp, 4 predicted proteins | sample MGYA00248626_ERZ508543 | MGnify/ENA primary metagenome ERZ508543 (study PRJEB26211, sample SAMN05518279) | marine metagenome | isolation source: Puget Sound, Washington, USA | host: Bankia setacea...
TCGAGTGCGGGAGGTCCCGGGTTCAATCCCCAGTCAAGGACCGCGTAATACCAAAGACGTTATAAAAATGGTACCAGGTAGTTCCCTTGTTTAGCACTGAACATTTAGACTGGCTCTTTCTATTAAGTATTAAGATAAGTTAATGTAATGGATAGGATCTGGGATAGAAATCCTTCGAAGTCGGAGTTGGTCCAACGGCGGGAATGAAAAAACCCGAATGACCACGCAAAACCGACAAAAGTCGAACGATAAAAAGTGAACTCATTTATCATGTGAGTATGTTATGTTGGCAGCCATTTGTAATAAGGTTTCCACATGTTGGTTGTTGTTTTTTGTTAATTGTGTTCCTCCACAATGTACACTTATGAACTATTGTGTATTGTCAAAAAACGATCCTCTTTCTGGAAGACCTGTTTTGTAACTGTAAACGGGCATACGATTTCGGTATCTACATGTAACGCAACCAAATTTATAGTTTAGTTTCTACTTTAAGGCCACGTCAAAAAATATCATATTGTGCTAGATAGATGTGAATTTGAGTATTTTTGCTTCAAACAGTACCAACAATATTACCAGTATCAGTTGGCCTTCTGATTATCTACCGATTTATATAGCACATCGTTCACAACACAAGTATGCAACACACAGATGAAAAGTGTATATGAAACAATGGTGACACAAGGAAATGATAAAGAAACAAAAGACATACAAACCATAAATAACTAAATAAAATTTTTTAAAACACACACACGCATGCACGCACGCACACACACACACATCCGAATGCTCAAGTGTTATAATACATACTTTGTCTAAATGCACACATAGAGAGACTTTACACTATCTGTTATGCAATTCGGAATGGGAGGTGTTGTATATGTTCGAGTGATATTATACTCGATAAATAAATATCTTCTAAAACTCCTTTCACTGACAGCACCTGAACCAACGTTGCATGACCTATCTCCCATTACAAGATAAGAATCCAAATATCAATGGAGATTACTGGGAATTTAAGGGAGTACAAAGTACACTGAAACAGGAGTAGAACGATACATTTTCTATAAATATATGTATCGCTAAATTAGAGCCTTGTATTTTCTGAAAATATACCCTATTCGTATCGTTTACATATGAGGCATTCCGTTCACAAATGTATCCCGAAGCCACATATAATCGGATAGAAAATGGATTCCTACCAACCAGACCGCTCGATACATTTGGACTAGTTTAAATATGGTCAATACCTAAATTCTGATTGACTAAAACACAACCCGAACATAATATAGGTGATCATTAGTTTAGGTGATCTTAAACATGTTCATGGCAAGGACTTGGTTAAATCCGTTTTACAAAATGTACTTGCCCAGGTATAGTTAGAGATGATAGTAAAGTGTGGACACAAATGGAGTAAACAAACTTGATTAAAAAAGGGTTTATATTTAATTATCGACTAATGACATATTCACATTTAACGGAACATGGATAAAGCTAGAACATATAATATTATGTGATACGACTATATAGATCGAGCGTGTGTGCTTTCTTTTGGATTGTTTTAACTAAATATTTGCATGATTTACTAGTGATTTACGATAACAATTGGGAAGATAACATGGAGGGCGAAACCGGCAGTGACAGTCTAGAGTGTTTGTGTGCTCCATGTTTGGGTACAAAAAACACCACTCCAGCAACTGTGTATTGTAGGACGTGTAAACAATTCCAGTGTTCCGAGTGTCAAACGTCGCACACGAAATACCCCGGGATGTTCGGGCACGACATTGTTGAGGCAGACACAGTGGACCCAGTACATGTTGTTGACCTTAAAGGTCTTGACATTTGTTCAGATCATGGTAAAATGCTAGAGTTTTTATGCAAATACCACGATATATTATGTTGCATCACATGTGCTATCACTGAACACAGACCATGTGGGAAAATACTGGAGATAAAGAAAATTATCTCAACTAAAGGACAAAGAGCTACAGTCAAATCTTTGAAACTGAAATTAGAGGATCATAGAACCAGAGAGAAATCCCTTTCAATTCATATTGAAAAAACAAAGGCAAACACGTTACGTCAGATCGATACTATTAATGAGAGGGTTAAGCATATTGAAAGGCAGGTCAAAGACTTGATTGAGAAATCAAAACAGAAACTTAACTCTGAAACTACAACAGTTAGGGAAGAACTTTTGAGAAACCTTGAGCAAAGAAAAGAAACTGCTAAACAAATCCAACTATCGACAACGGAGGCAAGCAAGTTGTTGGAACAAACAGTGAAACATGGGGATCCAATTAAGGCATTTATATATTGCCATCATCTTCGACGCAATCATTTCCCTCGAAATACTGCAATTCTCGTTAATGAGGAAAGAAACAAAATCGACAATGAGCTAGCTCTAAAACTCAAAAGCACTCTTCAGGCTTTTCTTGACAGTGAGGGTGAACAGATGAATGTATCTGTAATATATAATAATACAAACTGGAAGGCCGACAAATGGCAAAATTCACATGCAGCGGATACCTGTGAAGGGACCATTGATGAGTATTTCGCATCGGTTAGAATCGTAGAAGATGGCGAAACGGAAGGGATCGTAGAAGAGCCCGTAACTGGTTGGGGATGTGATTATGGCGAAACGGAAGGGATCGTAGAAGAGGCTGTAACTGATTGGGGATGTGATTATGGCGAAACGGAAGGGATCGTAGAAGAGCCCGTAACTGATTGGGGATGTGATTATGGCGAAACGGAAGTGATCGTAGAAGAGCCCGTAACTGATTGGGGATGTGATTATGGCGAAACGGAAGGGATCGTAGAAGAGGCTGTAACTGATTGGGGATGTGATCATGGCGAAACGGAAGGGAACGTAGAAGAGCCCGTAACTGATTGGGGATGTGATTATGGCGAAACGGAAGGGATCGTAGAAGAGGCCGTAACTGATTGGGGATGTGATTATGGCGAAACGGAAGGGAACGTAGAAGAGCCCGTAACTGATTGGGGATGTGATTATGGCGAGACGGAAGGGAACGTAGAAGAGCCCGTAACTGATTGGGGATGTGATGATGGCGAAACGGAAGACATCGTAGAAGAGCCCGTAACTGATTGGGGATGTGATTATGGCGAAACGGAAGGGATCGTAGAAGAGCCCGTAACTGATTGGGGATGTGATCATGGCGAAACGGAAGGCAACGTAGAAGAGCCCGTAACTGATTGGGGATGTGATTATGACGTAACGGAAGGGATCGTAGAAGAGGCAGTAAATGATTGGGGTAATGATTGACAAGGGTCGACATCGAATTCACAGTTATATCCTAACCGAAAGAAAGAAAAATCATTTTGAAACATCACTGTGTAAGTTGTTCAATGTTAACAGTTATTTAGTTTTTTATCACCCGATCGATTCATCGCCAGTTAGCCTGAGTGTTATTTTGCCCTCATATGTGATATGATTTACTTATTAAACGGTCCATCTAATAAGTAGTGCATTGATTCGCAAAACCACAGGACGTTTAACAAATATGAAGTTTACACTTAAAACATTGTGATATGGTGTTTTTCATAACCCTGTTTACCGTTGTTTTGTCTTTGTAATCATAGTTTATTCGGGTAAAGTAAAATACATGTATGTCTAATAGTTTTACTTTACATTGCACATACGTCACATATACTGAACCAAAATCAAAACTTTAACCTTTTATGAGACACATATCTAACACAATATTAAATTAATGTATGTACCTCTGCCTTTGTCAAAAAAAGAAACATACAATAACAGGCCATAAATCTAGAAATATTGATCAAGCAAAACAAGGAGATAGAGGTCACTGAGGATGATTTTATTCATTAATTTTGTTTGATTTTTTATTTACTTTTCGTTAGCATTAAGCAGTCAGCAGTCAGCAGAAGAAAAAGCCTAGTCAGTATTAATTAATTGTTATTCGCTAAGGAAATTCCGTACTAAGATATACTAGAATCATGTATGTCTAACTTGTATATAGTGCATATGGCACACACGTCTACATGTATCTATAAATTCGAATATACAAGTATCCATAGCATGGGGTGTGTTGTATATGTTCGAGTGATACAATCCTCTATATACTAATAACTTCTGAAACTCCTTTCACTGACTAGAACCCTATAGAACAGAACAGAAAATTATTTGTGACACCAGACGAATCCAACTACCAAGGGAGATCATCAATACGCGGAATTTACGGTATTTTAAAGTACACTGAAAACGAAAGTAGCATGGTACATTTTCTATAAATACATGTACATGCCTTGCGAAATTAGAGCGTTGTATTTTCTGAAAATAAACCTTTTTTCCTATCGTTTATATATAAGGTATTACGTTCAATTATATCCCGAACCTGCATGTAATCTGACACTTACCAACCAGACCGTTCGATACTTATTTCTGGTTTATAAATGGTCAGTGCTGTAATTGTGATTGCCTGGATTAAAATGCCGAAAAACAACACAAACAAACTGTATATGTTCATATGTTTAGGGTACCTTAAACATGAAGAACAACTGGAATGATCTAGCAAGATGCGCACTAGGTTACCATCGTGTATACAAAGTGTGTATAGTTATAGTATAGTTAGAGTATAGTTAGAGTATAGATACTATTACCATCGTGGACACAGTCTAGTCAAGGGATTTAGATTTGGCAAGCGACTGATAACATCTTCAAGTTCACATTCAACGTAAACTGGATAAAGCTAGAACATAATTATATGTGACACAAATATGTAGATCTAGCGTGTGTGATTTGTGTTGGACTGTGTTAAGAAACAAAATATATAAACATCTTTACCATCGATTTACGATAACATTTGGAAAGTTAAAATGGAGGCCGAAACTGGAAGTGACAGTCCAGAGCGGCGTGTATGTGCTCCGTGTTTGAGGAAGAAAACCACGACGCTAGCAACTGTGTATTGTAGAATGTGTAAGCAATTCCAGTGTTCCGAGTGCCAATCGTTTCACAGCATATTTCCAGGGATGTTCGGACACGATATTGTTGAGGCAGACACAGTGGAGCCAGGGCATGAGGTTGACCTTAAAGGTCTTGACATTTGTTCAGATCATGGTAAAATGCTAGAGTTTTTATGCAAAGACCACGATATATTATGTTGCAGCACATGTGCTATCACTGAACACAGACCATGTGGGGAAATACTGGAGATAAAGAAGATTACCTCAACTACAGAACAAACAGACACCGAGGAAGATTTGAAACAGAAATTAGCGGGTCATAGAACCAGAGAAGAATCGCTTTTAACTCATTTTGAAAACATAAAAGCAAACGCTTTAATTCAGATCGATAACATTAATGAGATGGTTGAGCATATAGAAAGGCAGGTCAAGGAGTTGATGGAAAAGTCGAAGCAAAAACTGATTTCTGAAACAGCAAAAATTAGGAAAGACATTTTACAAAATATAGCACACAGAAAAGAAATTACAGAAACAGTCCAAACATCGACAGCGGAGGCAAGCGAGTGGTTGGAACGAACAGTGAAATATGGTAATCCAATTCAGACTTTTATATGTTTTCATAATATTCGATGCAAGCATATACCTGGAAATACTTCAGTTATAGCTCGGGAAGAAAGAAACAAAGACGATAACAAACTGACTCTCAAATTCAGAAGCGCTCTTCAGGCGTTACTAGACAGTGATGTTGAACTGATGAAAGTATCGGTGGTTGAAAAAGTCATTGCAGAGTATACAACAGATACTAGTTGGTACGATAACTGGTTACAGCATCCATGGGGGCTTGATTGAAATAGCAGACAAAACTACGCAGTGAACTTATTGCCAATATCTGACATGTTTTGTGTATTTTCATCGTTAACTATCGTTAAGGTGACGCCACAGAACAAATACGAGTACAAGTCATTGAATACGGTTTACTCAATGGCATATTTAGTAGATAAGTGTAAACTAAATATGATATGTAGATACCATGGATAGATAATCACTAATAGTGATAGTAACTTTTATGTGAGTAGATAGTAGAGTGTGAAAAAATCGGGTTCAAGTAATTTAGTTCGTCTAATAGTGAGATGACTTTTAGTAATGAACTAAAGCAAGTCCCATTGTAAAAGTTGTCAACATTACTGCAAACAACATATCTGGTATATGCTGTGGAAGGCAACACGCTAGCAGTTGTTTTGTATTCCTTATCATACGATTGCCATAATAAACACGTACGAGTTTTGACTTTGTTTTGTTGTTTGAAATATTCTTTTATTCCTATAACTGTGTTTTGTTGAGATTTGTTTTGTTTTTTAAAGTTCGACTTTTTGTCGGTTCTGCGTGGTCATTTGGTTTTTTCATCCCACCACAACGGCCAATGACCTCCGACTTTGAAGGATTTCTACACCAGATCATTACATTATTTTCTTATCTTAATTCTTGAGAAAGAGCCAGTATTTTCCCTTTTCAATGTCGAGTGCTAAACAAGGGTACTACTGGTACCATTTTTATTACGTCTTTGGTATAACGCGGTCCTTGACTGGGGATTGAACCCGGGACCTCCCGCACTAGAAGCCAACACTCTACCACTAGGCTATCGAGGAGGCTGTGAGATCTTTTGTCATGCCAACTACAATAGTCTCGATCAGTTAAATAGCACATAGAAAACAGTTCATACTTGTCAGTATATATGTGTAGTGGAACTGCGATGTATACGACCCTGAAAATGGTCAATACAGATTTACCAAAACATCCGAAATGTAGATAAATATGGCTTTTGACGTGCATCGTTGTTTGAGGATACGATAGTATTACTTTATACTGATACTCATCAACTAACTTTCCCATAAATCTGTTTTAAATGTATTATGTTTTATATAATAGTTTAAATAGCTAGTCTTAGCACGAGTATATATTGGACATCAAAGAATACAAATGTGTAATAGATATAACGTAAAATGCTGACCTTTTTATTCAGTTTGTTAAATATATTACGAATTAACAAATCGTCGTGCACAAAAGGTATTCTCAATTGACTCAAACGCATAGATTCAGATAAAACTAAGGGAGGTAACGGCCCATGGAGATTGTATAATTTCGTATAGTTTGTCTCCCTTAACTTTATATTTTGGATGTTATAGTGCTTTGAAAACATACACTGTATATGTATATGATTAGTGAATATGTTTATGTAAAAGTTCATATATGTTGCACCTATCGTCATGTTTGCATTGAACGTTGGTTTGGGAGACGACATATAAAGCCGTTTAAGTTTAGTTCGTAAGTTTCCCGACCATAATGCTATATTGAAGCACTTGAATGAAATCTAATTCGATATAAAAATATATCTTCTTTGTTATTTTACTGATATTGGCTCGCAATTTTTTTTCTCCAAAAGTTGAACATACCAAATGTACATATAAAGCGTCTGTAAAAGTAGATGTATGCAGGACCCATACTATTTACAACGTTTAAATGAATATCGAGGTATGATATTTTACTTCTCGTTCATCAGAATCTCACATTTGTTTATACAGGTATGGACAATATTTAAATGATTTAATAGATACATTTGGCTATAATGAATCCAGACATGTGCCCCAAGGGAGATCACCAACGTTATCGTACATCTTCCGGTCCGAGTACTGTATAGTCAGATACCAACACTAGGACAGCAATGAACAAAAGATACACTGAAAAGATAAAAATCCACCCGAACAAAAACAATCAAAATGTGGAGAGGAGTTGTGTCCGTCTTGTAAAAAATAGTTGATAGGGTTTGGTTTCGTTCGCCTCGTTTGAAAGATGATTGGGGTTCGTTATCGCTTACAAACAAATGAACGGTGTGACTTTGTCCGGGTGGGGGTTAGTCAGGCCTGGTAAAATAGTAAGCATATGTTCACAGTTCAGTGCAGTTGAATAAACAAAACATCTCTTTGGAATGTATCGGCCTTAATTACAAAAAAACGTGTACGTTGTTTTGCAGCTATAATATCTGTAAGTACAGTGAAACTCGGCAAGTAAGAGCACTTTGGAATTAATGGCACACTTTTATTGAATATTAGTTTTGAGACCCCCGTTAGCTAGAAATCAAATGTGGTCCAATAGTCAAATACACCGGTCTTATTTTAATTAGATTTTTTTTAGCGTTCGACTTTTGTCGGTTCTGCGTGCTCATTCGTTTTTTTCATCCCCGCCACCACGGCCAATGAGCTCCGACTTCGAAGGATTTTCTATCCCAGATTTTATCCATTACATTTATTTTCCTATCTTAATTCTTAAGTAGATTAAACATGGAAAAGCTTGGACCTGAATGCTATAATGTATGAATGTGTAAAACGTTTGTATCAAGGTGTGTACGTCTATATAGTATATTGCTTACTTCGGTCCTTATGTCATGTAAAAGAATACGATTTTAAAATTACAATTTATATGAAATATTTATAGAGACACTAATAATTGTCTCTGTCAATATATGATTCCTTACTTCTTTGATACAAAACAGAATATAATCCATATTGACAGATAAAGGGCATATTTGCAATGGAGAATAAAACTCAAACTGTTTGAACTGATATAATTTGGTCGAGTCAGCCAATCAAATCAACGCGAGATATTGTCAATGGACGAGTAAACAAGGTCACGTGACTGCCATGTTATCTGTGCCAGTCGGTATCCTAATGAACATTAAATGATGCAGAAACAAAAGGATATCATCTCATGCATTGAAAGGGTCGTAAAAACTTGCAAATACTTGTGCTACTCCAACTTCTCGAGGGCATGGGTGTTGGTCAGTTTGAGAGTAATTTTGACATTTCGTAAAGAAGCAACACATTATATACGAAAATAAGGTGTCCATATTGTATGAAAGTTGAATAGTTTAGAAAGTGATGGGTAATTCCTTTGGTATACTAGAGCTAGACTAAACGTTTATCAACCACAAAAGAGTGGACAACCATCTGTTAATGAGTTAGAAAGTGCATATAGGAGCGAACAATCTTTTCGAAAAAAATATAAAACAATAATTGCTACACGCATTTTCTGGTCAACTGCGCGGCCATTTTGAAAATAGTTTGAAAAGAGAAGATACTGACTAATTTAGGTAGGGAACGACTTTGTATAACTACCATGCCCTACTACCAGAGCCAGGAGGTGACAGTGATACCATGGAGACCAGCACAGGCCATAGACCGCCTCTCCGTTGTACCTAGATTTACAAGACTCATCGACCTTCAGGACACGTGGTATCGAGACAGTGTGCCGGTGCCAAAGAAACCGGATACACGAGGCGCAGAACGGATGTTGACATTGGCAGCGTTACTGTTGATTGTGTCATTGGTTGCTATTGGAGTTAGTGTTGTATTCCTTGTTTTAGGCAGTTCAGAGACACCGATCAGTAAGTATTATTCAATATTACAACATAACAGTTTTTTATGAAGCTTGATAAAAAAATCTAGTTTATTTGTGTTTGATATTGAAATATTTGTTTTATGAATTCGTTAATCACGCTCGAATCCGCTCCTGGAACACACCAGTACTTAGCAATGATGGCTAAGTTTCGTGCTCAAGGAAACAACGGTAGCCTTTGATTGGTCTCGAACTCACGGCTGACGCTCTTTCCACTGCGCGACGCTGATTGTTTGAAATACTAACTACTAAAATATCGAGTTATGTGATATTGTCTTGTATTGCATTTAATTCACCATAAGCCCAATAAAAGGCCTACTGTTGGTCAAACCTGGAATAACTGTTGTTATATTTCTGTTCTATTTTTTCAAGCACACCTGTGCACCAGTTCGACCATAGTTTGCCTTGACCTTACCCATTGTAATGCAAAACAATATTGACAAACACGTAATAGTTGACATTCTAGTTATAAGGCTTCCAATTTTACAGCCTTCATTTAGGGCCTTGTGTTGGCATACCATACTTGGACTAACATATGCATTTACATTTAATAAACATATGTAGTATGTACACGATAAAGGTTGAACGGTGAATGAACATATTTACATTTAATTCAAAACGGTTCTTCGTAAATTCATTTTATCAGAAACATACAGTTTAATACTATAATACCAGTTAAAATTCACATTGGCGAGACTGTATTCAAAGAATCTCTGTCGTATCATATGTGACCAATTTGGTCGTATCCCAAGGAAGTTCTCTTTCAGCAGTTTTGACTGTCGTGTGTATTTGTTTTCCTCCATGTTCTCGACGTGGTCTTAGACGATGGAACAGCGTTTAATGTTAAATAATGGCCAGCCCTTATTAATGTCCTATCATACAAGTTATAGTTTGTGCTCATAGGTATTATATAGAGTTTTCTTGTGTGTTAGTGTGGTTCTGAAGGTGAGGTATATAGAGTTTTCTTGTGTGTTAGTGTGGTTCTGAAGGTGAGGTCTATAAGTTTTCTTGTGTGTTAGTGTGGTTCTGAAGGTGAGGTCTATAAGTTTTCTTGTTTGTTAGTGTGGTTCTGAAGGTGAGGTCTATAAGTTTTCTTGTGTGTTAGTGTGGTTCTGAAGGTGAGGTCTATAAGTTTTCTTGTTTGTTAGTGTGGTTCTGAAGGTGAGGTCTATAAGTTTTCTTGT
>ENA-OREC01002205-OREC01002205.1-marine-metagenome-genome-assembly--contig:-NODE-2205-length-10572-cov-14.219438_pt1 | contig 10572 bp, 3 predicted proteins | sample MGYA00248626_ERZ508543 | MGnify/ENA primary metagenome ERZ508543 (study PRJEB26211, sample SAMN05518279) | marine metagenome | isolation source: Puget Sound, Washington, USA | host: Bankia setacea...
AGCCACTTTTCTGCAGTTATTTCCTGTAAATATTTTGCTATGAATGGCTACAACAACCATGTCAACTTATCTCATACAAGTTGAATGTAGCTGAAACCCACTGATACCATCATCATCTTGCTTACAATACCTTACATGTGTATCTGTGGAATTAGCTTCATTTCAGTGTCATCATTAACATCCAGATAAACAGAAAAGGTATCATATAATTATAGCAATGTCTCACTCAATATGGTGAAAACAAACCTCAGAATGAGTACACAAAGAGTGCTGAGGTGTAAAAGCGAAAAGGTTCTAAGTGCTACTGATTAAAGAAGCAGATAGAACCTTTGTGCATTCACATCCCCTCAATGTGTAAACTTAAAGTAGAGTTAAAACTTCTGTTCTGTTGTAACACTGTCAGTGGGCATCAATAGCTAACTTCTGGAAATGTCAGAGACTTACTTTGCATTTAAAAGAACTGATTTCCTAGTTTAATTTGTCTGGATAAAGCCAGGAAATGCCGATTTGACAGGGTTCCAGTTTCAGAGTAGAGACAGAGTACTTTTAACAGCTTACTGAAACTCAGGAGTTTAATAGGGCTTGAAAAAACTTTGGGATATTGTATAGAAAACACAGATAGTTAACTTATCACTGTAAACCCTCCACAATTGATCACATCGCTTTTAACAGTATTTTAAATTAACACACTGAATCTTGACATAAAATCTCTGAAATTTGGTGTTTAGACAAGACAGAAGATGTGTGCTAGCAGTAGCATGGTGATTCTTGTTTTATAGATGATGACTTTTGTTTTAAGTCAGTTGTGCTCGGACACATACACATACATAGTAAATTTACTGTGTTAAAGTAAAGCATGTAAACAGTTAAACAGAAACATGATTTCTTTATATTCTCTTTAAAGTTTATTTTTCTTCTGAACTATGTGTTACCCGCATGCAGCAAGTGAACATGTAGTCATGTCTGTGAACAAAGACCATGCATCACAGAAAATCATTCAAGTGGTCTTTGTAAACAAGTGCTTCTCTTTAACTAAGGTTGAAATACATTAATATCTTTTTTTGAAATATGTTGGTCTTTTAAGAAGAGGGGTTCTATCTAAACAGATTGTGTTTGGTACAAGTTTGACTGTTGTTGTTGCCGACCATGGTGTATTGCCTCCTACACAAGGTCAATCTTTCTTTGAAAATGATTAACTGCTGTTCTAAACCGTTGTTCCAAAGCCAGTATAATTAACTACAACAAAACCAATTGATCAGTTTATTGTGATTTAGGGCTAGATTGCCAACTGTATATCACTGTGACATTCATTTTCACCCCAACCAAGTTTTATAAATACGTTTTAAAGTATCTGAAGAATTGATTGCTGAAAGACAAATCAAGCAATTGACCGAGTGTAAATAGAATTTATTTTGTTACCAGGGCCGCGGCTAAGATTGACTTGGGTCTCTCGGCAGATTGAAAGTTGATTAACTACGACGTGTCAGCAGTAGCAGGCAGCAAAAGATAAGACACTTGTCATCAGAGTTTTAACACAGTTCTGCCTGCCATCCAATCATGCAGCCTCACTAAAACGTGTGACTCTCTAGTAAAGAAGATCAGTTGTGTGTATACTGGTGGACTTATAGTGCTTTGGTCAGTTATATACTAGACAGAGATTGTGGTTATAAGGCAGATATATCATATATGGATATACCAGGTAGCTTTACACTCTACATACCTACAAAACATTCTCATAACTTTGATTATGTTGTGGATTTTCATACATAGACGTTAACCATTTTGGTTCGACTTAGTCTCTGGATTAGCAATTTATACTTAACCATAGAAATGTATTGTCATGGTTACGTGATTGTCGTCTATGTTGTTGTACATGTTTCATCTGTTTCACCAAGCACTATATAAACATACAATCAAGTTCATAAGCATCGGTATAATTAACAAGAAATTTCTTTCAACGAATAATAAACAGCTTAGATCAGTTGATATCTTCTAAAATGTAAACACAGACTGATGCCTTTATAAAAAAAAACATGCAAAACCTTAAGTCAATCATCTGGCTGCACATGATAGTTGATACATATGGTAAAATGTTTTATGCTCAAAGTTGGGATTGAACCATCTTTCGCTCTGGAAGCGCATATTATTTCACAACACTAACTAACCTATCAATTACTATATTGTGAATTTATCTTCAATATACAAATTACTGGGTACCAGTCCACTATGTTAGGCGGCTCAGTTAGTTTTATCCCATGTAATGTCTCTTTTGGGGAATATATAAGTTAAATGTATATTTCACGCTAGAATGTTAAACGCTTGATTGCTCAAAATGTAAGCCTTAAGCCATGATGTAGAGTTTGCCAAAAATAACACTATCAATACAGTATATATTCGATTTAAGTTATAATTGTGAAGTGTTACTGCTCAGTAGATACCTAGTTACATCCTGGTGATAACAGATAGATGCCAAAGTATACAAATGTATGAGCTAAAGTTTCAAAATCATGGTAGTGTCCTTTATTTTTAATCAAAGGTATACAAGAACACACAAAGATGAAGTTTGGTTTCCTGGTTTTAGCGTTGTACATACATACATATATCTTAATAGAATCTACCATGCTCTCCATCTACAAGAGTTTTTGCTCATTTGTAAACCAGGGTGAATCTTTAATATTGATCATAATTTTTAATCCTGAGGCAAAATGTTAAAACTCGCAAACAATACTCTGTTTACCCCTTAAGGGTAATTTGTTTGGTTAGGAAGTCTGAATGTTCAGTAAGCTGTTAAAGTACTCTGTCTCTACTTTGAAACTGGAAACCCGGCAACATTTCACTTCCATATATATTATGTTAGCCAGCATCTTGTTGTAAAATGATAGTTGTCACAATCAAGTGTTCATGTTGACTTTCTGATTGCTAATCATAGCCCAGAAGCTCTTAATTCTGCGCCCCGAATCAGTACTTTTGACAGTCTAAATTACAAAGGCATTTGAAAACCGTCTAGTTCTATGCACTGGCTTTTCTTCACATAATGACTATAAATGCAGTTCCTGTCATTTTCTGAGCTAGAAATGATATATTGAGTGTTGTAAAAGCCATATTCGTTGTCAGGGTTTTTTCAGCTAATTTAACCGTTACCGCAATACTGGAGAAAAGAAACTTACTGTATAGGGATGGCCAAAAGCATTTATAGGATAATTCTTTTGAAATAGGAGGGAAGGATGAACTTTCTGTTACAAGTTTGATATTTTTGTAAGAGTGATACAATGGACTTTTGCCAGACCACTTTGTAGGCAGTAAAGATTGACATTCAAAATGAAAGCTAAATATTGAATGGAGAATGCTGATATTTACATTAAAATATGATGATCTAAACAAAGAAGTTATTTGATTTGTGTATCATGCAGGTTCTCCATTAGGGGTTTACGATTTTTAGCTACATGGCTACGAAATCCACAAGCTATACTATCGCGTTGCATATTGGAACCATGTATTCAGGACTTGCTTGGTGGCACAGATGCTAAAGCCTCATCCATGAGCCGTGGGTTTGAGTCCAGAAGGTTGATTTATTAGCTCTTCTGAGGTGAGCGATATTGGGACACATTTACTCTCTTGTCAGCTACAACACTTCTATAGTACCAAAACCTGTGTATTCCTTATTTGTGGATCGCACAACTAGTTATACATTGTATTTTGCAGAATGTGTTAATCAGCTGAACCATGTATTTAAATGAAAATATCATTTCCAATTAATGTATTTTGTGTGTATTAGTTTAGAATCCATAAATGTATGAGCCTGCGAAAATAACTTGATCAAGGCAATAAATGAATTTTAAAAGTACCCATGGAAATAAATGATTGCTATGGTATATATAACAAATAGCTGCTATAACTAACAAGTACTAATGGCATGTATGCACAGATCTTCTAATGCTCATTTATCTTCTCCTCGCACTTTCTATCTGCTATTGTTAATGACTTTCTATGTCCTTAATGAACGCCAACTAAATATGAAATAAGTGTGACCAAGAAGCTCAGTTGTTTGCTATTGATTTGATAGATATCCTGAAAAAGAGCTTGCTATATCGCTGAAAGAGGAATAAAAAACAAAAAAACCCTATATAAATAGATTGGACAGGAAATAGAGACAGGGAGTGTTGTTGCAGAATTCAGGACATGGCGGCCAAATTAATTCCAGCACAATTCATCTTTTGAGGGGTGGGAGGGGGGATGTGTGACGTTGATTGTGTTGTTAATTAATCATCTTTCACTAGTAGTGAAGGAAGGGGGAGGACAGCATATCATAAGTCTTGTCAGAAAAGGCAACGCGATTGGTTTATATTTATTTATGTTAGTTTGAGTGTGATGGAGACAGCTCGGGTTATTTAATCCAGATTTATATCAACCGGTACTGAGCATTGAGGGTTAACATACTTACGGGAAGAAACAACAGACTGGCCCTGACTTGGTTCACACTTAAATCCACCTAAGTCTGGAATACTAACCACAGAGTTGAGCCAGCTGTATACATTGTGTTAGAGTAATTAATGGACATCATGGTATACTGATATAAGTAGCTTGTCATATGACCTATTTTGTGTGATATCAACATTGAATCTTCCTCAAATTGGTACCCAGGTGAGCGATATAGTCCACACTGGCACTCTTATTTGGAAAGTCACATATTATACATTCCCTTAACTGGTTTCACAAAGGTTTATACTCAATTGTAACTCATGTAAGATTCTATATATAGTAACCACACTGGCAAATCATTTGAAAAAAAACCACTACGGGTGCCAGTATATTTTGTTAAAGATGGACTTTCGCTCAAAATCTAAAATTTACATATTCACCAGTACTTCATAGCCACACACAGTACAGTCATGTACTAATGAAATTATGCTCTTGTGGAAGATATAGACAACTGAACTCGATCCTTTATCGTAATGATCATATACTGAAATAGTCAAAAATAATATTTAACAGGTTATTAGTCTTAAAAGAGTTTTAGTACTTCACTTGCCGGAATTTTGAAAGAAGATAAACCAAGGTTGTGTTGTTGTTTTTTCTAAACTCAACACAGATTCCTTCATTAGAAGCATTTATCTTAGTATATGTATGCTAATTCCTTAAAATATATTTTTATGAAATTTATTAATTGGGAACGAAAGGGCTTTTTTAACTTTAACCATGGCATTTGTATTCTTCTTGGATGGTTTGAGCTTCGACCTTAATCTTCTGTTTTCTATGTTTGAAGGATGATGGTTAACATTGACTTGAGATTGTTGGAGAGAAAATTTAAATCACATTTTCTGACAGTTAACAATATTCTGAGAACTTTCCAGTGTGTGTTCTTTGTAGACAGGTTTGACTGTACTTATAATGAATTTCAATTGAAAAATGGCATTACAATTACAAATCTACGTAATCCACTTGACTTATTCCAACTTACCCGACTGTTTGTACAGACATAAGAGCTGAGTGAAGAAATGTTATTAGTTCCACAGTCTTTGTTTTTTCATGGAGAGATTTAAATGAATTACTGAGACACCGTGTACTGCTGGCTGGTCATTTTGCCCTCTTTGTTTGCGTTAAGCATCTTGATTCTCATCACCATGGAAACAGAATTGTACCGAATCATGATAAAAGGACAAAATTTGCATCTTTGATTTAATTATCAGACTAAAATGTTCTCTGCTGATGTTGTTTTGAATAGCAGGAAAACAGGATATAAAAAAAGATGGGGAAAAAAAGAAAATTCATGGAGTTTCTGTTAGAAAAGGTTGAAAAGACAGTGGTGTTGGGTATCATTTCTAATTACCTTTTTCTCTTTGATATTTGAATCTGCAACCATGACCGTACTGTACTTATGATATCAGGGAGTGGATATTCCAGGCACATGAATGATTATGAGTCGGTCTACCAAGTATTCAGTGAACTATTAGTGGTGACAGTTCAAAACAAGCCACTGATTGAGTGCCATCTGATACTGTGAAATCAACGTTGTTTGTGGTGCACTAATTTTTGTGTATTTCGTGGATTAACTAATTTAACTCATGCTGCAAATATTAATTGTCGATGTGTTTACATTCTTGAATCCACAAAAAGTGCCTCACGATAAATGTGAAATATTATGCCAACAAAAACTTAATTTCACAGTAAATACAAGACAAAAAAAAAGGAAGTTGATGCGCATTTTAATAGCACCATCTGGCCTTGTGTGTAGGTGAGGGAGGGTTCTAAGCTCACACTCTGCCCTCCACTGTCCCTTGTGTGGTGCGTGGTAGTAGCTCACACTCTGCCCTCCACTGTCCCTTGTGTGGTGCGTGGTAGTAGCTCACACTCTGCCCTCCATTGCCCCTTGTGTGTTACATGGTATTAGCTCACACTCTGCCTTCCACTGTCCCTTGTGTGGTGCGTGGTAGTAGCTCACACTCTGCCTTCCACTGTCCCTTGTGTGGTGCATGGTAGTAGCTCACACTCTGCCTTCCACTGTCCCTTGTGTGTTACATGGTAGTAGCTCACACTCTGCCTTCCACTGTCCCTTGTGTGGTGCGTGGTAGTAGCTCACACTCTGCCTTCGACTGTCCCTTGTGTGGTGCGTGGTAGTAGCTCACACTCTGCTCTACAATGCTTCATGGCAACTGCGAATGTTGAACTGCATGTTTATATTTCCATTCCATGACAGCACTAGACAATGGTAACTTTCTTATAATGCCCTGATAGAAGCCTCTAACGCAGTGTTACAGGTACAAGGAATACTGAAGAGATGGTGATGAATTCTTCCCTCATTGATGATTACAGGGAGCCAGCATGTATGGAATTACAATGAACTCGAGTATACAGTGGTCGCGAGGGTTAATTAGTTGTGACATGGTAATTGGTTTACGACTTTGTCAACGCGGATCTGTGTTAACTTGATGTAGTAAATCCTGTAACAGTTGCAAACAAGGGATTTTGAATATTGCCGTATTTACGCCTGACACAATAGGGAGTATAGTGGGCGATACATACGTGCACATACAGTGAAATAAATCAAGAGAGCGGCCTTAAAGCTGTGACTCTATGTCTTTCATTGTACACAGTAGGATGTAACAAAGGTGTGTTCTATAATTACTGAGTACAGACAGCTTACGTGTGCTTCTCTCATTTTCTTAGCCTGACTGGATTGATTCAAACAGGATTTAATTGAATTGAGTATGTGATGTTTAATAGTGATGTGGACAAATATTCAGGTGGTTTGTTTTAACTTGTGTTGGATACAGCTTATTTCGGGATGTGTGTATAGCTTTTGTGACTTTCTGGTGAATGGAAACTATTGTTCAGACGTAAAGGTCAGTAAATTGTTTTTTTCTAGCTGGGTTCTAATAAAGAAAAAGTCAAGATATTGTGTTTGCCATTTCAACCGTTACTGTGTAAAAAAAATTGCGAGAAAGAATTCACACCTAAGTCTTCCTACATAACTAGGGTGTTTGTGTGATGCTGTTTTTTTATGAACTAAAGGAGTAGGTATAGGGAGAATGTGAGTTGAATAATGTGTTTCTATTTAGAGTTTTTTCATATTAGATACATGTATATAGTATATAAGAGTGGCTGTGATGAAATACATTGTGCTTTGTGTTAAGTGTAACAAGTGTTTCTAAAATGTGCATTTGTTTTCTGTGTTTGGGGAAAGCAGTTGATAACGGGTAACCCTTGGAAACAATTCAACGGAATAGAATTGGATACATGTGTTCATTAGTGGCCCTTTTAAATTGACTCTGACCCTTTTGACTTGCAGATTTGTCCTTGCGCCTAAAATGTCAGAACTAACTGGGTATAGAGTCTGATGAAAAAAATCTTTTTCTGATAGACAATATACACAGATATAGAATGGGCACATTTATCTGACACACATGAATACATTACATGGATTGTTAAATTGCAGTTGGTCAGAAAGTTTTACATAAGTCATAACCACTGTTCACACAATATATATCATCTCTTACATAAATAACGCCATCCCACTGGTCAAGAGGCATCACATGCAAGTTGTCATATTCTGCTATACACCAGTAGTGGTCAAGCCAAATTTGAGGATGCATAAAGTATAATATACTCTATATAAATATTGAATTTTCAGCTTACTTTTTTTCTGATGAAATGAATTATGTCTAAATGTCTAGTTACCCAGGTGTTTCAACTTTTATTTTTGCTCTTGTGAGTTATGAGATTACTACCAACTTCTTCCCTAGCCCCTCAGTTTCTGCCAGTGTAACTTATAGTAGCACTTATGTTGATTATGACCATGAAATAGACCCAGTATTGTCAGGGTTAATATCTCCATACTCTTATACACATGCTATAACACTAGATAATAAACGCATCCGTGAAATGTAATAACTTCACATGCCTGGACAATACTTGCAAGCTATACATACATACATAGTTGGCCATGAACCTACTAGTTTAAGGCACAATGAATAATTTATGTAGACTGTTAACTAGTGACATGCCATAAGTTATCCACAGCCCAGTGATGGAAGGGAAAACTGATGTAACTATACATGAATTAACCGGGCATTTACAACACTTTTCCATTCAATTATTGTTGCTCTGTTTGCGTGACTTCCCTTTAACTTCCTGCATGGTGCCTTTAGATACCCTTGATTGTCTTTGGTATTTGTAAGTTTAAATGAACAAAAACTGGGGGCTTTTTTGCACTAGTAGGGGATGTCTTTTATATCATTTGGGGGAATTTTTATAACAATTTAAAGCCTATTAAAAAGATAAAGGGGGAACAAAATATTTGACATTGACACAAAAATGCCTGATTTTTGTGCGTTTTTGCAAAAGGAAGGCTCCAATGAATGGCTATACATGTTATAAAAGGAGCAAACACAGCAATTAAGAAAATGTATAAATGGTAAAGTTGTACAGTATAATTATATTACACTCATAATTGGGTAGCACTTACTCTATTCTCTCGCAATCAAATGTAACATAAATTAAACCAATGTAGACACGATTCAAGGAATAAATTGTAAACTGTTGTAACTAGGTATCACATAAGAATGTAGTTAGGGCGGTTTTCTGTTTTATCTTTTATGTGCCCCCTGGTTTAAAGTATGGTCATGACTTGATTATGGGTGTGGTGTGTAGGCATATTGTCAGTGGGATGGCTGTACAATGAATTAGAACCAGTCGGTATAAAGTGTTTTGTTCATTTCAAGAGTCAAATAACACTAGATTTTAAAAGATGAATGAATGGTTTTCAACCACAGCAGTACAATAGTACACTATGCTCTTCACAAACTGACAGTACTGGTTTACTGGTAAGGGACGTTTGAGCCAGTGAGTTTGTGTACAAGAGAAAGAAAACAGTTGTATTTCACCCATAACATTCATATGGTACATGAGGGTTTCTTAGTTGAGAGAGAAAGAGTGATAGAGAGAGAGAGACAGAGAGAGAGAGAGAGCGATAGAGAGAGAGATTATGTAACAGAAGTTTTTACGGCAGTTGAATTACATCTGTTTTATAACCGATAATGCAAAATTGTTGAAATATTATATAAATATTATGTGAAACAGCACAAATACAGCATGAGGTATTTGATAAACTTGTAACATAATTTGTGACACTTGGACATCTACAGTGAGATTTGCAACACCCTGGTGATGGTATGATGGTCTATTTGTGTCAAAGATTTGTGTGAAATTTACAACATTGATTGTGACAATCCTAGTATTGTTAAAGGGTGTGGCCATCTTCTTTGGTATTCTATAGATACTTGAATATTGGTCATAACTTTAATGCACTCCATATCTCTGAGACATTAGACAGTTTATGACATAGACCGTAACACCCTGACCTTTTACATTGAACCATGGAATTAAAGAACCTTTCACATTGGCATAAATTTGACAGCAAAGTGATGGAATGCACAGAGTCTTGTTGCAATGATGCTGTTCTGGAGGCCATGACTTGTGAAAAGAAAATACCAGATATACAGATATAGTGAAAAGTTATAGTCAATAGTATTGATTTAATCGTGATTGTGGCCATCCCAATAGTCAATAGTTTATGGTATATTTGCTCTTTTGATGCTGTAGGCAATAAACTTTTCTAACCGTCAATATATATTTTTAATAGATTGTGTGTTGAGATGTTACATAGATCAAGACTTTGAGGAGGAATCAATGAACAAATCAACCTTGGTAAAGCAATGAAGCAACTGTGTTGTGCCTTTAAAGATGATAGAAACATGTACTTTGGAATATACAAATAATACAATTCATTGGCATCTAATGAAGCTATTCAAAACTAAAGTATAGGGTTTCAGTTTATTATCTCTTTACAGCTATGGAATTCAATACAAGTACAGTATATTTAATAGCCTCATTGTGTCGTGATATTACCGCCATAGTCATGTCATCTATTTATAGTTTATACTGATTGTAGATTCAACTTGTGTAGTAAACTGACATGATGCTGAACCCCCCAGTTATAGATATGCATAACGGTTAAACCAATAATAATAATAGTAGTAATATTATTATTGTTATTTATATCATTATTATTGTCAA
>ENA-OREC01002206-OREC01002206.1-marine-metagenome-genome-assembly--contig:-NODE-2206-length-10572-cov-13.371796_pt1 | contig 10572 bp, 6 predicted proteins | sample MGYA00248626_ERZ508543 | MGnify/ENA primary metagenome ERZ508543 (study PRJEB26211, sample SAMN05518279) | marine metagenome | isolation source: Puget Sound, Washington, USA | host: Bankia setacea...
AAATACTACTTGTTCTTATATCAAAGGCTTTGTGAACATAACAGCTTAGCTTTCTTAACAGTGAAGGATTCTCAATAGTTGTATACATTTTTGCATATTTTTGTTATGTATTGTCCCTAAAAAACATATTGTTCCTAATTAATGGCCCATATCTTATCACTCACATTTCAACCCCATCAAGGCCCCTGTTGTTTCCTTGTGCAAGAACTTTAAAAGTCAGTACTGATTGGTGACAGGAACTGATTTATGCGTAATTTAAGAAATATGATTATGTCCATCACAATTGTACTAAAACATATTCGTAATTACAATAAACCAATCCCCTCTCCACAAAGTAAATCAGATTTCTTTACCTTCATCTGACCCTTTATATTAACACCCCCTCGTTATAAATCATGTTTTACCTTGAGGGCGTTAATTTGAACCACTACAGTAGAAGTCACTAGATTCACTATTGAGTCACTTTCTTCTTCTTCTTCATTTGCTATTTTTTACTCACTTTCGTAGCATGCTCACAGTCAAGTTTTACACTCAGGGTCTATTTCAAAATTACACTTTAGTACTTACGAGAGCAACCTTCCATATGTTAGTTGTAAGATAAGAGTTTTGTCCAACTGACTAATTGATCATATCAGTCAAGTATATTTTCATAAATTTCCAGAGTTGGTACAAGACTGATGTATATAATATTTTAGGTTTGGTATAATTCACTATTTTTCCTATCATCCACAAAAACCAAGGCATGACTAACATTACATAGCTCTAATTCATAGCCTTAAAGGGCAAATTTTAAGCTTTTAAAGACGACATATTTCCCAATTAACATTAATAGGAATTCACAACTAGGCAAGATATAATAAAACCCTACCGTACATGTTTACTCTGCGTTCATTCTCCAGATAGCGGACCAAATAGGGAAATAATGCGTCTCCGATTAAAGATTTGTTAAATATAAATAACAGTGACATTGTAACATTTTTCTATAGTACCATGGTACGACACCAGCGTAGTTATTAACCATATTGCCCCCTCAAACAACTGAAAAAAAGATTTTACGGCATCATGAACCCATTTTAAAGCCAAATGTGGCTGTCGGCGATCGATGATACATGAAACGCGTCGGCGATATATACTGAACATTCAATTAGTATGCCATAATATATTTTTGCAACAGATACGTTACACAGGAAATGTTGAATAAATTTCACTGCATACTTTCACATGTTTACATTGTTTTCTAGCTTAATTAAATGTTTAACATACACTTTATATAAAAGTTAAGTATATTTTTCAGTTTGGTCAAATGTCGGCACTGCAATACTTTTTTTAACGCTGTACTGGCCACTTTCAACATTTAGCAACATATACGTTACATTCTTTTTAACTAACTGCGTATTCCACACTCAAATTAGGGAGATCACTTATATATATTTAAACAGGTATAGGAGAGAGTTATATAGAAAGATGAGTAAATCAACGAATTTCCAAATCAACTAATTAACATATTCGTTTTATATTTTTTCTTCATAAAACTCAAAACAACAGAAACGTTACAGTCCAACAGATACGTTACATCATGTTTTGAAGTGTGGTTTAAAGGCCGAGGTTTAGACATGGCGTTATGCTAAGAATTTTTTTTTACGCCATAAGTGACGTTTTATGAAGACAACATAAATTGATGTCCCTGTTTGTATATTTTTGAAGTTTTGAGGGTACTCATTTGAACGGTATGCACTTCTCTTTTCTGATTAGAATGTCAAGCTGTATCAATTGTTCTAATAGAAAGCAGGATTTGATCTAGTTTTAAAACATACATGTTTGCGAGTCACGTAGAAACAATCTTAGATTCAAACACATTGGGTTGTGTTAACTTATCTGTCAAAATAAGGTATCTGTTTACTACTACTACAAGTTATTTATCAAGATTGTTAACACAAATTGCCCTGAACATTATAGAAAACAAAGGTATGTAATATAAGGCTACTGAAACTGTGAAATAGAAGAAATATCATTAAACATAAATGAAGATGGCTGTTTTATACTTGGATAAAAACACTAACGATTATATGAAGAGACCAAAATGATTATTGGTACAAAATGATAAAACAAAGGCAACATTGAAGACAGCTATCAACGAACTTAAACCACACAAGGCAGTCCAAAGGAAGGCTATATCCCCGCCGAAGCTTCAATTTATCAGTAACTTATAGTGCGGACAAAACATGTGTACTCTGACCTTTAATTGTATCGCATGACCTTGAGCTTTGTACTATGTACCCGAGTCAATGTCAATTATGTTATAGTACATCTTCATATATGTGTCTATAGTACTTGGAAGCAAACCTATATATATATATATATATATATATATATACAAGTATACAGTATTAACACATACTTTTTTAGTATCAACACATACTAACATTATTATGAAGTCAATCTGAAACATAAAATAATTGTTCAAATCACACTTTCACTTTGGTCTTTTATCTGGAGAATGAATGTATGAAAGTCTACACTTAGTAGAAAAATATCATTTCAGGCTAAAAAAGTATTTAGATTTCATTTTTTGGGATGACCAGTTTAGCACAGTTTGTTTGATATTTATTCACACTATACTATAAGACTACAAGTGAAATGACTCTATATCTGTTTCTTTAATCAAAAGCACTTATAAGTACACTTTTGCTTTCACTCCTTGATTTACAAACATGTTTGACAATTTACACTAGTTTTGTATAACTTGTTCACTCTGTACAAAAGCTTTAAAGCATATTTCCTGTTGCTCTAAAGATAACCCAGTTTGTACATCTTTTCCCCCTCTATGATACTTACTGTAAACTGCTACCTCCAGATCACATTCACCTTATTATCGTTAATTTTCATAAATCTTACCTCAATTTTAAAGACGTTTTTGATATCACCACACTACATGTATTTTTTATTCTATATTCAATATAAGTTCATATAGAAAGCCCGAAAAACAAACTGATTTGCCAAAAATCACCAAAATCAAGTGCATTTGCTATTTTTTAACAAACAGTGGTCAACAATCCTTAACTATGTTTATTTCATCATGTTTTAACAACTATTCAATTGAATTTTAAAACTAGGGAAAAAGTTATGCCTCCGATGGGATTCGAACCCGCAATCCCTGGGTTTTGAGGCTACGGAACACCTGCGCAAAGAAAACTGCCGAAAACATCTTTAACATCTCACAAGCAATCCATTTAATTGTAAATGAGGTTGCTGTTGTTTATACTAATTTTTTAGTCTGGTTGTGATATAAGCAATATATACACAGTCAAAATAACTTCCAAGAACCAATCAGTACTAGGCAATGAGGGTACAGCTCAAGGAAACAATGTACTCACGCCCGACAGACATCTACCAATTATGAGTCAGATGCCCCTTAAGCTGTTGAAGCTAGCTTGCATTTGTGAAGTTCATGCTTTTCATTTATGTATACAGCTTTTAACAAATCAGGAAAATGGGGGTGGGAACAAATACAACCAAATAAAACGAACTGACAAATTCAAATGAACACACCCATATATTTAATGCTAGTACTTTACAGTACATGAGGAAACACTTGAACACCTCTTACTGACAGATTATTGTTTAACTGTGATTTCTTTGTGTGTTCACAGTAAGTAGATCTAAGTAAATTATAGAGGTCATATATTGGATCTTACATGTGTTGTCATTTCATACAAACTGAGTTCAAGTGAGCTTTGGATGATCTCTTTAAGCATATACTAGGACAAGTTAGTATATCCCACATGAATAGAAGTCCCTATATAGTTCAATACATAAACCAAATGTCCTAAGTACATAGATAGTGTGCTCTGTGGTCGCTACAAATGTCAAAAGATAAACCATATAAATACAAAGGCAGCCAATACTAGTGTTCATACAAACAAATAAACAATCTTACCAAAACGTAATGCTTCTTCTCCACAATAAAACAGACAGATGTTTTTGCAATTACTTTTCCATACCAACAGCCAATACAACTAAAAACACACACTCCATCTTTGTTGTTTCACATTATTTACTTCTACAGACAGTGAAAAACAACAACAGCGGTAATGTGTTAAATACCCCCGTTAACTAAGCCTAGTGCTGCAATTGGAAGGTTAAATGTATAGGATCTGCATACCCAAGAGCACTCAGTTCTTTACTAGCATTCATAAGAAACATGAGTTCCAACAATCTGCTGGATTTAATTATCTTTTTGTACAACACTATTTTATAGCATTGAGAAGTGTACCTGTATTAAACTAGAGGCTATCACTGAATGTAGTGAGTAAACCCAATACCCCTACTATGTCACAGGGAATGAGGCAAGACATAAAAAAACATTTAGATGAAGTGGAAACTGCAGAAATAAGTTGCAACATATGTGAAAATATAAGAATATCGAACAAAAGGGGCAAAACTCAGGAACCCCTTAGCCAGCCCATACCGGGGTATAATGAAGCATGCACATCTACACTTCATAGGGACCATGTGTAGCAAGTTTCATTTAAATGACTAGAAAACTGAGGCAGCAGACGCACCTACCGACACAATGTCTAATTACTTCATTTATCCAGATAACTTATTAGGTGGAGGTACAAATGCCAAAAATCACTCTTTGTTCTTTAGATTCACATTAAAATTGCACAAGAAAGCACAACTATAGGAATAATTAGGAGGAGACATGAGAAAGCACAACTATAGGAATAATTAGGAGGAGACATAAAAAAGCACAACTATAGGAAAAATTAGGAGGAGACATGAGAAAGCACAACTATAGGAATAATTAGGAGGAGACATGAGAAGGCATGAAGGCTGAAGACATTAGTGATGATAACAATAGAAGTAGTAAAAAGTAACATTTTACTTTTACAACAAAAATATGGAAGTCGCATCAAGAAGCTCTTCACTCAATGTAAAATTCATCATAAATCTATACATTGTATTTCACATCAACTTGCATTAGGCAAAGCAAAAAAGCCGTCCAAAGCCAAACAAAACACAGAGTTCAACAATATATGAATTTACTACACTTACTTGCATAACTAAGCACAGTACAATTTTACAATTAACTCTAATCCAGTTCTCTAACAAGTCTGTGTAAATATTTATAGCATTTGCTAGAAATTATTAGAAGGTCGGTTCAGACAAGAGAGAAAACTTCCAACAATCACTCTCTCGCACAAGCTATTTACCTTACATTACTATATATACTTGCATGACAAAGTGAAACATATGTAGATCCAACGTACTGCTCACATATTTACACTTTATCATAGTATATAAAAGTCAATAGTTAGTCAATGACGAGTGGTTTACTCCACACCAAGGACCCACTAGTGTGATAAAACTGTCAAATAGCACAGCTGCAAATGATGGACTACTAAATGACAATTAAATCAGGGGAGGCTACTGCATCTGCATTTAACAGCTGATATGCTTTGTAGTAAACATAGAGTAGCTTCCCTTTTCTAATATTTCAATCAGTTTGTACAAGAAAAATTGTAAATATAAATCTATACGATGAAACTTTTTATGATATTGTACAGTCCACAAGCTTTTTGACAAGAATTTCAGTTGAAATTGCCCAGTTAGTTAGGAGAGATAAACAACAGCTAAATGATCATTCTCAAGTAGAGTCGCTCCCCTTTCTCCAACAATTAAACATTGCTTCAGTAAAGGTAGTCTGAGCTAGATCTTAAGATTAAGGTGGATTTGAGGTATATGGTTTTTTTTTCTTTTGATTATGCTAAAGCGTATATTCAAGATGTGAAATCTGGCAGGTACCTTTTTGTTACCCATGGGCAATTTTTGTTATCACCATTCTACTTAGTATGGCGATATTGCTTATTTTGCATATATGGTTACACCACATGGATACCATACTAGTGGTGTTACTAGTCTGTTTGAACCTAACTTTATATCTAAAGTTACCCTATTGAATGAGGGCTATTTTCCGTAGGTTTTATGCATTAACATGTAGTCCTGTAAACTTCGTTACCTTGTAACACTCTATAATTTTACGTTACTAATCACATTTTATATGATTTATATATACTTTATAGAACTGATATTTTTAAATGTAAACTATTTTATACGATACATATGAACCACCTGACTTCTTATTTCAAATGTTTATTACATATTCAATGTATACAATCGTTACTATTACAAAGGTAAAAAGGGTTGCAGAGAAAAAAGAATTGTATTTAAAGATTGCTTCAACTTTTTTAATTGCAGTTTTAAATTTAATATTAGGAAAGTTATGATGTTCTGTTGTTAAACTTAATAAACTAAAATTGAGATGTCAATCGAAAGACAATTGTAAACTACGATACTTTTAAATATTTGCATTATTTTACGTTACCCAATTGCAGTGTTAATTTTTTTCAAAACTTATTCCACAACAATTGAGCATGAAATTCAAAAAGATCAATGCATGCATATATAAAACTTCAAGTTACAAATGTAGCTGTATATATAAACAAACAATTGTCTGATTCCTAGTTAAGCTATTCAGTAAAACAGTGTTAATGTTACCTTCAACAGAGACGTCCGTCGTCTTACAGTGAAGAGATACTTGGCTAAACAAAAGTAGGATATTTCACAGTCAATCGTTAATCTTTTAATACTGAATCGTTTGGAATAGTAAGTTTATATAAGGCATAAACAACAAATCAAATGATAGTAAAATAGAATAAAAACTAAAGAAATTTTGAACTAATAGCTATTACATCTCCTAGAGCTCTTTTAACATTACAAGAGAATGACAGATGAATGTTCTAATTCACTGATGAACTGTTTTCTCATAATTGCAGTCAATACTGCAGTGACAGGCAGAGACATTGGTGCATAATAGCTTTTGGTTTTGACACTTATGCACCTTAGAGATGACAAAGGTACATACTTTTTTCATCTTCTTCTTTTCAAACGCTGTTAAACAGTCAGGCCAGTTACAAAGATGAACTCTGTTGTCCGTCACCAAGTAGTTCAGTTCAGTTGTTCAAGCTGCAGATATTTCCTAGTCATGCCTTTTACATATACTCCGTGGTCTATCAATCTTCCTCAACAAATAGGTAAGCAGTTGATGGTACCATCTTTAGCTTTTTATACATGTGTGCGTTCCACTGGTTGGTCCCTGTTCTCAGCCTCACCATTATCACTTGCTATATGACCTACTCAAAAGGTGGTAAGCATCTTTCTCTTGACTTGACATCATAAGCACTTTGGTAATGATGGCTTTTTCTTGGTAGTTCACATTAGCAACTGGTTGCTCTGTGTGTGCACATTGCTTTGCGAGCGTGTCTGTTTGTTCATTTCCAGGAACTCCGCAGTGGGCGGGTATACACTGAAGGGCCACTCTGCAGTTGTTGCTGAGTAGTTGCAGAGCTTTTTCTAGATGTGACAATTTGTTGTTGGTCAGGGCTTGTAGAACTGAGAGCACATCAGTGAGAAATCCAACCATGGTGCTCTTCTGCTGTGAGTCCACAACAAGAGAGAAGGCCATCATCAATGCCTCTGACTCTGCTTTGTATTTGCGGTAGTATCATCGTGTTGCTGCACTGGCTGTTTCTGTGCTGCCGATAGGGAAGTAAATGGCAATACCAGCCCACTGCCATGAATGGCATTATTTGCGGAGCCATCAGTGTAGACAGGGGTGCAAGCTTCTGGTGGATATTGTTCACAGGTCATGGCTAGTGTCTGAGTTTGCTTGGTATTGTCATCATCTGTTCCCTTCTCAAAGGTGAGGGACCTTCGTCCAAACTGTCACTGCTGATATATCAATTTCAGCTGGGTTATTGGTGTCAGCCATACACAGGGGATTAACGGGCATGTCTAGGGCAAGAGCATTTTGTTGTTTCCAATTTCTTGGCTTCATGGATAAAGCTACTACTCTTCACTACGTTCTTGGTGTAGCCTTGTAGTTTGCCTTCTATGTGATGGTCCAGTAGGTACTCATACTTATGTGACTGGAGTGTGGTGTTCCTTCATGGTGGACTTCATGGCTCATGTGATAATGCGTAGTGTCTGTTTTTTAAGCTTTATTCAAGCTCAGTAGGTTGCCTTTGGCAGTTGTTGCCTATGCTGATGAGCTGTATTCAAGGTATGGTCTAACTGTTCCCTTGTACCTTATCTTGAGTTTCTGCCCATCAGTCCCCCATGTTGTCCCAGCCAACTTACGCATTATCATCAGCTTTTGTCTAGCCTTCCCCTCTGATGGGCAATGTGTGGATTTCACGTGTGCCTCTTGTCAAAAGATATTGGTATAATGATTGCCTCCCTCCATAAACGTGGCAGTGTATGAAATGACCAGCTGTGGTCATATTGCTGAATTGCTCACGTGTGTCAACATTTCGTTTGTGACTCCATCTGGTCCTGGAGACTTCTTGTTTTTTATACTGGCTGACTGTTGCTTGGACCTCGCTTAGTGTAAGACACTCTTTCATGTGATCCGATGTTGCTTTCTGAGTCTTTCTCTTTCCTTGTTTCTGTCTTGCTTCGTTTTGGTGTTTCATATTGACTGGGATGTTACTTACATCAGTTAGTTATTAGACATGTTATCTGTCTATTTGCATGCCACCATATCTCCATTCTCTTTCAAGGTTGTTGCAGCTCTCTAATTGTCCTCGTCATTCAATTGTTTGACAAGTCTCCAAAGCTTCTGATAATCCCTTTCAAGATTCAGGGTGGATGTTTTGGTTTTTCATTGAAATGGATGCAAATGTAAAAGCCAAAAGCTACCATGCCCCATTGTATGTGTCTGTCACTGCAGAATCAACTGCAATAATGGGTAAATAGCTCATCAGTGAATTAGACTGTTGTTGTTTCATTCTCTTGTAATGGTGTATGAGTTATAGAAGAGGTTATATAGTTATTAGTTCAACATTTTATTCGTTTGTCTATTTTTTTTAACTTTGATTTGTCGTTAAAGTCTTATTTATCCATATTATATGTCTTATTAATACATAGCAAAAATGGGAAAATTGAAGATTAATAATTGACTGTGCATTCTTATACTTTTCTTTGTAAGACTACGTCCCTGTTGAAGGTATCAGGAAGAATGTTTTTTTTTAATAATCTAACTAGTGTTTAGACAACAGTTAAACATACACAGTTACAATTGTAACTTGTAGTTGTATATTTCTATGCATTAAACTTTTTGAATTTCAAGCTGCATTATGGAAGAAAAAGTTACTCTTCACTTGGGTAACGTAATTGTTCTAAAGTAACATAGTTTACAATCTTCTTTCCATAGACATTCAGTTTATTAGAGTTAAAAACAGAACAAAATAACATGCCATATAACAAATTTGAAACTGCAATTAAAACAATTGAAACCATTTTTAAATGTTTCAATTTTACTCTACACCCATTTCACCTTCGTATTAGTAAAAAACCGGTTCAATAAATATTTTATGCACATTTGCAATAAGAACTTATGTTGTACATATCTTTATTTACACAATGGCAATACAATTTAATTATATCTATAAAGTATGTTTAAATCATATTAAATAAGTAACATAAAATTAAGGTAACGTAGTTTACAGGACTATATTTATATGCATAAAACTTACAAAAATAGTCCTCATTCAATAGGGTAACTTTAGATATAAAGTAAGGTTCAAAAAGACTAGTAACGCCACTAAGTATGGTATCTATGTGATGAAACCATATAAGCAAAATAAGCAATATTACCATGCTAAGTAAAATGGTAATAGAAAAAATTGCTCAAGTTAACAAAAAGGTACCTGCCGGATTTTATGTCCTGAATATACCCTTAATCATAATCAAAAGAAAAAACCCTATATACCTGAAATCCACGTTCACCTTGAACTTAATCCCACACTACAGTGGGTAAGTTTACAGTTCATTGGTGAGTACGTATAGATATGTATAGATATGGCAAATTGAAAACTAAATTTACCTTGTGTCAGTTTCTCATATTTCTCTCGTAGGATTCTCAGACTGGATACAATTTTGGCTCTGTGTGCGGAATTCTTTACCCCCATTTGATGAATGTCAGTCTCAGATGTATTCAACAAGTCCTGTAGTTGTAAATTTAATTGTAAATTTTAAAACAGTTTCCATGTATAATGTTTGAGTGTATAAGGTTACATTGCACTATATAGAAACTTACATAACTTGTTATCAAATACCAATAGCAACGGGTAATTAAGCAAACCTCTAGTAAGCTTTATAACGTTTCAGAAAAAAGTTTTATAAAAGTTTAAAATAAAATGACAACAAGCATAAGATTCTTTTTATCACGTGACTTTTCAGCCAGCATGGACCTGCCACTGACACAGTTTCCATCGGTTTCTCATGTGTAGCCTCAGGTTATGATATCCTTGTGTTTTATATGATGTTCTTAATGGTTTGAACGATTGAATACACAGGAACACTAATTCATGTATTATTGAATACACAGGAACACTAATTCATGTATTATTGAATACACAGGAGCACTAATTCATGTATTATTGGATACACAGGAACACTAATTCATGTATTATTGAATACACAGGAACACTAATTCATGTATTATTG
>ENA-OREC01002207-OREC01002207.1-marine-metagenome-genome-assembly--contig:-NODE-2207-length-10572-cov-10.905574_pt1 | contig 10572 bp, 6 predicted proteins | sample MGYA00248626_ERZ508543 | MGnify/ENA primary metagenome ERZ508543 (study PRJEB26211, sample SAMN05518279) | marine metagenome | isolation source: Puget Sound, Washington, USA | host: Bankia setacea...
AAAGGTGCATGCAATTATATCAAGGAAATACTGGTATATACTGATCATTGAGGTAGTGGCTAAACATCGAACTTAACTGTACATAGTATGTGATTGAATTAAGACCACAACCAGGCTCAAGTCGACAATATCACAATGGCTTTCTAGCGAATTAATTAACGCAATACTTTCATCCCAATGATATTGTTTTGTGTCAATTAAATCACTAATAATGAAAGGGTCAACAGGACGTGAAATAAAGCAACCAAGAATACTTCAAAACCTTCCTCATGTCACAAGTAAAGTATATACAAACTCAACCACACATTGGTTTCTACAGTTGCAGAATTAGGGCGGACATTCCTGTTTCAGTCTGAAATTCCATACAGACAATTGTTACTCACATGAAGATGGGGAATTGTGACTTTTAATAGCAAAGAACTGATAACATTCACCTGAAGTTTCCGGCTTACAACGTGTTTAATGGAAACAGGATACTCTTGATATGCTGTAAAGGATATTGCTTTTGTAGGAAATTAAAGTCTTATTACTATCACATGTATATTTTGGGCAACACATTTCTTCTTTTAGATCGCCTGACTCTTAGTTTGGGGGCCATGACAGGGTCTTCAAGCTCCGCATACTCGGTAGTTTCTGGGAACCAATTAGTACCAGAAATGACGGATTGCTTTGCGTGATTTGTTTTGGATTTGTCCCAAGCAAAAGTGTCATAAAAGCGGGATGGTCTAGACTCTATTCTATTTAAATGCACCGTTTTGCACCCCATTATTTTCAAACATTTTCTGTTTCAAATACGACATTTCACTCGACTAAAAGGCTCCAATACGCACCATTTTCGATTCTTTTCTTTTAAACATGTTTGTTGGGCGTGCCTCGAAATCAGCCTACAGTAACCATGGACCAACAACTCTCCTACAGGCGTGCTATACCAATGTATGTGGCACTTTACTCTTAACTTAAGGGCTGAGCATCTTCATTTTTGAAATCTATGGTGGTTTGGGGATAATGTCCGCTTTGTTTTCTTCTACTGATATCCGAATAAAAGAACATCTGACTCCTATTGTTTACATTTTGTTTCAGAGGAGAATTACAGTGACGGTCATCTAACGCCATGGACCGTGTGGTCGTCGTGCAGTACCTCGTGCGGGGCGGGCCAACAAGAACGCACGAGAAAATGTGGCTCCGCATGTACTGAGGTGGAATCCATGGCGTGCGTGAAACCTAAATGTCAAGGTAATGTTCTAGGTTAAAAGATTCGATGCAATTAACAGGTGTCGTAACTTTATAGCGATGATAAAATGTTATATAGGTTGTGTATTTTACCGATTATATACCCTTACTTACTAGTACCGGACACCAGTGCCCTTTCGCGCAAAGACTGTCGAGAAATCACAGATACCAAAGACATCGTCATTTGTTTAATAAATCAGATAGCTTTTAAGCCTATGGCCTGCTGTCCATGTATGCCACGACCCGACAAAAGAGCGAGTTATCGTGGAGCATTACAAAGACCAAGATCCTGTCTCTAAGTGCTTAAATCAGACAATACGATAATTCTGTCCGGTGTTTATAAACATTGTGAAGAGAAACAAAGGGCTTGTGGTGGGCCAATACGATACTGCTTCATCAATATCTTTTCCTGGAATGAACAACTGTTGCTTTGATCATTTCCAGACTACCCTCCCCTCCAGTGTACTAGCAGACGATCGGTGTACATTCCTCCACATTTCTAAAACCCTTCTCATTCTTATAGATGCGGCTCGTAAGATTATATGATGGAGAAGTTCCGAAACATCCATATTTTTCAACTTTAAAATTGCTTATGTTTAAGATCCGAATATTACACTGAACATGCAAGAGAGGTTAACCGCGTTTTCCGTGAAATAAAACAGACGACAGATCATGTTCAAAGCAGACAGCATCTTGTAGGGTTGTTCTGGTATCACGATCCTTATCCCATATAATGCTGTGAGTTTCTTGTTTTGTGATTTTGTAATGATGAGGGTCATTTATCAAAATCAAGGAATGGGCGGAGAGAACTTAGAATGCTCTACGCGTTGAAAATGTTAGAAATGTTAATACATAAAAACAAAGATAGAAGGAACGTCATCGCTATTATTCTGGCTCGAAGCATACTATACAATACCACCTCAGACTATCTTTTATTATGTACACATTGCAGATCAATACATTTAACATTTTAACACACTATAGGTTCGATCGCTTACAACCGGAAGTGCTTCAAACACGTAAACTGTATTTCTTTTCCAACAACTACTTCCATATGCGTCGTTTTGTCTTCTGTATTCCGTGCAGATAACCATTATGTATGACTTATTGTTTTGAAATGTGCCGCGCGTTCGCATTCCGAGCTTGTCGTCTGCTACGGTCTCAGTGCGGGGTCCAATACCAAACTCAGCGGTAAAACATAACCCAGGATGATGACGCTTTTAGCCCAGACAGATACAGTTTTACATATTTGCACACGTCTGCTTTATTTAAGGCTAATAATTTGCTAAATGTTGCTCTCCTTGATGAGTCTGACTGCTTTTGCTGCATACTAGTTTAATTACATTAAACTTACTTTGAGTACTACGGCTTCCCATGCAAAGGAGTTTAGTGGGAGTTGTCAAAAGCAATTCGGGGAAAGCGTTCTTTGAGCTCGAGTCTAAATTACTAAGTTCACGTGAGCTTGTATATAAGACGTTCAGTTTCAATACAAATTATACAAACCCACACAAAACCAACACCAATTTAAACAGAGAACAATCTAACAGAAGATTCAATATTAAGTACTGGAATAAGGCTTTGATAAAGGGTTTACTTTTAACGAACTTGGCGAATCAAACAACTTCTTTACATTCATACATGAACGACCGGAAGCTGCCTGATCGTGTAACTGTTAACCTTAAAACACCTATTAATTAACGGGTTTGTTAATCGAAGAAAGCCCTTGGAGAAGATATACTGCTATACACTATTAACACTAAATATGGTATCATACTAATAATAAAACTACTATTACAACACTACACAATAGGATTTCTTAGCCTTTCATTTGTAAGCAAGAGTTCGTATATAACCTAGGCGGGCATTGTGCGAACACTGTCTTCAACGGCATTCCCGGTGCCATCACAATATGACACGTTGTAGAAAACCCAAAGTTGGTTAAAAAAATGAATAGGATTAAAGATACGTTATTTCAATCATTACATTTGTTTATGTGAACTAGGATGCCATGAAAGGGGATAGTTGTTCGACCTTTAATATTTGAATCACGACTAATAAGGTAAACACTGCGGTAACAGTTTGTCCAACCGGTATTTCTAAAGACTTAATCATGTAAGACTCATTTTACTATTTAGTCAAAGAACAATTCCAACATGCACTTTTAAGAAGAAAAAAACACGATTAAACTTTTTCAACCGGTATTGTTAGAGACTTAAATGTAGACTCCATTGTGTTAAGTCAATGATGAATTCAACATTGCAACATATGTGTTGAATATCGCAGCGTGTTAATCGCCTGCACAGATGTATGTCTGTTTGGAACCGCTTGACAGTAAACAAATATATCAGAGAAATTAGCAGACGATCAGTACAAACTCAGGAGCTGCAGAAATCATTAGAGGGTGTAAGCTTACAGGTTCCGGGCTGTAGGGTCTCTAAACAAATGAAGCAAGTGGCTAGTTGAGTGACTGACAGAACATACAGCAAACGATGCAATGGGTTAAACAGACGCGCGATAACGTGTAGCAGACGTCAATATTTTGTAGCAGACTACTTTTAACGATATATTTTGGTTTGCGTTTCTGAATAAAATCACGTGTTGATATTGCGTCATCAACAATAGGCATCGGGAATTCAGGCGTTAATTCAGGTGTGAAAGTTCGTTATCGTTTTCGTCGTAACAAGTCTTCGCTTGCGTGCCTCCGTCTTCTGCAAAAGTAGGTCACAGAAAGTCTCTTGGAAATATATTTACACAAACCCTTAGGCATCCAAATTAAACATTGAATTTATACAATATTCTAGAAAAACTATTGAAACCAACATAGGTAGATAGTTTAAACATTAATAAGTGGCCGCGTGCATTCGCCTGACCGTGAGTAGATGTTGTAATGTTCATCAATGAATCTTCCTTGTGTTTTTATCGGAGGTTCGAACACAAACACACATATCAACACCCGACAAAAACGGACCACCCAGCATTTACCACATACCATATGACCCTTTAATAGTTCGCGGTTTTTTCTCTTTTCGTTTTGTTTACACCCCTAAACTTTTCTCCAACGCAATCTATTTTTTCTTTTCTATTAACGTTGGTGTCACGTAACAAAGCGTGGAAAGAAAGAGCTACCCGCATTTTTAACATATTCTAATCGGTAAATCGGAGTTAATTGTGATTTAAATAAAACTGTTATGGCCTTCAAATTGGGCCCACAAAACGTAACAAAACCCCTACCTTTTATTAGCAGGACTTAAATATCAAAGCGGAAACACCGGAGAAGCTTGTAATCGGAGGCGATATCAAGTTTTATCAAATGGTTTAGCGCTTATATGATATTGTGTGAAAAGTTAATGTTTTTTCTCTATCAAGGTCTGTGAACTTATTGGGGCCCTAGCGATGTGACGAGTTACTAAAGGTCGTGCTCGTTGACTGCTAGTCATCGCGTCTCTTTATATTAACACCCACCAAAAAGAGAGGATAACATTAGTAAATCACATAACCCGTTCTACCATTAGTAATAGAAGATGGCATGTTGATATGTGTAACTTGCAGTCACTGTTGAACATTAAGCCACATTTAGAACACTCGTAAGAGCACACATTACAGCCAAAACAGCTTATTTTGAAGAGCATGCAGTCTATGTAGTTGTTTACATTTACTCAAAGCAGCTGACAATTAAAAAAAAGGTTTTCGTTGATCTCTGGATGTTCTTATCGTAGATGCTGTTACAAAAGAGCTGTTTGTATATTTGATATTTACGATTGTATTTGCCGTTTTCGATGGTGGCAAAATATTTGAAAATAGATACGCTGTGACGTCGAATCCTAAACGATGTAACAAAGCGAGTGTGGTAGAATATTTGATTGTTTTACACGTGATGACTGATACACACACACAAATAAAAGAAGTTCGTGATTCGTGTGTATGTTGGCTCCGAATTCTTCACATTCTGGTGTTAAACACGTTTAACTTGACCATATGATTGATGATTGCGTATATAGTCAAACCATGATTAAATCGATGTCACCAGAGAGTGGATATATGCGTATGCGTTACCATTCGTGAAACACTCTTGCGTGTTTGTTTCTATTACCATTATCGCACTTACATGTAGTGGTTGGCTGATAATATTTAGACAAACTACACGAGAAAAGCATTAAATGTTGACCCAGTTAACAAATTACCAATGACGTAACAGCGGAAACGTAGAATATTTACCTTCTGTTGTGTCTCTTTTAACTGTTGTCATTGCTTCTCTCATTTTGCTGTATGATCATATATGTTCTAATTGTGATAAGCGTTCGTTGTACGCGTTTAATGTCCGCTAAACTTCCATGTCAACATTCTCGTCTGCTACGAGTTTTTTCATGAGATATTTGTGTAGGAGTATATTTGTCTCACTCCATTACAAGGCAATTACACATGCCGGGATCATTAATTGTACGCGCTAGCTCAATCTGAAATTGATTCTACGTCTTAATATTAAAGTTATTATTTAACTAACTTTACTTGTTTGTTACCGTGCTGTGAATTGTGTTCCTAGTATTGAGAATCCCGGCGCCCAAACTACGTTTCAAGCACGCTTCTTAATTAAAGTAAAATTGGAAATATACGTGTCTTACCGTTTAATCCCGAAGGTATTTTGAAAGCATGTTTGTTGGGAAAAGAATCAACAAGAAGTGACTTAGAAGTCAGTCAGAAGAAGCCTGTATTCAATTACGTAGATCAATACATTCGGCTTGCCCGTTTTGATATTTACGTTTTAATAACATGTATTATTAATGCAATTAAATACGTGTATATAACAATAACATGCCAGGGAAAAACGCACTCTGTAGGCAGGTGTCTCAAAGAAGTTCCAACGGCTTATCGGATACGTCCGCGAGTTCGTTTAACATAACCTTTATCACCGAAGCGTTCCTATTGCCTAGCAGGAAAATGCGTTTCATGGAATGGAGTGAACTCTAGATTTGATTAAAACAATCGTTTATCAATTCATGATTGATTGTGTGATTGATAGTCGATCAAGTGTGTCTAATTATTTACTATTCCGTTTGAAGTTATCTTTGAGCGTCTAAAATGCGGATTACATGAAGCCCTGAAACTTCACATGATATCAATATTACTAGTTTATGATCTGCACGTATATCCTAAGTTTAAAACTTCATAGACAGTCACTCGGTTTCTCTATAGTTTTGTTCGACTTAATTTGCTTCAAAATATGCTTGGATATCATTAATATTATTTTCATTAATGAACAAATACCACGAGTTCCTTTCATCGACGTGCAAAGATATTTAGATAAATTGCAGTCTGTTATCAACGTGAAATCACTGACAAATACTGGATGATTATGGGTAGTGAATTTATCTTCCAGAAAAAAACACAGAACTCTTATGATCGGGAAATAAATGTTCATCAAACGGGTATTAAATGTGAAGGATATATGAGAGTGAGATTTAGGGTATCTGCGCTACAGTAAAGGGGAAACACGAACCACGCCCTAAAGTACATTCCACATTTCGTTTATTCATTCTATCAATCATTTACCACTTTCAGTTGTTGTGTTAGACAATGGTTGACTGTATTGGGGAGAGTTTAGATTTGGCTGATATCTGGTTTTGTGTCAATGGGTGGGTGGGTGACTGAGTTTGTTAGTTGGTTAACGCAATGGGTTAACGGCACGCCAAGAACAGACTGTTATAGAGGGCATAGTATAAATTCAAGACGATGTTACTAGTATTAAGTAATTTGAGGAAAAGTAAAACAATGCCATAGTTAGGGTTGTATGTGTTTCCTGTATGTAGATGGCTACGTTGGGATGGTTTGCATATAAAAACAAGTCAAACGTTGAAGGGCTTCGAAGCAATGACGTCACACGTAATGATGTTTTACGAAATAGTGGTTTGCGCAACTCCTTTAAGTGTGAGTTAATACGTCCGGACATATTTAAAATGTTTAAAGTCACGTGCTTTTTTATTTTGCAGACGACAATGAGAGTGGCGCAAGTGCGGGTACAATCACAGAGTTTTACAAGTGGGAACAAGACGGCTTTGTCCCGCCCCTCAAACTTCCCAAACACGACGACCTTGACCCAAGTGAGTATCGTGTCCATCCAAGTGTTAACGGTTTCATTAAATTTATCAAAAATACAACAGCATGACTAAGGTCAACTTGTCCAGGGAGGTAATTACTTCGTTACATGTCCATTCTAAACTCTCAAATCGCTTCTTAGACTTAGTCCAGTAGCAAATGGAAATTCAACCGAGCTAATTGATAAGATATAATGAAACTTTTCAGCAAAATGACACAGTTGTAGAAGGTGCGTTTCCCTCTATTAGGGAGCTGTACTTTAAGATTATGCTTTCCACTGATAGAGAAGAAAACACTTTGCTTTTTGATTCAGATGCAGATGTCTGCAGCAATTGGGTAAAATGCAACCAAGAGTTTGCTCATAACTTCATCCGGAACGCCTCCCTCCCAGCATGTCCGTGTACATTTCCTCTTGCTCAGGTGAAAAGTAAAGTTATTTATGACACCATCTTGGATAAGGACGTCAGATGGGTGGGAGCCAGTGGTCATAGAGATATAGTGTATAAGCAGGGAGCCAAGGCGTGTATGCGGTCAACACTGGCGAAGGGTACAACGACGTTGGCAGTACAACAGTGTTGCTATGACAACAGTTATACCCTGGTAACTAGGGGTAGAGCAGCAGGCACTCCTATGTTGATAAGCCCAGAAATTTCCCAACAACTGCACTATAAAGTGGATCTCTTACCTTGGATTATCTGTAAAGGAGACTGGACAAGGTACCTAACTTTGCTTGATTATGATCTTAAAATCGTTAATGCCATATTTGCAGAAAACATCTAACTCTAATCTTAACAGAAAGTTTTTTGCATCCCGTCTTTATAAATCACCCTTGGTCAATAACTAAACTCGCACAAAAGACGACATATGCATTTCCGGCCAAGCAGACTTATCATCATAACAACACGCAAATCTGCTGACAGCATCATTAAATTGTTAACTCTTCTTTGTAATTATTTCATTATAAAATCATTTAAAACTGCGCTAAGTCAACATGCGTGAACCGTCGACAGGTTGGTTGATTAATAAGATGACGGTCGAGCATCGAGTTTGTTCGAAATAGTTGAGTACGATTTCCGTAGTTTTTTCCCCTGTCTAGCTGCATATTTTCATTACAAATCTTCCAGATACCACTCTGTGTTGGCGCCAAACAATGAATTACAATGCAGTGCAAATCCAGACGACGAAATGTTGGAATGGCAAAAGAACCAAACGGAAAATTATTGAACGCCAAGAAGTGAAATATACAAAAGTAAGTTGTGAGTTTTGAAATGTGGAAGCTCTTGTGTTAAAAGCGAGTTTTACAGAACGTAAACAGTGTGTTTTCCGGCTATTGGAGACATTTATGAAAATGATAATGGCGGGGAAATGAGGAGTTGAAAGTGTTGCAGACGACATTTTGGCCAGTATTGTATTGGTTGTGATCGAAATCCAGCAATCACGGACTGAGTTCACTGATTCTATACACGTCTGTTGACAGATAGTTTGGGACTGCAGACAAAATTGTTTTCATGATGTTGTGAGGTCATTACATAACTCAGGAACATTGCTAGACTGGTTCTAAATTTACTGTGATTAAATCGTTAAAGACTTGTCTCGGATTGTAATTGAAAACTCAGTCTGTCGCGTAAAATTCAATAATGTCACGCCATTCTTCATTTCTGTCTTGCTCTGTGATTGAACTGTAATGAAGTAACACTTTTAGGTCAACGCATTTAGAGTGACAAGTGCGACAGTAGAGTAACTTGTATTGATTTAAGGAGGAAGATGCAGTCATTTTGTGCCGATCTATTACACTATTAGAAGTATATAACGTCATTAGAGAAATTCTCGGGAAAAGGACAACAAAAAACATGCGGGAACTCGAATCTTTGGAGAATTAACATCGGCGACCAATTTAGTCACGTGTGTTAAATTGTCACGTGATGCGGAATTTTCCCTGAGAAGCACGTGTATCGATTGGGATCCACGTATGAATCAACAGTGTGGGTGTACTATTTGCGCTTTAAAGGGAAAGCACAGAAAAGGGCACCAATGTTTGGACAGTTTAAAGGTCCACATGTTTTGTTATGAAGTGTGTATATTGTATTTGAATCATAACATCTTATAAACAATTCAGTATCACGTTGCTATGGCGACCTTCAGAAATTCTGATATTTTACTCATTTTGAAAACGGGTTTAAATGATGTAGATGCATTATTATGACATGTATTTTATTCAACTTTTGATTACTAGATTGTATAGTAATCAACATTCCGTGTATTGTTTTTTACGGACATTTGTTGTTTCATAATGTATGATGTTGTTTTGCGAAGATGTAATGTAAAATAAAATAAAAGTGAAAACAAAATCCCATTCATCATTTTGTTCGATGTTGAGAAGTGTACATTTATTTATGATGCTGTTAATGCAACTTTTGACACTACAGTCAACCGTTACTCCCTGATAAAAAAAGCCGTAGCAAACGAACGATATTTTGTTAATAACTTATCTGAGAAAATCCTTTATGGCACGTGACTTCGTCTTACTCGAGTCCTGCGGAACCATCCATGTTTAATACGTAACCATCATTGGTCAATACGTAATCATCATTGGTCAATACGTAACCACCCGTTTAACATGTGTTATCAGTTCCGGTCAACATGTTACCCTATAATAGATAACCACTACTACATCTAATCACAATGAAGTCCCTTATTATGTAAGTCAGGTCTTTACACCATACCAATACAATAGTCAGTCTTATGTAACCACACATCTCGTCTGCATCTCAAACCTGTCCTTCGAGTTTTAGCAGACTTGAGTAGCAGACGTCATTCACTAAGTGGCGCTCCGTGTTACCAGCACTTCACAAGTACTCGAGCGTTTCAGGCAACACTTATACTAGATGGATCACTAGAGCTTCCTTACTTCTCAACAAACCATGTCAGGCATCTCTAAATACAGCCAACACTACATCAACGTCGGGAAACTGCGGGATAAGCGGACTGCTTTTTAATATTTTTGGAAAAGTGAGCATGCAAAGAGCATGTATCCAAAATATACCGGATACAAGATTTACGATTCGTTCAGGTTTTGACCAGGTGTAAAACTGCAGTAAGTTAAATATAAATCTATAAATAAACAAGAAAGCAGTTGTCAGAGCCAAGGTCACCAAACAGAACCTTATTTGAAAGATCTTCTCAATGTATGCTTGATCTTCTCAATGTATGCTTGATCTTCTCAATGTATGCTTGATCTTCTCAATGTATGCT
>ENA-OREC01002208-OREC01002208.1-marine-metagenome-genome-assembly--contig:-NODE-2208-length-10570-cov-14.299247_pt1 | contig 10570 bp, 5 predicted proteins | sample MGYA00248626_ERZ508543 | MGnify/ENA primary metagenome ERZ508543 (study PRJEB26211, sample SAMN05518279) | marine metagenome | isolation source: Puget Sound, Washington, USA | host: Bankia setacea...
TTGTTTACATGTTAATTGCAACAGGTTATTTAGTTTAGACTTGCAGATTGTCCTATGTAAGCGATACACTTTAGATTGATCATGCTAAGGTATTAATTAATGCTGCAGCGTGCCATAGTCCAAACAAGAGAGCCAATGAATTCAAATGCCATGCTGTTAAGTATGTATATATACCAATAATTAATGTTAGTATATTACATAAACATGTCCTGATCTTTAAATGTATTAACGCAACGCCATGAAATCGTATTTATTGAAAATATGTACATCTAGTAATTGAATATTATGGACAAAATAATTATGACAAAAGGATCAAGCTATTTATCAATATCAATTTACTTGGTGAATTAAACTATGCACGGATAGTGTTCACAAGGATGCAATGACTATATGACCTTGTCTTATTTTTTGTTTAATCATTCAAGCTTATAATAACTACAAACATATGAGTTTTTGTTGGGATTTTTTCATTGGTTAACTCCCTTTGCTTCATTACAGGGAGTTGTAAGTCTATAAGTTCTGGAACTACATGTACATGTTTTACTGTTTACCAGAAATCAAAACTTGGTTGAAAAATAAATGTTTACCTAACCGAGTATTTTACAAACCATACCAATAATGTTATATGTAAAAGAGTCTAAACTTGTACTAAAGTCTAACATGTTGTAAAAGAGACAACCTGCATTTAGAGGTCCTTTAGTTCGTCTACTAGAGATGTGTTCAAAATATTAGAACTTAAGCTTAATAAGACCACTGGCAATAAAGACCACTTTTATATGTTTGTTTGTTTTATTTTAGTTCGATTGTGAAACAAGCAATCATTTGCTTATGTAAAGCATGCTCGAATCCGTTCGTGGAACTAACCAGTACTAAGCAATTAGAGTAAAGTTTCTTGCTCAAGGAAACAACGGCGGCCTTTGATGGGGCTCGAACTCACGACTGAGAGGTATCCACCAATTATGAGTCAGATGCGCTACCCACTGTGCCACGTCGCCTGGACTTGAACACAGGTATCAAGTTACATCTGTGCAAGTTAGCTGTATGCAGTATTGAACATTTATTGCTCTAAAATTCTATACCACATCAGCTTTTAAAAGTCACAACCTGTCCACACAAAAAACTTTAGGTTTCTCTGTGGGTGGTCGTTGGACACAGGTGTTAAGTTAAACCTGTGCAAGTTAGCTCACAGTATGCAGGATAGAACATCAATTTCTCTGTACATGCTTTTCCACTACAGATTTTCATCTTCATAGACTGTTAACAAAGGCCACTTTACTTTCTCTGGGGGTGGTCGTAGAAAAGAGGTGTACAGTTAAACCTGTGCAAGTTAGCTATTCAATTTCATGCTGTATACAGGAAGCAACTTTCATTTCTCTATAAATAACTTAATTTTATTTCACTACATTCAGTAACATGTATGCATCGTCACTGTAGTGATTAATAATTAATGCATAGTCATGATTGTTTGTGAATAAAAAGATGTCATTGAAAACTTACCATTTGTAGGGGTGTAATGAGGTAAACATAGCAAAAATAAAGTCTGGAAGTATAATGATTTTTTCTTTCCATTTTTTATAAGAAAAGATACATGTACACTTTCTTAGAGTTCAAGAGAAAATTACAAAAAAGCTTTATAATTATGTTTTTTTCTCCTTGATATCGAAAACTCATTAAAATATATGAAAGTTATGACATGTGACCAACGATGCACCTAATATGGATAGGATAGTTCTTCAAAGAAAACGCTTTGCATTTGAGCTATTTTCCCCCAAATATTATCACAAATGCTATGTTTTATAAGAAGAACACATTAATGAAAAGGGTTGCTCTTAATTGTACATTATATATTTAGGATAAATAAGGCAACATGTTAGACCGATAGGGGATAGGGGATTTTAATAATTTTATGAGGTAACATTACATCACCATTTTTATTGGAATTACTTGGAAGTACAAAGTGTCCCTATTCACATTAAATAGATCAATTACAAATTAGAATAAAATGACAATTTTTAATTTATTAACTATGGTTCACAGTGTTATGATACCCACCGTACCCACTTTACATATAACAAACACTCTTGCTGTGTCTATAGATAGAGCAACCTTATGTCAATATTCAATACTGAAGCCTTATGGACAAGCTAATCATTCTTACCGCATGTTCTCCAGGGCCGGATTGCTTGAACGTCGTGGACATGGATATCGGGGGCACGACAGCGAAAGACTTCCATTTCTCAGGCTCCTGTCCAGCGTGTATCGCCTGTGTTCCAAAGTTGGCAAAAGGATTCAACTCCATTGTAGAATAAAACGCTCACACTCTTTCCGTTCAAGTTTGGTGAATACGAACAGCTGTGCGACCTTCACCGTTTTGTTGTCAAAACTAAAGTGATGCACAAGTACGATATTTTTCCGTGACGTAATAATACTTGGATAACACTAAACATCTAAGTATCGATTCTTAAACACATTAACGAATATATATTTATAAGTACATAAAACAAGGAATAAGCATGCTAGGTTGTTAAATATGATAATTAATAAAATGTGAAACTGTTAGACTTGTGCATCACATATAAAGTGAAGGTGTGTTCGATAGTCTATTTCAAACTACCGCATCTATAGTCTGTTTCTAATTTAGACGCGTACACATGTACTAGATTTTGTTGCCATAAACATTTTGATAATTTCCACTGTTTGGGCATTCTAATAAAAAATATGTAGAACATTTAAAGAAAGGCAACAAACACAAAGGATTGGTGTGTATAAAATAGGTCAGTCAATATGATACGGATGTTCTAGACTTTGTAAATGAATACAGATATTTTTTTCAAACAAACTAATAAGTGTTCTATTTATGTAATTTAAACAATATCAAACGTAGTCATTATTTATTTCATATGTTAAACGCAAACACAGAAAAACACTCTTAAAGGTTTATCTACACTACGTATAATTATGATCGTGTATATTTACCAATAACACGGACCTATTTGACCTATTTGGTTTATAGGTCCGTGCCGATGGTGAGCTTTATTTGAACATCATCTTCATACCTTTCAATGTCACATTATGTCTATCAATTAAACAACATTCTATGTTATGATTTTTGAATGCAATTAATTGAAGAAGAATTGAAGTTTTCTCGCAAGATAACTCATAAACTCGATCACTTTCCTCCCTTTAAATTACTTTTGGTTAATGTACCTCCTTTCGTGCGATTATTTCTCCTTTCGCGCATTTCTGATAAAGATGGCTACTTGTTTATTTCGTCGCATTGTACAGCCCAAGACTCTTGAGGTATTTGCGCGAAGCTTACGACTAGCCAGCGTCCAGCGTGTCACATCAAGATGTATTCATATTTCTCCGCTTGCTCAACGTAAGTTTAAGGGCTGTCAATCGTTATTCACTGAGATTGTGTTGTTTGAATATGAAGGACGAGATTGTAAATGTAAGATGGGTGGGGAAAAATATTGAGCATTATGACAGATAGGGAGTTGCAAACATATATTTGTTGAATATGCGTCTGAAAGAGGCAGAGCATATTTTATCTGAATAAATCATGACCGGAAATCGATTTCTACCTAATAGAGACCGTACATTACCGTATTGGAAGATAGATACATTGTCTTAGTTAGATACTGTTGATTTAATTCTTTGTTTTCTTTCCAGTCACATCAAGACCTAAATTTGAGTCAAGACAATCTATAGGTGAACGTGCCAGTGAATTTTTTCAAAAAATATAATCAAAAGTGGCTCTTTCATAATTCAGTTTGGTCGTTCTTATGTGAATGCAATCGGCGCTGCCTCAAGTGATTCTCTACTCCTATGATTATCCGTCTGATGTATTATAAGTGGATAAATTATAAATAATAAAAATATACACCTATTTTGTAGACAAGCGCTTGAAAGTACATGTGTTGTACTGTGTAGCTTTGTGTTCGAGGAATTCCTATTGATGTACGCCTCTCTCTCATTAACCCATGGTTTTAAAGATAAAATTGGACTAGATTAAGGAAGAGATGCTTTTGAAAAGAGTCCCTTTGGTAATGTGGGCGGTTCAACATAATACACTATCCAAGCATTAACCCTATGTAGTTTGTGAAACTTATCATTGACCTACGGTTCTAGACTTAAATACTTCTGTATACAAAAGACAACAGTTTTGAGTAATTACATGTTCATAAAAAGATAGCAGTTTGTGTATTTTAAGCATTTCTGAAATCTGACACAATTACTGAATTTTGATCTCCTATACATGTAGTTTAATGTGATGAAAATTGACTCATTCTTCTTAAACGTAATCCTGTTTTATGAATGAACATGAAACCAAAACCACGACTAAGTCAGTCTTAGGGAAAAAAACAACATTAAACCAGAAAGCACTTTCTTAACTTTACTTATGAAGTTACTTAAAGTAATACGGTGCTCATATTTGAAACTAAAAAAATAAAATATAACAGACAGTTAATATATCAACAAATATACATAATGAACGTTTCAAGGCCGAATATATCCCTTCATACATTTGTTAAAACGGAGTTTAAATATTCATAAACAGGAAGTTTTTTTTAAAAAGCGAAAATTGTCAAAGTTTCTGGACATTTACTATGTTCAAATATTTACAATGAAATGCATCAATTATAGATTGGTGAATGTTGGGCGGGAGCGAAAAGCATCCGCAAACAAAAATGTTTTGGGTGTATCTACTAAAAACGAGGATGTACGCATCAGCTAATACATGTATAGGGTCTTTTTAAAGTTGTTTAAAGCTCCTGTAGCAATAACGTATAATTAAAACAATGTGTTTAGATATGCCAGGTATATCTTTAACATATAATGTAAAATATTATGTACAAGAATAAAGGATGTACATTTAATGTGTTTTCACAAGACATTCACTAATAGTCGAAGGTGGACAAGAAACTGGGGCTGGAAATTACTTTTAACTCTTTATAATGTATAATAATTGAAATAGCCACCACAGGTTCACTATCACTCACTTATGGTCTGAACTAGGTCAAGGTGGATCATACAGATAAGCTCCTTATATAGACAGTTTTATAATCATTGCTGGACTATAGAAGTATGTCTGGTTCCTGCCTTTGTTGCTTATGAGTATTGAAGAATGTCACAGGGGAAACTTTTCATTTTTTTCTACCAGGTCTTTAGCATATGACCAACACCATACAGTAAAGTAATGCCTGTATTAACTCATTCATATTATCCATGATTTGGCACCCAGAAGTAAATGTATTTGTTCTACGGTGCTTCAGACAGAGATTGCAAAACATAGATTTCATTTTAGAATCATAATCAAGCCAAGAAAATTTACATTTCCAGCTCTGCTGGAATGATCTTGGAGTTTCAGGATTAGGCTTTTTAGCTTGCGGTGAATTGTCAGAGTCAATTTTATGTTTGGGTGCCATTCTGTAAAACTTAAACTCACGGAGTGGGGAGGGGATTATATGAATGCACTTTGTCAGTCTGTCCATCCGTAACATTTCGTGTCTGCCCTATAGCTTACATATGCATTGATGGACTACCATCTTACTTAGTACAAATGTTGTCCTGATCGAGACGATGTGCAGTGACCTTGACCCGCATCCATACCTCAAAGGTCAAGGTCTCACGAGACATTAAAAGGTCAGAGTACATATGCTCCTGTCCGCTCTATAACTTGAGTATGCATTGATGGATTACCATCTAACTTGGTACAAATGTTGTCCTCATTGAGACGATGTGCATATATCCAAGAATATTTAGATTACTGATCAAACAACTTGTTTTTCCTATTTTCCCATTCTTGACCAGTGGTAGTGTAGTGTAGTAAGGTGTGCGAGTGTAATATAAGAAATAGTTCACACCACTTCAGGCTGCCTGGCATTATAGTGACCTCCCAGTCAACCTTCAAACATTTAGCTCAATGTTTGAGGGCTGACTGGTCGGTCACTATACTACCATGAGGCCCTCAGTGGTGTGTTCTATTTCTTAAATATAGTCAGATTACAACATTAAACATGAGTATCACTGAATGGTTTGTGTTTGTTTTGTTTTTCAGAGAAGTATTTTACAGAGAAGCATGAATGGATTGATGTAGCTGATGGAGGTAACGAAGGCACTGTTGGTATAACTGATTATGCACAGGTGGGTACATGTTTCTTATAGCCTCAGTTAGAGATGAACATAATCATCACTAACATAACAAACCTTCAATAAAGTTAGATTTTTTTGAATTTATAACCAATTTTTAGTTCATTGTCGATTCAAAGTACAAGCATTTCTATTTGTTTCCAAGCATCATAACCATAAACTGATAACTTGGACATCACCCTATTTTCCTTAATATGTCCCCATCATGTCAATAATGGCATTTTTAAGCTTTAGTCAGGTATATCTTAGTTAATACAATATCATACACTGTGTTTCTATAAGTGCTCGTCTTTCCACTTACTAAATTACCAAATACAAATATGGTACCTTTAAATATATAGGACATGCTTGTGAAAACTTCAAAATGGCTGTCTGCAGGTGACACAAGTGATGCTAGGACTACATATCTAATTAACATGTTCCTTACTTTTTAAACTCTAAACTCACTTTTCAAACTGTGCTCTCATATGAGTGTACAGGGTCAAGTGATATGACGGATCGTGTTTTGATTATTTTTCAAATTCAACATCATTCTCTTTCAAAGCCTCGGAATAGTGTACATCAAATAAATGTCAAGTGCAGCATCAATATCAAACTGGAGATAAATTAACTTAAAGTCATGAATTTGAGGTTTAACTGCAATTGGCTTCAAAAGGAAATGATCCAATAATTGATTGCGGTAGAAAATGGAATACTAGGGAGATTTCAATTCACTTTTGTTGACTATAATCCTGGTTTAAAGTGGCATATTTCAACAAAGTTATTGGAATGTAAGATTTCACTATGGAATTGATTTAATTGCAAAGACCTGAATTTAATGAATTTAATAATTTCCATATATAGTAACCTTGTGTAATCTAATCTATTTTCATTTCACTCAAACGTCTAATTGCAATCTGTTAAAAGTGGTGTCTACTTTCTTCACCATGTTTGACTATACACATTACAGAAGAAAAAACCTAAACCCCTGCTACAGGATGCTTCTTTTTCCTTACATTAGTGTCTTTTTATGTATATACAAACAAAACACATGCTGGTTTGTTTTATATGTAAATGTATACAGAATAACAGGTTGTAACTTTTTTCAATTATGATGCATTTAATTGCCTTATAATGTACGGGTAATTGAACTGGTATAAACTACAGGCTCAGGCATCCTATTCAATAAACACAATTCGTTCACAAAATACAGATACAATAATTCTTACTTTGGAGTTTTATGACTTTTTACTCAAATTAACCTAAAAAATCACGATTTCATATATATAGATTAAAATGTGTAAGCTGTAATTCGTGTATTCTTTAGTGTATGGCCATAAAAATACATTCTAGCCCTACTTTTGTAAGGTTAAATTTTAAAACTATCTCACAGATGTACAGCTGCCATAAGGGGTTATATATAGTCAGTTAATGTGTTTTGTCTTGTTCTGTTTTCAGGATAAACTTGGAGAAATAGTGTTTGTACAGTTGCCAGATATAGGAGCTGTACTAGAATCAGATGGTCAGTTAAATATCTACTTCTCACTTAAAGGTTGTGGTTCTAGTTTAGAGGTTATTGTTGGTCATTGTTATTATAGATTTCAAGCGCTGTCTTAGTGCAAGACAGATGTTTCATTTGTAGCAACTTTTAAAAATTGAAAAATATCTCAAAATTAGAATCACAACCTTTAGATAAGTGTTTTAAATTTGGTAACATGGGTGTTTTTTTTCTATTAACTCATGCTTTTCCCCCTCAGACAGCAAATTACGTAGTGTTTTTTTTATATCTTTTTCTCTGTATTTGCAAAAGATTTCCCAACTCCCATCCCCAAATAATTCAAAAACGCCTCGACTCAGAATCTTCACTACATGGGCTCTCTAAAGAAGTATAGTGCATCCCTGGTCTCTGGCATTTCTGTAAAGATTGTTTTGCATAGCTATATCTAAGTAAGTCCAAATAACTGTTAATACACATGTGCTTATACGCTACACTCCATAACATGTACAATAGAAATCCCATCTTAAACATTTATGAACTATTTTTTGTTGTGTGCATTTTCTGTGAATGCAACAAGCTTTGGTTAAGTTGCATCTAATATAATACTTTGTAGATATATTATGTCTCATAGATGGCCTTTTTTCTGTAAATTTAATATTATAAAAAAAACAATTTGAGTTTAAAAATACATAAGCATAATAAAGTTAAAAAAGATTAAAACTATTGAATTATGTATCTCTTCACTTCAGTAAACATCGCAAGAAAGATTAAACATTTATGGGCCGTGCTACATAAATTTTAATTGCATGTTTTGAATTATTTGCACTACATGAAGCTGTGTTATCATGCAATAATTTAGTGGTATTTTTGTTCGGTTTTATTGTATCACATTGTCGCATTACAAAAAATTGAACTTCACTGTAGTATTATAATCTTTACTCCACAGGTGACGCTGGTGTGCTTGAGAGCGTGAAAGCAGCCAGCGACATCTACAGTCCGATCTCAGGGGAGGTAACTGCTGTCAATACAGGGACGGTGGAAAACCCAAAGCTAATAAATGAAAGCCCACAAGATGATGGTACTGTACAATGCACACATACTTTTATAAGTGATTTATACCCCAGTAAACAAAGGAACAGTCTGTTGTCCATCAGTCTGTCGTCCATCAGTCTGTCGTCCAACAGTCTGTCCATATTTCTCGTAAAAGCAACTTTTCCAAAACTGATCAACCAATATTGATATTAACTTTACACAGTTGTAGTATATGACCTGACGATGTGCATGAAAGATAATCTGAAAAAATATTAAGGGATCAAATTTAAGAGAGATAATTATTTGTGTCGGATGTTGGGTGTATCCTTTGTGATTTGGCTCACAGTTGTAGTTGATTTTGGCTATGTTGAAGAATTTGTTTGAAGTGCCGATTTTAATCTTTATCTAAACCGTCCTCAAACCTAATGAATGGAAACTGTGGTCTGTTAAAATGAGCTTTCCACATTGTCATTAGTCACAGTGATAGCAGTATTTGCTCAAACTGAAGTCATGTATAAGGTGGTTATAATGTATAGTAGTCAAAGGTAAATAACAAACAATACCATAAAACCCACACAGAAACATCAAAGAACTATAGTTGTAGCAGAATGTACAGTATGTATGTATATTTCTATATCACCATTACTTCTATATTTTCAGGTTGGCTGTACAAAGCAACATTATCAAACCCAAATGAACTAGAGAGTCTTATGAATGAAGAAGGGTACAATGAATATCTGAAAACATGTGATTAGCCTGGCTGCGGGGTCAAATTTTAGGACTTTATTTTGTATGAATGTCATTTCTCTTGTGTGCTAACTTTACTCTTGTATTCCACTTATACATAACTACTTACCCACATTGCTGTTAAACGGTGATATAAATATAGTGTGTGTAACCATATTTGTACATTCTTAGTCTGTGTTTAGATCTACTAAAGTTACATTGTATACATTTTATGAACTATTTCTGATTAGTAAGAACTCCATGCTTCACCTCAGGAGGGCTTTGTATGCAGATCTGTGCTGAGATTTTGTTAAACGTGTTCATTCTCTGATATTTGGAGTCACTTAAATTGTGTTATTGTTGACTATTATCATTAGCTGTAAGATCTACCTTTACTACCTTTTTTTCAACTGCCATTTTCCATATCTCTGTTATTATTGTTCTATGATAATTCCACTGAAAGATGATATTATCTAGTCAGAGATTAATTATTTTTGTTTTGGGTGGTTGTAACAATTTGTTTTCTTTCTCAGCCTGTAAATGCTTGTGTTTAAGAATTTACATTTTAATGTTTAAGAATGATGAATGAATATCCCAGGAATATATACCATGTGTAGTTCAAAGGTCAAGAAGATCTGTGCTAGCATGAATGATATAATGGCTTACAACTAAATGCATTTTTTTATGTCTGCTGTCAAAATAGTCACAAAAATATTGTTTCAGCTTCTCAGTTGAATCTCATATATGAAGAAACCAGTTTTTTGAAATATATCTTGCAGCAACATGTATGTTACTGAATGATACAAATAAATCTTGCTCAGTCATGAAAAATATTAACATCAGAATATTCTTCATTGTTTAGTTTAATATGAAAGGAATATGACATAGTTTTTGTTCTTTTATACATTTGTACCATTATTTTGAAGAGGGACCGTCATGCAGAGATATTGTGTTATAGTCTACCATAGAACCATACATTGTGTACTTGTACTTTAAAGTGTGAATATCATTATAAAGGTCTGATTACTGATTGAAAGTCTTTGTTTTATTATTCCACATGTACATTGCTATTGAATGGAAAATTACACCACTACAATTTGTACAATAAACTTGTTTTCTAAATGAATACTCAGTTGAACCTTGTGCTTAATACTAACTCAAACTTCAATATATATCTAGACA
>ENA-OREC01002209-OREC01002209.1-marine-metagenome-genome-assembly--contig:-NODE-2209-length-10569-cov-13.101220_pt1 | contig 10569 bp, 3 predicted proteins | sample MGYA00248626_ERZ508543 | MGnify/ENA primary metagenome ERZ508543 (study PRJEB26211, sample SAMN05518279) | marine metagenome | isolation source: Puget Sound, Washington, USA | host: Bankia setacea...
GAGGTGGTCTAATTAACAAATGAAGTGGTCTTTAAGAGGGCTATCACTTGATGTGGTCTTTTACAAAGAGTTTTAAGGTTAATGTATGATACAGAACGAATTATCACAGGTAACAGTACATACAGTAACCTACATATCGTGACATTTCTACAAGTACAGTCTGGTAAATGGTTAGAGACGTTAATTAACAACTGTTACTGATATATAGACCATACTTACCCATGCACCATGCCATTTTCTTTATAGTTGACTTGGATGAACTTGCCAAAGCGACTGGAGTTATTGTTATGTACTGTCTTTGCATTGCCAAACGCCTGCAGAGAGAAAAAAACAATACGTTAATATTACATAAAATGAAAAAATCGTGGAATAAGTGAGAAAATATCATAACGAGGTTCATATTTCCTTCAAAGCTACACTAGTTTTCCATTTAGGCCCCTCTAGATGGTCCTAGATCCACTGAAAATGTAACATGATGGTATATGATATAAATGAACAAGGCAAGAATTCCTTCATGACAACTAATTTGGCCATTGCTTGTATATTTTGGCAATGAGTTCTGGCCATTACATGAGTACAGTGCTATTAAACCTAGATATGATGTAAGTCATTTTAAAGTTTTTGCCAGCTTTGTGGGGGGGGCTCTAATAATTCACTGGTTACAATGTTGGTCAAGAATTCACATCATGACCAGGAAGAACCAGGAGTAGCTGCTTCAGTATAAACATTCTCAAACTGTTTCAAGAGAAATCCGGGCACGAGTTTTCCTCTCTTCAAATCACCTTGACAAGCGGCTTTGGATGCAGGAGGTTTGGAAATTTCAAAATCTATATTATAAATTTCATGTTTTCATCATATCGAGTGGTGAGCAGGACAAGTAGAGATCTTGACAATTTCCGTGCCTTTTCAATATAATGCAAACTCATTTATTTTACGTTTTCATGTGCCCCTACAAACTATTACAATTTCACACTAGAATCCATTTTACAACTTTTGTCAGATCCAACTAATTCCAAAATAAGTGTACACAGGGCTTAACTTCAACAACTGCTGCTTACAGAACTAGGTAAGGAACAACAAACTAGACTAGTAGGTAAAAGAGATCATAACGCATTGCAGCCCTCTGTGTGACTCATTCCTGTCGAGTTCCAGCCCAGTACAACCAATCAAATCTAATAGAAATCAAACACTGCCAGCACTTTGTCTTCTCTAGTTCACATTGATCCAATTCTTACGTCTAGCAGCATAACTCCAAACTACATTCAAACCCACATGCTGCTATTTCAGAAAAAAACCCTGTTAAGTCTAGTTTTCTAAAGTACCCCATACCTTTTGAACAGTGATAATTCAGGTTACATACTCTTCCAATCAGGCCTTTTCAGTTCTCATTAACTTTACCATGCTTTACAAATTACCCAGAACCACTGTTAACCACTAATTAACACCGCAGAGAATAACTAGTAACGCTATATCTCTAAAACTATCAGTTCCAGTAAAACAATAACTTCTTCGCTGTAAATCAAAACGCTAAGTAACTAACAGCCAATTTGGAGAAAGAGAATAATTAGATCAGTCTTAGTTTTATGCTCATTTTTCAAGTGTTATTTTATTAGAACCAGGTAAGCAACATTAGAGAGAACGTCTTCATTTCCTATGCTCATGATTATAATGGATATGTTTTGGTCTGCCGTTTAATAATCAGTCACTTAGTGGCATTCGGTAAATGTAAAATATCTGTAGCAAATATTAGTCATCGGTTTACAGAGTCTGAAAATAGATTAACAAAGGTCTGAAGGAAAACTCACTCGGTTCCAACAGAATCTATCATAAGCTTTTTTTTAGTTTATTGATAAAAGTAAAAGATGAAAAGTAGAAAACAGATTAATTAGCAACATGTTTTGTTTAGGTTGAGGCATGAATTTGGTATTGGACAATGCTTGAACTTACAGGCATGAGCTTTTCTGGTTCTTAGGCGAAGCATGCACTTTGGTATTGGGTGATGCGTGAACTTTAAATACAGACATGAGCTTTTTTTATTGTTCTTGGGCGAGGCATAAACTTTTGTCTAAATTGGCAATGCATGAACTTTCAGGCAGGAGCTTGTTCTTGGGCGAGTCATGAACTTTGGCATTAGCTTTTCTTGTTCTTGGGCGATTAAACATGCACTAAGACTTAAACCTGTGCATGTCATCTTGTATTTAGAACATTTGTCATACAACCACTCTCATTGTTCATATTGAGTAGGATGAATGTGTAAGGGTCTCTATCTGCTACTTTTTTCAATAGCACGTAAAACACCTCACTGTCAGCCCTTGATATACTATTACGCTGCTATCTCACCTATCTAGTCTGTTTTATGCCACCCTGTTTTGTCTCCCATGCTGCCCGATCACAGCCCATTGCAGACATCGTGTTTACATGATTAACTCCCCATTAAATGCCTGTAAAACACCAGCACATTCCCCAGAATAGCAGGGAACAGAGACCCTCCAGAACACAGGCGCAGGAGTGAACATAAACAACATACATGGTTCTGCTCTTTTACTGGATCAAGGCCATTGTATGAAGGATTGTAAAGGAAATGTGACAGAATGATGCAGTGCAACCTGTTTAAACCAGCCAACACTCACATCTGAGGTTTTACTTTGATATTAACAATGGTTTTAAGAAGGCAGGGCACACACCTATCAACCGGTCCTATCACCATGGCAAGTGATTTTGGATGCAGTGAACAGTTCGAAATTTGTAACGCCATACTACATGACTAGCAAGACAATTATATTTTGAAATTGTTTCTTCCACTTGACAGTTAGACGCTGAGAAAAAGGGGTTCCGTTAAGGCAAGGTTTTCGTTATTTATAAAGGCTTCGTTTTTTATTTCTTTAAAAGTTTAGACAGCTGCGCATAGGTAAATGATTCTTGCATATTTTAAATTATTCATCACCCAAGCACAATGTTCATCTAATTCTCCTACTACCAGTATTATGCTAATCCAATGTGTGGGTGTGTGTTTACTACAAACCTCTCTTACTAAACACTCATCTGTTATTCCAATACTCTTTCAATACCAACATTTCCAGGGCCTTTATTAACTTATACAGCTCTCTATATTGGCAATTATCAGTGGAATACCATCTAGAAATCTATACACAATTCCTGGGACAATACTATACCCTGTTATCTGGAAGTTCAGGCTGCTATTATGCATTAACTGTATTTCATTAATAAATTGAGCAGCTAGTATGTTTGACTTCATTTAATGAGGGAACTTATTCGACATAAATGCACTGTCATAAAAAGCCCTCAGTGTTACTTTATACTAATTTATTTCTGTTTAATTGCGACATCACGCTTTAAGCTGTTCCTGAAACCAACCAGTTCTGAGCAATGAGAGCAATTTTCTTGCTCTAGGACACAACTCTAGTCTGTGATGGGTACAAACTCAGTCTCAACAATCTAACAGGTCTTAATTACCAGAGGTCGTTAGAAAAAGTCATACAGTCATGTGAAAATCAAAAGTCAGAGTTAACTAATGGGAGTTCAAAGGAATTTCAAATAGTCTACCTTCTAACCAAAATCACTTACACTTTCTAGAATACAAACTACCAATGCCGCCTGGCTCAACCACACCCAAGCTGCAGTGTCTCAGGGAAGGATTATCCTATTATATTTCAATTTCTGTTCACTATAAAGACAACCTTTTTTCCTTTGTGCTGTAACTGTTCATCAGAATAGATAGAATTTAGATCAAAGTAATTTCAAGAACTTTAATACGTTTAATTGGTTGCTACAAGAATGGTTATATTCTGACATAATTTCTTTTAATTTTCCTCATTATGTTTCATTTGGGACCAAAGACAGTAATCTAAAGCAGGTTCTTTCTGTCTTATTAATCCTTAATATCGTTGTCATGCCTGATTTCCGCCCAACATTTACCTCCAATTTGTTGCAATTTTAGTTAGCCTTCAACCTCAATGGATGCTAATTATTTACATTGCACGTTACAAGATAAACCTACTCCACAAATTACTGTTCTCCTTGTCGTGCTCGTTTTTCATCGGTACCAGTGACTCAAGCTTAACCTGACATCAAGGACGTGTTTTTGTTTTCATTACGTGTTACAGCATGAACTTTGTTTTTCCATTATGAGCTAAAACAAAGATTAAGCGAACAATTTTCGACACTCCTTTTTTCTGCCCATGCCTATAAGTGGTGCTTTAGTGGAGTTTACATTCTTTCACAAAGTGTTTTCTACTTAGCAATATCAAGCACATGTCTAAGACGGAAATGCAGAACTTTTTTATATTCAACTCTTTATACATTGCCTTACTTTTGTCCAGTCTTTCTTTAACACATTACTAAATAAGCAGCTCATTTACTGTATCATGGAATAACATAATTTTCATTGGAAAAAAATTGTCTGTACGGGTTTACATTTTTTTGATATGAAACTTTAATTTGTGACATTGCTTGAAAAGCTTGAAAACAACTTCTGTGGTTTAATAAACTGACCTACCAATTCAACAAAAAATAGTGCCCCACCAAAAATCGTGATTTTACAGTAGCATGTACACGTGGACAATGCACATTTTCTTCAACAGTGTCTCAACAAAATATCTGAGGGTTTTGGTAACAACACCTTTTTTAAATGACCCTAAACCAATTCCATAGAGCAGGATTGCAGACAACACCTCTCAATTCTAGAAATCTAGTTATCTGCAATTATAATTTACAGAGTTATAATATTTATCACCAACGTCCAACAACATTTACATTTTCTTCTTTTAACGACAACAACAAGTCTCCTAGTAGTTCAAGGTGAGCCTGTGAAACATCCCCACCAATAAAGCTTCATAAATAAACTACAGCACTAAGACATGATCTACTGCATGGTCTTAAATTAACCAACAACAAAAATGTGGATGTCAGTAAGAAATGCAGTCGGAATTTGTTGCCATAAATTTCTACCATTTTACTCTCAGATTCCACTAATCTCAGGAATGCTATGTATAATACACCATAAAAACCTGACACCAGAAGTGTGATTCCACTGTCACAACACATAACATGACTGACACAAACATAACATGACTGACACAACATAAGTCTAGAAGTGACAAACATTACAAATCAAATGGTACAACAACCTAGTCATGATGACACCTGATTGCACAGACACCTTGTTTCATCTCGTTATTTTATAACATTGAGGGCTGAAAGAAAAACTCTCATAACTGCATTCTTATTTCATATACAGTTACAATAATTTCCCGTTGACCCCTCGATTTTGTTTTGTTTATCAGTAGACAATACCTGCGAAATCCTCTCATATGATTTATCTCCGCGCTAAAATTTCACTTGTCCAGTCAGTCTGATTAGTGATAAGAATGCAGGACAAATTGAAATTTCAATCTTAATTGTATGTTTGTGTGTGTTTTACATTCACTATCTATTTCACATATCTTATAATCCAACAACAATAGGTTTGATGACAGCTCAAAAGGACAGCAGGAGTATGCAAAGGTCATCAAAGAGGTCAATATTTCAATATCAAACCAAACATGAATAAACATTACAACATCAAATATATCAACAGACCAAAATCATTAATGACTTCCCTATATAAACATGAACTACACATACTTTGGCACCATTCTAAAACAACCTACCAAGCTGCCAAAGGGTGGTCACTCTCAGAGAATCAAACAATGGCCACTTTTTCTTTCAGATGCAATTGTCTTTATGCTGTACGTCAGCCGTTCAGATAACACCTGTTAAACACTCTGAATAATCAAGTTTCAGTAGCAGCACAGTCGGGGTAAAACTTTTACACCGACATAAAAGAAACAACTTTCAGTCCTGATCGACACAAGCAGAGGACGTCAGGGATTTAAAAAAAAAAACCCAATTTCCAGGCATTTCTATCTCCATCAGTGATATAATGGAATTTCATAAAAAATGGAAAGCACCATCTAACCGGAAAAAAGGAGCCGACATGTTTTCATCAAGACGTTAAAATGTTGAGATGCCATTAAACTAATCAACAGCGTGTATCCCTGGTGTATCCCAGTAACGTACACCAGACTTACAGCATCCACTACCTGCAACTGATGCACTACAAAAACACTCATTGGAGACCTGGGATATCTGATCATACAGTAACTAGTATGAAGCGAAATGTAGGAGGGTTCCATAATGTTGAAGGCTTCTATTTGCTTCTCTATTAAACTACATTTAGATCCATCAAATTGCTTTCATTGCTTGAATCTCAAAATTTACAGGCCTGGATTTGGATTGCCTTTTTTAATCCTGGGAAGGGACCTTGTTGTGGTCATCTTGAGGAAGACAGGTGCGAAAGACACACCAGTCCTTAAGGCCATGACTGGTAAAAAATGAGTCGGTCCAGCAATAATATTGGAAATATCTCAATAGGCAAACAACAAACAGGCATATAACCGTTGACCTGTCTTTCGCCACCTCTGTAACTAGTCAGATGTGAATGGCAGAAATGAAATATCAATTTTAACTTCAATAAGGGAAAAAATACATGCTTTTTAAAGAAATTTTAAAACAACAACCTAAATGTTTGTACAAGGTCTACACCAGTGGATGAATGTGAAAGAGTTCTATCTTCTTCTTTATTTAATAGTTCTTCATACCACTGAGTTTTCATGCATCATTTTAAATTATACCGTCTACTCCAAACTGTTCACTGATTGCTGATAAACTCCTCATCTGATTACACAGTATTGGCCTCGATGCAAAAATGAGTTAATTTGTTCTATTTTGAGAGAGGATTTAGACCAATGTCGCACTGAACCCTTAATGATATAATAACCTTTAAAAGAACTGTTTTTCATTTATCTTACATCTTCACAAAGCTCATATCTGATTGGAAAAAATGAACTTTTGATAGCATATAATACTTCATCATTGACATTTTACCCATTAGGAACCAAGCTTATTATAGAAACACAGGTATTAGAAATAGGTACTAGACAATTGATATCGATCCAACATTTCGATAAACCTTTTTCCGATTTTTTTGCGATCAATTTCCCACCGATTTATAGCGATTAATTTGAAGAAGTGGTTTAGACCCATCTACGAGAGCTTAAGAATAAATGCTGTAGATATCAGTACAATAACTTCATACGTAAGAACAAAGGGTGTATACTTAATACCTACAGATGCCAGAAATAAAAAACAACAAAGCATGCACTGTAATAGGCCAGATATTCATGTTACAAGAATTTTGGCTAAATCTTTCTTGAATTTAGATCTTTATAAAAAACACAGCCAAATGGTTGAGAGTGGGCGTAGGAGTTGATTAGATGGAGAATTTCAACCAAGCAAAGAAATGAGTTGAGACATGGAATTCATTTTTTTATTATTTTGGTGTTGAACATTTTATAACAATTCAACAGAGTTTTAGACACATTGGAGGCATTTTCTTTGATGTTTAAGAGATCTTGTAATGCATTCTGACACCTTGACTCGAAAAAAGGGACAAAGAAAATGGAGTCTGAGAGTTGCACGTAATTCAGGGGATAAAATTTCCGAACAAATATGATTGCTTCCCAACTTTGCGAAATAGTCATTGATGTGAAAACAGATGTGAAAAAAAAGAGACACAAATTCACCACACTATTAACAGCACAAGCTAACCCGTGTCAATGTGTTCACAATTTCTTTGAAATCATTAACATACCTTGAGCATTGGTGTGTGGATATTGTAGGCAGATGAAGCACTTAGTTAAATGTCAACAAATATTAGTTTTAAGTAGTGTAACTGGTATGTGAATTATGTGGAATGTGCCCTTGATTTTTTTCTTCAGAAAACAATCAAATTTAATGCCAACACTAATATTAGATTCTACAGTATGTGCTATTAGATGTGCATACAGAAATTTACAAACACCAATACTACAAGGTTTACAGTAAATACAACTTACACACAAAAGTCAATTAGACACTCTGAACATATGGTAGTTTAAAGTAGGTCAACAAATGACACGGTTTTCCGCACACTAAGAATATCAAAACATTTCCCTTTCATGAAAAATAGCTCACTACGAGTTCAGTGTCATATCAATTAATAACGACCCGCATACAGTGAACAACGACTCAATGCTAATGTATGCGAGGGTCGGTGATCATTAAAAGCCTAACTTACTAGTTGAAAAATCACATGTGTTGTGCAAAACTGACCTAACTCTACATGTGATACAGCAACAGTTACATCACTTTTACAATTAGGGTCAGGATGAAAGATGACTGAGGAATCATTACCAGACAGCTTACTAGTTTTAAATTTGAGGCCTAAGGTGAAATACACTGGGAGATGTACAAGTTTCTTGACAGTTTAGATTTTGTACATTACAAAGAACACAATACATTTCTTTCTTAATAACTTACTGAGATGAATAAAAGAATTAAAACAGGTTGATATCAAGAAAACAATTTGTTTAATGAAACTAAATTAGGTCATCACAACAAACTAGACCTGTTAAATCGCAAATGTAAACACCACCTAACTTCTTAGATCATTAAAGAGAAGTTACCATGTGAGTTTTACATGATGAGTCAACTTGATGAAAAAATATTCTCAAAAACATATCATTATACATGTATCAGCCAGGGTTCTTTTGGTGTGTGAAAAAAGCTTTTGGAATCCTAATGCTTGTCTAAATCATGAATAAAGTCAATGAACAGATTTTTTGTCTTTCCTTACACAAGTTAACGAAATGTCATTCCTATATTGATGGTAAGGAAAAATACTTGTTTCAAAACTGTTCTAATGATTAGTCTTGCTATTCAGTAAAAGCTGCTTGCCTTACTGGGCCCACAACATTCAAACATCACTCATAACCAAGCTCTATGGATCTACTTATAAAGGAAACCACAGGTTCTAACTATGCAAAGACCTTTCTTGCCCTTTAGTATGGTATGTGTAGTACTTAACACAAGGTTTCAGACAACTTCAGACAAATAAACCGGCTCATATAGAATTGTGTAACAGTCAACAGCTTACAGAGTTATGCACATGGTTCAGAACAAACAGACAAAACGAGGAGAAAGGGCTTGACTGTAGATCGTATAGCTAGTAATAAGAATGAGTTTTCCAACAAGTGCACGAAAATACGAAATTGTGAAATCAGTATAACATTTTTTCCTAATTTTACCAAACCGTATGATGAACAGGACTAGTGGAGATTTCAGAATATTGATGTCCTGTTTAAAGTATTCTTCTACATGGGAGAGAGCTTTCAACAATCTGAACACATATAGTAGAGCACTTTTATATTATTCAAAACTCTTCCTCTATTTCTTTCCCTAGACTACCAGATACATACTAACGCACATTAACACAAAATGAGGATTGAGTGTCAATGTGTTCTATCTGACTTTGGATTCAATAACATCTAAAAGCCTATCACTTTCACTCCTCAAAATGCTATAAACTAAAGAAAACCACAGTCATTTAGACCATTTTCCCCCCAATAAGAAACATGTCCACAATCTAGGCTAAGGGAATGAGTAAACTAAAATCCAGAGTAAGTTAAAAGGTTCTTTACCCCATATGCTAGCTTGAGAGGACGAGAGTGAAACCATTCTAAGTACTATTGAATAAATAAGCAGATAGAACTCTTTCTCATTCATTCCATAGTAACTGTTAACTTGACCGAAGAAAAGTAAAACTGTTCTAAGTTCTACCAAACATGGAATCAGATAGATCCATTTCACACCAAGCCCATCTAAACGTGTTAACTCCAGAGGATGAAAGTGAAACCGTTGTAAGTGCTATTGAATAATGAATCAGATAGAACCCGTTCACACCTATCCTATCTAAACTTGTTAACTCCAGAGGATGGAAGTGAAACCGTTCTAAGTGCTATTGAATAATGAATCAGATAGATCCATTTCACACCTAGCCCATCCAAACTTGTTAACTGGCTGTGCCTTGTGTGTGTTTTCTCCATTCATGACAATTAGAGCCATCCATCACTAGCCACGTAATTACAAGATTAAATGATGAATTAAGATGAGAACTGTCTAAACCTTGTTCATTTCTAACATCTCTGTAATGACTTGCATTGTTCATAGCTATAATGTTTCTCTGATCCTTCAGAGAGAATTTGGTGATTCTTTGCCAACCATATATACATGTCTTCAAACATCCTTGCATTTCTCTTCACATATGTTGTTATGGTTTGGCTGTGATGGGCATACATACATACATACATACATAAATGTACCTTTAATATACTTGAACCATTAACAGGTGGCTTCACCTTGCAAATGTTTGTTAAAACTGTACAATTTTCCCCAAATTTGCCACTCACATTTATAAGTATGCACCCCCCCCCCCCCCCAATGGGGGTCAAATTACCAAAAAGGCCACTTCTTCAACTTGTTAAAACAGCAGACGTTGGGTTGGTTTTTGTGGACATTGGAACAGACATACATTTAATAACTCTTGGATTTCTATTTGCTTGATTTGATGTAGGTGCATTCAACAGTTTTCATTGGTACACCAACTATATTAAAGTGTTTAGTTAACTATAT
>ENA-OREC01002210-OREC01002210.1-marine-metagenome-genome-assembly--contig:-NODE-2210-length-10567-cov-11.406578_pt1 | contig 10567 bp, 7 predicted proteins | sample MGYA00248626_ERZ508543 | MGnify/ENA primary metagenome ERZ508543 (study PRJEB26211, sample SAMN05518279) | marine metagenome | isolation source: Puget Sound, Washington, USA | host: Bankia setacea...
TGTACATAATTCACTGCACAAATAAAATAGTAACTTATGCTCGGGCTTAAGCATGAAAAGAAATAAAAATGTTGAGCTACACGTTTATTGTCAGTTTGAACTTGTAAAGACCAACTTATGGGATTTGGGCGAAAGTGATTTACGTGATTTAACACAAAGAAACATATACACTAATTTGCCTCTGAACTTTCTATACGCCAGTCTAAATGTCTTCTCGGGATAAAATACATATCCAGCTGCGTTCAAACTTTCACAACCACTTGAAAAGACGTTTATCATGTTGAAAGAAAGAAAATGATGGCGAAAGACATGGAAAAACAAGCCACGCTCCAATGCCAAACTTTCCTAGACACATTTTTACTCCTACGATTTGAATTATAAGCCTTTTCTACCGCATTTTATATCACCAGCACTCCCGCCCATTAAAACAAAAAAAAACTTGGTATAACGTACATGTTTTAAATTTTCACTGGCTCACACATGTCATGGACATTGCAAACTTTCCTGTTCGCTCTTAATCTAAATTACAATAACACCGCCACAATGTAGAGAGAAGAGAGCGTTAACGTGTGTAGTTGTTTTTTATTAATTCCAGAAAGAGATATCACCTCTTCCTCGCCGCCTCTACGCAAGGGCCTCAAGTGGATCATTTAACCAACCTGCTGGAGTTTGTCTTTGAGTTTATGTGCAGGCATTGGTTTGTAAGAAGGCGAACAACGGAGAATATAACATGTACAATCTGAGACACCAACAGCCCGTCCACACGCCCATGAGCTCACACTGTAAGATCACGTCTAGTCTCGTTTTATAAAATGATTACAAGATAATTCATTTTGGAAGACAATCCACAACAACAACAAAATAAACAGAGAGAGGCAAAACATATCGCATTCCCTTCCTATTTCACACAGATTCCACTTTCCTTATACCATCATGTCAAAGTAAAAAAAAAAGAGCTATCAAATATTCTGATATTTTCAGTCAATGTCCACACTTACATCAGTGCCTATGTTGCACTTGATTAGTTCATGTGATATATTGAGTGTTACTGGCCTCACTCTTATGAGATTGCATTCACTTTTCTTAACCACATTTCCATGTTCTTTCTCTTGAAACAGACTTTCCTTGTCACTATGTTTTCATAAAAATAAATGAATTCAAATGTGAAATTGTCGGGGGGAGGGGGGGGGGGGGTTCTTGTACAGAGAAAACCTAGTTTTAGTTTACGAGACAACATGTGCTCCCTCCCTTACACGTTCACGCCCTTTTCGTACAGCAGCATCTCCCTGCACCTCCACATCGGGCGACACATTCAAACTACATTCATAAACGTAATTGATTCTTATGCATTTACAAAACAGGGGTGATAAGACTAGAGCTTGTCTGGTAATATGTAGCAGAGGCCTTGGGAATTAGAATACACCGATCGGTCGCAGTAGGTTACAAGCACGCCATGTGAAATCTAGGTACTTTACTCGAACTGCTTGTACAACTCAATTACCTGGTCGCCTTGAAATATTGACCGGTATGATAGCTACACCACTTGTTCTAGCCTCTGTAAACAGTAGTGTAATAAAAAACATATTTCAACTTCGAAAACTACTTTATATCAGTGAATTCAAAGCGAACATGATACAAGACACGAATTGCACTGTACCTATCTTTATTTTTCTTCCAAGACCTGTAGGCTAGTGATGTTAAAGTATATATGATCAGTACATGGCGTCACTGGAGTATAGTTTGTTACAGCAGTAAGAGAAAACACACTCTACTTAACTAATTGCATGATCTAATGCGGTCTATTATGGATTTCTCTCCGGATAATATAACTCGATACCAACAGTCTCTCACAGCAGCAATATGCTAGTTCTACAAGGAGAAGCCAACAGTGTGCATTCATGATGTTTTAAATCGTTACAACCATGTTCTAGTAACTGGATGTTCCTATTTATTATACAAGCGTTACAATTAAATGATAGTTTATACTATGTATGTGTTCATGTATTTGTTTAAGTTTGGTTTGTGTGTTTAAAAAATTATGTTATTATCTGTTGTATTAATATAGTTAGGGTGTGTCATTTCTTCCTCTGCTGTCCACAAACAGTGACCAACGCATCGACCTTTATTCATGATAACCTTTAACAACATTGCCATCTCATTCACGGTAACTGGACGCTCCCTGCTGTGTCTTAACAAGCGCCTGGTTAGCATGATGTAAACGATCTAGTCAACCGCTGCTTTCATATCGTTACCTACCAAACTTAACATATCAAATCCGTACTCAGGTATTTTATTCCCTGCTGCGATATTGCATATATATAACAACAGCTACCATGGAACATACATCGATAATACACTGATAGTAGATAATAGCCCTAGATAATGGTTACTGCTATACTGTATTGCTGATTACTAGAAAAGGGATCATGTTAGCAAGCACCGACAGTTGGAAGTAATTAATAATCATTAACTATACTGTCTGGAGATAAAAGTTGCACGTAGAGTCCGGGCAGTTTAACAATGAACGTTGTCTGTGGTTGTTTAAAACTGGTCTTTTCTAGCTTGGTTCGGTTGCAGTGGAAGTATGTCGACTACACGGGGTATATTGTGCCGGGTAACTGCATGGGCTTACCCGGATGTTGTGGTTACACTGTGACCGAGCTTCATTACCCTAATGTACTAGTAAGCTTTGACACAGTGACACATGGAGATGACACGCTCTGTTTAATCGACAATTCACTAGTTACACTAACGCACTCATTGTGTTTGTACTTAGCACACCTTTTAGTACTCACATGTTGAAGCAGGTTCACTTCATAGTTTTACAGTATCCTGTATATCTCAATCGATTGTTTTAAATCGTTTCACTGAGTTCATTAGAGTTAGTCATATATAAGCACATTGACACAGTGATCTTTACGGTTCAACTTCGATATTAAACATCGATGTACATACTTACTCAGTACTTACCTTGTTATTTCAACCATAACAACATACTCAAAGTGTATCCGGTACCTTAGACATACCCGTAAATCATCGATATCTAGCATGCGTATTACAACTCATTGAACTATTTCAAATGTGCCAGTACATATAGTTAACGATTGGATGTGCGTAACTATCATGACGACATTGTGAAACGTATCTATACACCTGTTTTTGTTCCATAACGAGTGTCATACAAGCTTTATCACGCGTAGTTTTCACCATGCGTACGGTTCTACCAGTAACACAGGAGTAAGTCTCAAATTACCAGACATCGACACTACCGGTAGCCTTTAATGTTCCCAGCTGCAACCGCATGTATAAAAGGAGAGAAATCGATACGCGCTTTGTGTTATATATGAATTCAAATTAAGGCCAAGTAGTTGTTTACACAGTGACAATGTAAAACGGGATGTGAACAATTGTGTGCAGCCTGTCCTCTCTCCAAAACGATGTAAATAAAATAATCAGCTAGAGCGTGTTCAAAACAACATCAACAACACAAACTACTGAAACACACATATACTGTAATTATGATAACGTTACCGATACAATGTTGTTTAGTATACACAATAAAGTCTATTTTTTTCTAAGTCAAGGATTTGTTTTAAGTCAAGGCTATTATAAAGACACAAACAACATGACCTAGCTGAGATCCTCACTGTTTTATCACAACCTCCTGCCTCGCTTGTTCAATTAAAGCTTCGAATTGATAGTTATTAAATTTCTATTAAAACAATTTTTTTCAATACTTTTTCAAAGATCTAAATCACAGTTAATTAACACTACGCTAAAGTCATCTCCAGTCACAGTTTCGTGGAAAACACATGCATTTAACATTTAAAGTAGGCCCTATTGAGATGATGTATATAGACAGTATCAGATAGCAGCTACATGTTATGTCCTCTTCAATTAGAACATGTTAGCTTCGGTTTGGAGAGTCGTTATTTCACTTTCTGTCGAACACATTCTGCATGTAAATAACACTTTGTTGTAACACGAACATTGCCAGGGGTGATCTGTAGTGTTTGATTCATTGACAAACATAATACGAGGGTAACATGGTTTAATAACAAACGGGGTTCGGTTCAATATAAAGGGCTGTAACTTGGCTACAGAATATTTCCTTTCAGTAAGGTGCGTTGAAGAAGAGAATCAAGCTTTGAGGTGTGCACTCCATAACTTGAGAATATCCGTTAGTTTAGATACAGTGTGCATTATCCAATCATTTACCAGATACAATAGCACATCACACAAACTGACCAACACATGTAACGACCGATTTGAGTTGATGGTGACAGTTATATATAATGTATAGTGATTACTTCAAGTCTCCATGTCTCAGCGCTGCATGCTATTACAAAATACGAAATAACTGGTACAGTATTGGTCGTTCGTATGACGGATAACAAAAAAAACTGTCAAACCAATGAGCGTTCGCAAGAAATCTGCAGCATGTTCATAGTTAATGATTCTGACGTAGGTTATTTCATAATACAGCGTAGTGCGTACATCAAGCGTAAACTTTACAGCCAGAAAAAAACTAATAACTTACAGTATGTCACACATGCAGAGTGGGAATTTATATCAACAGTCAAACATTATCAACATAACCTTTTAGAGAATTTCTATACAACGTGTGATTCGAAACAGTCCTTTAATTGTTTCTAACAGTTATGTGAGGATATGAATTCAGCATTAGAAGTCCTCTGCAACTAGCTCTTCCTTTACGTTTATCCTGGATGTGGTTCAATCTCCATGTACTATCACACACAGGTGTCCATTGTCGACACATTCACAGAGGTTCGTTACTTCTAATGTACTTGCCTTTAGCTCAGTATTCTTATACCATTTCCCTGGTCTAGGTAAAATCTGTGTACAGTGTCACGATGAAATGATCTGTGTTTAAAAGTAAAGGCCTCATTTCAGGGTTATAATGATATCTACATGGGTTGTTATTTTAATTTCATATTAAGTTTGTACCTGATATAAGACACATGGAATGACCTTCGCTGTGTGTACATAAACTATACAACTTTAAAGAAAGTCATTATTTTATGTTGGATTGTATCAAACAAGTGAGTACACTCAGGTTGATATGAAGTCAATCAACTGTAGACATTTAATACTACAAGCGTACATCAATGATGACCACGTATTATATATCCATTCATGGTGAACTCGATAGATGAAAGCATTGCACTATGTGAGTACATGTAGTTATGATATGTAACCATGCGACGGCCTTAGTTGAAAAAACAAAGAATAAGCATTTAGTAAGTACCATGTTTGTAGCGAGATCTCGGTTATGTTTATTAGCATCCCGAAATAGTTGATCAATACTTCGACATTTATTCGTTTTTCCGTACCTGGGTTTTTATTCATTTGATGAAAAATGGTGAAGTCGATGTAAAGTAAACGTGTTTACTAACGTTGACACGCACACATCCGAGCAGAGTGATTGACTTTATGGTTATAACATTAATATCTGCATGTTCGTCGCCCATTCATGTTATTTATTGTTTTGAAATCCTGTATGTGTTCCATACAGCGATGCTTGATTAACTGACGACCTATGCTGGAAAACCACAGAAAATACAGAAGACGTTATAAAACTGTTACCTTAGGGAAGTATAATATATCTAAATGTCATATGCAATGAACAAAGACATGCCCTGTTACGTATATACCACCTAAGTGTTGATGTAATTCTATAGTTAATATGATAATGTTCTAATGAAAACAAAGGTTATATAGAGGAGATGAGAGTCGGGTGGATGCTTATATATGAACACAAAGCGAATCATAGACAAACAGTCATATATGAACCACATTTAGTATACGGAAAGGTTTCATAATAACTGACGCATAATACAATCTATTACACATATGTAGTCGCTTCAACTGCTGTTGATGATGATATGATGCTTCTGTTGTTATTGACGACAGACGCTACCAGACGATGTGTTCTGTGTTTGATATAAAATGTAAGACGCAAAACTTTTCTAAAACTGTGTCTTTACATTTTACTCTCCTTGTTATTTAAGTAAAAAACTATGTTTGCATAGGTAGGAGCGGCTCTTTAAATATCTGATTGCGCAACTTTCTAATTAAGTTAAGACTTGCATGGTCAACAAAGTCACGGAAAAAACACCTATGTTTCAGTGCTTGGTGATACCTGTTTCAGGTTCTCTAAATAGGACGAGAGTGTCACGACTGTCAACTATAATTGGACTCACAGAATTGTGGTATTCAACTGACAGAGTTATTAATATGACAACACTATAGACCTTTTAACAGGACTAATACTTGATTATTGTTGGTGGAAAAATTAAACGAGTGGGCGACACTGACAATACTTTCAAACAACAAGCTATTAACACTGTTTCGTCTTTCCATGTTTGCAGGTTTCGTGATATAAACTGTGTTTTCAATGGATGCTGAATAATTGCAATTATGACTTAGTCCAGATTAAGTTACACAATACAAAGATATCGCCTACATGCAAACCACAGTCAGGCTCAAGAAATGCATGACATGTTTAGAAAATACGCGGTTAATGAAATTAATGTCGCCTGGCTAATCCGGGATTTGTCAGCATATTTGCCTTTCAGCTATTACCCTACCCCCTCTACCTCTTGTATTGTGTTCTTGTCTGTTAGCAACTACAAAGGAATCACATAATACCAGTAATCTGCGTACTGACTTCCCCAGTCTATGCAATAACACAAACTCACACTGTTATGTTGCATTCTTTTCTATTAGATGTCTATTTATCAACGTCTACAGCAATTATATCTATGATTATTCTATTTATACAGTATACGTACATGTACTTGTATAGCTACGTGAATAGTTGCAACAAACGTGTATCTACCAGTCTATCGATACTCAGTTGCAATAGTTTAAGTCGTGAAAAGCATCCACCGTGAATGTTTGAAAATTGAAACCAATTAAACAAAAATAAACCTTCACTTGGATATACATGAAAGTATTTCCTCACACCGTGTTTGTTAACAAAAAAGAGAGAATATGTTTGTGGTCGATCTACTATCTGTATATTATGTTTCATATCACTTCCCTGGCATTTCATCTCAGTTATGTCGTTAATGTTACAACATGCAACTACTGCCATATCGGATACTACATCAACATGTTTGTATATATACGTTCAGCTCAGGAGCAATATTGATTAAAGCAAGAAAACTGCCGAGTCAGGAAACAGCATTTCATTACAAAACAATTGTTTCTCCGGATTCTACCCAAGAAGGAGCACATCGTGCATGTCCTTACAAATATCAATACTCTTGTCATCAATACTACCAACACTATCTCTAACACTGGTCAAACTCAAGTCAAAGCCGTAGAAACGGTATAAACACAGCTGACGTATAAGAAATAAACGAATTAAAACCATCATCAACAGCAACGCCATTGGTCTAGACTAACGTGTAATATGTATGATATAGCATCACCAACTGCCATTGTGACAATAGTTACCATTAACCCTACAGCTAGCACCATAACTCCATAATACTAATTGTCATTATATCAATTACTATCAGCGAACATCCATTAACTGAAGTCAGGAGCTACATACATGACTGTGGCCATTGCCTCCTACACATCAGTAGCTATCTGTGTACCATGTATGTATATAAGTAGAAAGTAAGCGTATATCAGGAGAAAAAGGTCTTTACGCTTGGACAAGATCAAAAACCGTGCTTACTATGTACGTACAGAGGAAGACATGATGACTAGGTCAACCTCAGTCAACGACCTACGATAGCCCTGGCGTACTCTTAGGACAGGTATAAAGCATTGAAAGGGAAAGAGTTGTAAGCGCTGATAACGCAAGACGCAAATTGAACCATTTCGTATGTTATGTTGCTATTCGGGCAAAAAGTAAAGCGATGACAGTAAACTGTGTTATCTGCTATGTGATTAGAGAACGTGTAACAGCACATCAACTCATGATAATATGTATCCCTTGTTTTGTTCGAAAGACAGCAATATGTTACATCTGATATTAGAACAAGAGAAGATACGTTTATTTCTCATCCGTCCTAACCTCATGTGGTCAAAGCAAATCAAAATGAATTGATGTGTTGGACGAGGCGACAGCTGTTCTGATACCAACGCTCTGGACACTGCTCTATTCAACACACAGAGCTAACGTCAATACGATACTAGATGAGAAAGAAATCGTCATAAGTCACGTCACTGGGAAGGCAAACTAGGCTATGATACAGTCCATCCAAACAACGTTCTTTAATCAAGTTAATGTGTGTATCATGAACACTTGACAATTGAAAAGGTTTTATCCATAATTTGTGACATACTGCTAAAAGAATTCGATGTATTTAAACATGTATTGGAATGCGTAGGTTACATAGTTCCTGTTGCGAACCATCAACCTTTATTTAGTCCGTATTTTGGCATTTGCAGTCAAGTCTAGAGAGCAAGACAAAAAAACAACAGCTTTGATTGCAGTGCCTATTGGCTGTAAATGACGTCGACGTTTAGTCTTACTGGTGCAAGATAGCAGAGTACACCAAAGTACACCAAAGTACGCCAAAGTATACCAAAGTACACCAAAGTACACCAAAGTACACCAAAGACATGGAATAAAAACAATACAAAAACATTGACCTATGTCACATTTACTAAGATTAGAATTGCCTCTTTTGCTAACCATAAAAAGTCACTCAAAACAACAACAAAACAACGGAAAAATTAAGAAAAAAGGAAAACAACCCAGGCAAAACAACACAGATTTTCGGACAAGAGAAAGTGAAAAACAACCAATGTAAAGAGAACACAATGTATGTAGGACATCATCATACTTGTATCCATCTCATAACATCTACTATACAGAGTAAGATTGTGGCGACCTCGCTCCACATTCATCAGTGTAGAGATGTTACATGATCGATGCTAGGCACTGTACATGTACCAGCGACAGATGTTGACTTTTAATCATAAACAGGCCTTATTAGGAGAACCTAGAAGGGTTTTATATAGGTCACGAGGGATTTATGATAGTGTTCTTTTATACAGGCCTAGTTATACAGACAAGCTGGTACTGCTACTTCACTCTACTATACTGCCAGCATTATATATAGTTATGAGAGATATGTCTGGTGTTGAGGTTCTTTATATTATTCACAAAGCATTCGCAGTGTACCGTGTTTGATCTGCTAGTATATCAAACTAATCGTTCTTGTTTCATAGCAATGAGTTAAGTAACATGTACCTCGATGTGTGCGCCTGATACAACACACTATATTGTGTATGTGTGCATTTGCCTGTAAAGCATGTAATCTTGATCCCTGTGTTTACTGTTGGCGTACTCCAAGGCTAATATAGCACACAATTACCTTATCATTCTAATTATATCGTTTGTCTTCCATCTGTGAAAAAGAACTGACAGTTTTATACTTAAACCAGCTTTTTCTGACTGGGGACAACAGGTAACATGTTTCTTGTTGTCTATTAAAGCAACTTTGTTAATATAATATGGACTAATATGTCAGTGTTCAGCCTATTTTTGTCGTTCAAGATGACATAAGTAACCACCTGTACCTATGGGTTTTTTATAAACTCAAATTGTAGCTCAATATTTTTTCTTGACATAAAGTTACGAGGCAAGTTGACTTCTGTACCTCACGGCTTTAGGTGTTTCTGCAGCACCTGTCTCCAGAAATAAATCGGGTTTTGTTAAATATATACACGGACATTGTTAAGCCTCTGAAGAGCGGTGTAACATAATTGGTACGCTGTTAAATGCAACCATCATCTAGGTAAGAAAGACATCTACGTGTATGATATTGGAGGAAATAGTTCATGTATTCAGCCTCCGACATGTGTGCATGGTTATTTGGAGAATTTTTGTTGATAAGTATGTCTTCATTCCATAACTGTCATTCCATATCAACTGCTGCTCAGTGCTCAAGTATTCATGCATACCCAGCAATGTGATTCATAACTTTGATATAACAATTAGAAGAAAATCCTAAGTAAGACTACGTTCAACTATGCATTCACTGTGCATATATCATGCTGTAAGTATGCAATAGTGAACATGTAACTGCTGCACGAAGTGATATTGCAATATTACAACTGTTAATAGTTTAGACGCATTCCAGGTTAGACAAACAGGTGTGTCTTTTACGTTGTCAATGAAATTATTAAGCTGTTCACCTCTTAACGCTTGTAACTAGTAGGTCTGTGGTCTGTAAGTATAATGACTATCATGTTATGTTCCTTTTGTACATCCCATGTTAATTACTCAGTGTGTATATTTAGATGTACATGGGTTGTGTTTGGTCAAAGGAATTTGTTTTGTGGCTATACAACGTGTATGTACAGTTTTAGCAATTGATGATATTGGTGTGCTATGTTGTCGTTGTTGTTGATTCTGTTGTTGATGATTTATGAAAATGACGAGAATTACGACGACAATGATGACAATTTTGATGACGATGATGAAGAGGGAAGGGGACTACGACAACGACGACGACGATGGCGAAAACTACGATTTTAGTTGTGAAATAAATAATTACTATACATATATAATTAC
>ENA-OREC01002211-OREC01002211.1-marine-metagenome-genome-assembly--contig:-NODE-2211-length-10565-cov-14.933162_pt1 | contig 10565 bp, 5 predicted proteins | sample MGYA00248626_ERZ508543 | MGnify/ENA primary metagenome ERZ508543 (study PRJEB26211, sample SAMN05518279) | marine metagenome | isolation source: Puget Sound, Washington, USA | host: Bankia setacea...
CCCCCAAAGTGATGCATTGTGTTGCGAGAGTCAGAGAGAGTTTTAGTGATAGATAAATGTAGCAGTGATTATAGTTTGTGTGTATTTTTACATATCCATACAATCTCTCATCTCGTCACAGCTTGTGGAATCAATCCTAGACCCTGGCGGTGTCCAACATACAGGAAAAAAAGGACAACATTTACAGACTCGATCACTTTTCCAATAGACACATGTCAGCTGTGGTAGTGCACACTAAAACCCTCTCCCCTCCCGTACCTCTGTTGTTGTCTGTGTCCACTAAACAAACGGCTGCCTTCATCTATAGTATTTTTTCTCCCCGGCCTTTATTTGATTTTACCCGTGTATCTTATTTCTTTTCTCTCAGTCTCACACACTGCTCCCTTCCTTTTGTGTATGATACGAGCTTGCTCTTCATAGTGACAGACATAGAGTTGTTGCCGACTAGAGGACATATTTATATATTTTAGCCGATGTTAAATTTTCTACTGATTCATTAACCGTCTCAGGAGTGTGACTGGGCTTTCATACATGTACTGTCATAGGAACTGTCTTGATCATTCTTTTCATCAGAACAGTGACTCAAATGAGTTGTTTCGGAGTTGATACTATACAAAGTGTGAAATCTCGAGTTTTTCTGAGTATGTGATTTTATTCTTGTGTTTTAAAGTGTTTTATTGTAAGTTATCAACTGTTAATGGTGGCTTTTATGTGATGTTTGACAATTGATCAGTTGGACTTTTTTGTAGATTGATATTGTTCGGAGGATTAGAAGTTTTGTGAAATATGGAACAACTATTTGACAACTATTTGACAACTATTTGACAAATGAGAATCATGTATTGGGAGTAGTAAGTTGGATATAAAACCAGTGGATTATAACTTTTGTGTGCAGGCTATAGAAATTGGAACAGTTTAAGAGATTTACAAGCTTGTGATTGGTGATTTATGTGACATCTCATATGAATGTTTTATGAGAGAAGTTTGATACAGATCTGCTATATGAAAAGGTGAGGTTAACTTGTCACTGCACATGTTGAGTAGAATTTGCTTTTTACGAAATAGGTAACAGAAACAACTGGTAGTATATCTAGGTCACAATCATTAAGTTTAATTGTGTGACTTTCGAGACTTCACTGTAACTGCTAATTGAAATTATTAAGCTATAACGAGTTCCATGCCTTGAAGTTCTCTCAACATTGAACAAGTGATGAGAATCTATTAGTGACTGTGCTTGTTTCTTAAGTTCTTCCCTAACATGTAACAAGACAATGCAGGATTCAGAAAAAAACACAACAACAGTATCTGCAGAAACGACTGACATTCTTCTCGATGCTGCGGGGATTTATGTCTTCCCTGTAACTCTTTATTTCCAGTGGTGCATAAACACTGCAGCATAGCTAACTTGTCTTTTTTCCTATCTAAGACCTGTGTTTAATTCAAACAGATGTTTCAAACTGAGGAGATATTTGGCTTTATGTGTTGTCTGGAAATTAATCTCTAAACTTGAATTAACAGTTTTTGTTTGCTCTTGTAAAATGTGTTCATGTAGTTAAATAGACTTTGTTTGAATTGAGACATGCCATTTAGCTTAGTAACTTGTTAATCACTGGTTTATATGCAGCAGCATTACAAGCTTGGCCCTGTGTGAGTTTAAACCCCATCAAGGCAACTGAGAGTGTTCTCTTAAGCAAGAAATTACCCCCATTGCTAAGTACTGGTTGGTTTCAGGGGTATGTACACATATGAGTTACTAAAACAATTGATCCATACTTTATTAGTGTTAGAACATATATATCTTTATACTTTGATATTCTTTACTTGCAATATGATATTTTGAGACTAGCAGAACAAACCAGGGCAGTGATCAGAAACATTCATCTTTCTTAAGTTGTCTGATGATATCCAAAGTATAATAATGCCATATCCATCAAGTGTGTGTGTTGGCTTGCAACCAGATGGAATAACAGGAGAAGTTGAAAGGGCTTTTAGTTATTGGATGTATTAGTTCAAGAAAGGGAGGAACCTTGTGTTAGGCAGATTTTACCTACAAGTTGACCCCTTTATGATTAATTATGATTAAGACCTCTATTGCATTGTTGGAGTAACTTTTGTTGTTTCATGCCTGGTGATTAAACAGTTTAGTATTTTTGGACTCTAACCATAATTTGTTATACTATTTCACTAAATTAGCCTTTCATGTACTCCATTGGAACTTGAAAACAATTGTGCTTCACTTAGGTACGTAATTTTCCAACCGTTTATCTATACATATCGATATATTCGTATAAATTTCTTTAAAGGTCTTTTTGCATAAGAAACTCCATGAGAAAACTAAGCAAAGGATGATGACGAGTTACTTTTCATAGGTAGTTACTTTTGCAAAGGTCCAAATAATATTCTCCCCAGTACATTGTTTGATTTTTGCTTTATTTTGACATATGTACTCTATCTCACAGCATGTATGATATAGGTGCCAATGTTTAGAGATGGTAGATGAAGTTATAATATAACACTAGTGCCAGCTTATTCCCATCTTCTACTGTATACTGTAAATCAGAAAGAATTGAAAGTGCTGAATTTCGTTAACTCAGCAATTTTACTTGAGGTGTTGAATTTCATGATTTGGCGTACCTTTTTTGCTACTTTATGATTGCAAAAACTGAATAAAGTTACAAACCACGAAATGTACTCCCTTTACGGTATAATCAAACAAAACTTTTTTTCTATCTTTTCACTGGTTATGATTTAGTTTTTTATGCTATTATCATCACTCAAACTTAGATGCTGCTACTAGCCTGTAGATTGATACCTGTTCTACTGAAAATGGAGATCTGTTATATATTCTCTCTGAGATAATAACACACACACAAAATCAGAGATTGGGGATTTTCTTCTCCTTCCTTTTTGTTCAATACATTGTTTGATGAAGTGCTAAATCTACAATTACTCATAGTGCTCTTACGGCTGTATACATTAAACTATTTTGAGCAGAAACACTTTGTATATAAAATAAGACAGGACTACAATAAGGTTCCCTTAAGTTAAGACTTCTTTGGTTCCCATTCACATCAACATGCATTTAACCCGAGTTGTTGCTTAATGAATTAAAACCCATATAATATATCATCTTCATGAGATTGAATGGTCTCAATGTATATAAGCAAAACATTTATTCTTGTATTTATTGTGTTGAATAATAACCAGTGGATTGTCTTAATTCTGGAAAATCAGTTTTCAAGCGTTGTATGTAGTTTGATTTCTTATACAAACTGTAGTTGAATATAACAAGTTCAGAATTTCTGGTATTATTTACAAAATTATAGTAAAATGAAGCTTCCTCCACGAAGACAGAAACTGTAAAACCTGAAAAAATGCTAAACTCAGATAACAATAGGCTACATAAACTAAGGAAACTAAAACAAGTTGAATACATGCATTACCAGTATATATATACCAAGCTGTATTGTCTCTGTAGCATAAGTGTGTTTATATCTATCATAAGCTGCATCTAAAAAAATAAACCATGAGAATTTCTGAGTGTGGAGGAAATAGACTTAGGCTGTTGTCAAACTTTATGGATAGGTATAATAAATTGATCCTGCCTGTGAGAAAAATGTCATCATCATCCATACTTTTAAAAGTCAAGTTAAAACATCTTGCGTTGTATCTTTTACAATGTTTTGTTGGAATGCACGTTAAGTTCTATTTTTATGTCCTTGTTTAGGAATTAATTAAGTCATTGTCTTTTGCAGGAGAAAATAGAATTTGCAAATAAAATGTACACTTGTACCAGTAAAAAACCTGTAAATGTCATATGGAAGAAAATGCAAGTTGATGTGAGTGCTAAATGTGACTGGAAGGTGATGTAAGGTTTGATGAATTGACAGGAGGTGAAGGTGGCAACTGATTTCAGGAAGTTTTTAATTGAAATTATGATTTTGTTCTACATAAAACATTGGTGAATGCAATGCTGCATCTGTGTATTTTTAGAGCTAGTGTTAAAAAGGTCATTTAAAAATTGCACTGCTATTACAAAATGTATTCATGGGTTGTTGATTTAATTCCATCATATTTTTTCTGGTTATATTGCTGGAATATTGGCAAAAGGTATATTGGTATATGCATATCCACTTCTGTTGTATTAGCCATATGATTGCGCAACACCTAATCAATATAGTAGATGGAAATTAATGAGACATTTACCATGCCTGAAATAGTCATAAAAATTAAATTAGATGTTGGTAATCAAAATTAAACAAAGCATATATCTATACCATTTCCAAACCATATTTTGAAGGTAAAATGCAACAGAGTTCTCAGTGCTATTAACTACAGAAGCAGATTATACCATTTTGCATTCCCTATCCTTGATGTATATATGTGACTCAATTTGAGTAAATTAGGTTTGTCAAGATTTTTAACTATCATCATAATTTCTCAAATCCCTATAGTATACAAAAAGTCATGTAATGCCTTTGTTCATATGACAGTGTGGCTGTTTACAGAGGGAAAAGTTAAGGAACAGACACATTTAGGAGTAAAAGTGCTATTGAGTAAAGGCTGAGATAGCACCATTTGGCATTCACCCATTCCACATGTCTGTTTTGTTTCAAACACTAGGAATTAATTACCATGCAGTAGCTTAGAATGACTAATGGAAGCTGACATATCAACGATGCATTCCTATTGTTAGGCTGGAGACTGAGAAACATTTTTTTTATGAAACATTTTAATGACATCGCTGAACTTGAGATATGGCCTTCCCAATAACAACCCAGTTAACATCTTTTTTATGAATCATTTAAATCTCCTATGACATGCTGAACTAGATATATTGACTTCATGGTGGCAATGCAGGTTTAGATAGGCCTCTCATGTAGGTATCAAGTTTGAAGACATGTGCACATTTACAGAATAATTGTACGCTGCTAATCTGATGTTATGATTAATTTGCTGGAGTCTTCAAGAGATCGCATAAGATAAAGAATATTACTGGTCCTGAAAAGTACTTTGTTTATTATCTATTGTGAAACGTGCAATTTCTATACTGGACCCACTTTGTACTAGTCATGGACTTAGAGGACCGACATCTTTCACATAGACTGGAACTCTTTAGACATTGATGTATAAACTCTTGAAAAAAAACTACTGATCACTAACAAGCAAATGAAAAAGATTCACTTCGAAATTTGAATGTCTATGTTTAGATCTCAACATCTTTCCTTGACTGTTTGAGAACCTACTGACATTTATGTACATGTTTCAAAATAAGACTGCCTACTTAAAGAAACCTTGTCAAAAATTACGGAGCATTCAAATCCCGTTTAATAGTTAATGCATAAATTTGATTTCTCAATTTGCATATACGAAACATTTTGTAAAGGAGTCATTATATTATGCTTTAGCACCTATTAATGGCTAAACAAACAGAACTGACAATTCAATGTTGACAATTGTAGTTTGAAGGAAGTGTTATGCTTGGAACAAAATACATGAATGTTCGTAATCCTGCACTACAAACTAAACAGCTGAATAGATCAGGACTGTTATTTATTGTCCACTTCTTTTAACCCTATAGAAGACTTGTTTGTACTGCATGTGATGTGAATTGACATTGTTATAATTTGAGTGGTTAAAGAGAAAGGATTCTAAGTGCTATAGAATAAAGTATCAGATATGATTATTTCGCATCCACCCCCATAGAATTGTTGGCTCCTGCATTGTTAGATCCTTTTTTAAGTTTTGTGATAATTTGTGTTTTTGTTTGAATGATTAAATTTTCACAGAGAACATTACAAAGTGTGTGATTGCAAAATGGTTATAACTGCTTCTGTATTCAATAGTGCTTTAAACTCATTCTCTTTCACACCTCGATTATCTCTCCAGAAATGCATCGTGTTGCGATTCATTGTTACGAGATTGTCAGCGGGGAAAAAAAGAGTGTCAACTTGATTAATCCTTTGATAAATGACTCATTTAAGAATATAGAGGAGCAAGATACGAGTACTTAAAAGAATTGTTTTAATTTGGTAAATTCCTTAAAGTGCACCTGAAGAGCTATAAGATATAGTAGAGTTCACTTGAGAGCATGCATCAAAGAACTTACATTGTACCTCAAGGAATTCATTGTCACCGCACTAAAATAAGTTTATAGAAAAGATTCATTTCTTACGCTTAAACTATGTGTCTCAGTAATGAATGTTTCCTGAAATAATCATTGACCATTAACACAAAGACGCCAGCAATGACGAATGTAGAATGTTTTATTTGTTGCGATTATGATTCTTCCCATATTGTCGCAGACCATTAAAAACAAAGATGTGAACAGTTTTAAGCTATCTCTCGTCATTTGTCATTTCTTGGAAAATCGCTGCTGCCGTGTCTGGTGCGGAGAGAGACAAAAACGGAACATTATAGCTAACAACAAGTTAAGCCCTGTACAGGAAAAAGCTAATATAATATGTGGCATATAAAAGTTTCTGCGGTAGAAATCAATAGGCAGGAAAATATCTATGGCTGTATTTTCAGTGTTTCTTGTGTTCCCGAGGCTCGCTGACAGATAAAATGTCACCGAAAATAGCAGCACGCTCCGGCAGAGGTTTCCAACCATGTTTGTCTGCTTGATAGAGAGATTCCTTAGAATTGATCCATTCATTTGCTTCTATGTTTGACGAAGGCATTATCGCTTGTGTTGAATTGTTCCGTGGTACAAGAAAAACCCTCCCAGGCTCTTTATAAACTTAACTGCTGTTTTTTGTTTGTGGTAATAAATCGCAGAAAACATATATTTATTTCTCAGATACAATTATAAGATAGGGGCATGTGCATTCGGTGCATTGCAGTAAATGATGGGGGGTTATTAACACTACAAAAAACTGCTTAATGATTTTCTTGTGAACAAACTTAGCAGCAATGGGGGAGGCAATGAAATAGTTCAAATATCAAGCATGTAATCTAAGGGTTTGCTTTTATACCATTATGACACTATAAATCTTGTATTGATTATTGTCTGTCTGTACATGTATTACTGTTAAGTGTATATAGATTAGATAAAATCATATTTGGAATAGTTTTGGAAACATCATTTATCATAAAGAGGAGTTGATCGACAGAGGTTAATTGTTACAAGTTGAAATCTAATTTTTGTTTTTCCCTTATGCTAATCACTGCCTTTTTTAAACTCGTGTCCTTGAGCTATCAACTTTTAAAACAATAAGGCCTGACGATGATAAGACAATCGTTTTAAGTTTCAATAAAAGAACATGCTCGGAAAATGATATTTGTTTGCAAGTGTTTTTTTTAATGGATCTTCTTTCTTCTATGGCTTGCACTCTTCTGTGATAACTCTTAACTGTTTCTCCTTTCTGTAATGGGCATTATATCTTTTGGCTCAGCAGCATTAGAAAACAGTAGATTCATAATTAATGAGTTTACTTTCAAATCCCCCAGTTTTAAAGCATACTAGTAAGAAAACTCATTTATTTTCATGGGTCTGGTGTGTATGGAGGTTTGACAGCATTCTGTAGACAGTTGAAATAATTCCGATGATACGATATGACAAGCTTAACAAGAACATAGCATGCTCAATGTATCATAAAATACAGACAGTTAAATTTCCTCGAAAATCAATATGTATCATTTCCCAACATTTGCGGCATCTCTAGCGTTTGTTTGTTTGAAGGCAGTCTGCTTAAATACCTCAGCCGCTGTCATGATTTATTCTCTAGCTTTAAGATATTCCACCCATAGACAAGCTTGATTGTTTCAGATTGAACTTTTTTATGGTGGTTTGGTGTTGGTTTGCAAATTAAAATACTGAACGTAAAAAAATGTAGGCTTAAGTGACTCTGAATAAAAGAGTTGGCAATTAAGGTACAGATGCTTAATACAAGGTTTTATTTGCCAATGTTTGAACACGAAAATCTGTTTCTTTATTCAATTGCTTTTAGAACCTTTTATCTTTCACCCCTCAATGCATTCCTATAGGTGCACTAATGCTGCTGAAAATTATCGACTGTAATACCTCATAACTGATGCAATACCTTAATAATGAGGACATCATGATTCATTGTCTTTCACGTGTAAAGTTCAGCTTCTTGTACAGAATAATAATTATCAGTGACAACATTTTGATTCATGATTTTTGTTCTATGTTGTTCATTCAAGCATCCCTTTAAACATGACATGGCTGTTGTTTAGACAGGTTGAACATTGCAAATTGTTTTGTTAATCGTTTAAAAGCTCCGTTTAAAGCTCCATCGGGCAGTGTTTGTATGTTTACGTGTATTCTATGTGCACACTGATGGAGTGGAAATTAGCAAGATCATGTGTGAGAGAGGTGATTTGGTTCAATTAACTGTATTTGCACCTATTTTAACTGTTTGCTTCTAATGCTGATCTTAAGAAGTGAAACAAATCAGCAATATGAATTTGTCAGTTTTATAGACAATTAAAAACACAAGTATTTTCTTTTTTTCTCATATGAGTGAAAATCGTGGGTCAGTTCTTTATCGGATAATGTTGACTAAAAGAACGAAACAAATTTAGAAACTTAATTTTAGTTTGAAGTGATATAACTAAAATATTGACTTTAAATCTGCATTGAAACAATTAAAAAGTTTTAACAAAAAATGATTTCAGACATAGTAAACCTTGATGAAATGTGATATGAATTGTTATACCATTCCACGTGATACTGGAGCCAGAAGATGTAATTATCTATAATGCATGAGTGAGTAGACCTTTACATGTTAATGGTTTGTTTAAAAGTCGGAGAAAAAAGAATAACAGCAACTCCCTGAACAACAATCACCGGTTTATAACAACATCTCTTGACAACAGGTTGCATTATTGTCACATTAGAAAGTTATAAAATGTTCTCTACACCACACTGGGGTTGCTGTGTTAGGTTTACAAAAGCTTCGCCCTCAAAAGTTAAACTGTCATAATTAACAACTACAGCTCAGCGAGAGTTCAACAAAGCGCTACAAGCATATACAAGTAGTTTTCGAAAGATAAAATAGTTTTGAATTCAGATCAGACTTGTAAGAGAAATTCAAGTATCTCTGATGTAGCAAACGTGTATTCAATGAATGGAGTTAGTTAGTAAAGCATATTTTTCGCGTTGTGTGTGTGTTTTTATCTTCCCAGGCCAATTTGAAGTGTTTTTATAGTCTACGCTTGTCAATGTATACTTTGGTATTATGGTATTTGGTAAATGTAAATTAAGCTGAAGCCCCTCTGTACTTTGAAGTTGTTTTATATGTAGAAATGTTTATATTGAGGTCCTGTATTTTAAATGGTAAATCTAGTAGACTTTGTTCTGTGTGTTTATGCTATGCGATATCTGTCTATGTGTTACATGTGTGACTGTGCCTGGAGATATATTGTACAGTGGAATCTCACCAAACCAGACTCTCTAATCCAGAAAACACCTAATATAGAGCAAATTTTGAAGTCTCGATCAATTTTATTCTGTAATGTACTGGTATGTTCAATATGGAAATAACACTCCACGAACCAGAACCTCTGTACTCAATTTTAGTTAAATCATTTATTCAAACTTTAAGTGAAAAACAAAAGATATTTCTACAACAAGACTTAGAGTTATGGCATGGCTGGAAATGGATGAAACCGTAGCAATTTTTCTCAGAAGAACACTGACACTGTCTGGTTTCTAGGATGATTTGGTTTTTCTGAAACTTCTTCAACAACATATCAATTCCTTTCTTGGTTCTTTTCAGTTTCACAATATACTTTTTGTGCTCAAACTTCTGAAATTGTGTTAGTGATTGTAGGGAAGTACCTGCTTAGGACAAATGATGCAATTTTAGTTATACAATGAAGCGGTCAGGTACCAAACTTTGATTTGGCCCAAATTTGAGACAAAATTATTTTTTTAGAAGACTTACTCTTTATATGATTAGCTCAACGATACATTGCAGCTTAACCAGAACAAAATCTCAAATAAATACATCATCTATTTCCTAGTATGAATTTCAAACTTCCTTTTCACTTTGAAGAATACTAGTTCCATAGAAAAAGGACTGTATTTAAAGACTGTATTAAGAGAATTGTCTTTTTTTCTCAAAATCATTATATAAGTACATTTGTATTGTGTTTTGAATTTCTCAGGTTAAGATACTTAATACCTTCTCATGGTTTGTGTGTATACTATATATTTAAAAATGGTCTCACTATACTCGTGGAGCTCAAGGAAAATAAAGTTCAAAACAGGTTAGAGGAAGGTTAAATGTTTATTGGTGCTGTTTTTATTGAAGACATAGATGAACTGTTTTGCTTCTAATATTGGTAAAACTCTCAGATTGGCTCAACCCATGGGTTAATTGGTGCAAGATCAAGGATCGAAAACACAGAGCAATCACGAAGTTGGTTTGTGGTGGGGACTAATGGTTGAAAGACTGAAATATCAGCACTGGTTCTTCCCTGGTACCATTCAGTCAACAGGGGATTTTGTTGGTTGCAAAATTAACATAAAACTTCCTTAAACTGTAGTTAGCACATGTCATAAAGGTTGAGAGGTCTTGCCATGTAGATTGATG
>ENA-OREC01002212-OREC01002212.1-marine-metagenome-genome-assembly--contig:-NODE-2212-length-10565-cov-14.358696_pt1 | contig 10565 bp, 4 predicted proteins | sample MGYA00248626_ERZ508543 | MGnify/ENA primary metagenome ERZ508543 (study PRJEB26211, sample SAMN05518279) | marine metagenome | isolation source: Puget Sound, Washington, USA | host: Bankia setacea...
TGATCAGCACGTTCTTTAACAAAGGTAGGCATATTTCACGTGTCCCAACGAGGTAAAGCAGGTATAAATTTTAAACAGGTTAAACAGTACAATGAAGTGTTTAAGATTCCTTTTGATATCTCCTCCTCGAATACAGGATAAGTAGAATATAAATAAGTTATCATTTTAAAATACTGTTCTTAACTTATTGACAGTGTTAGTTTGAACCAACAAAAAATGAGAACAAATTGTGAAGTCGTCATAATAATTAGAATAGCTACAAAGCATGTTTTTCCACGAAAGCATTTGAAACTTATAGGTGTTGTTTTGTCAACTATCACTAAGTTGAGTTTGTCATTTACAACGAATATTGTCTACTAACCAGCATGATGACTGTATTGTTTGTAGATATATTTCTACTGGTATTCAAATGTTATCTTAAACAAACTTTTACACGTATCCTTATTTCAAATCTTAAATTTTGATAAGCCAATCGTTTTGACAATTGAAAATAAGTTGCTTCCTGAACTGCTATGTGTGTACATGGATTTAGGTAGCATTGTAATTTTAGATTGACTTTATTGCTAAATTAAAACAATTTGAAAACACAATAAAACTGTCATAGCCTGTGTTAAAATTTGTGATGCCAACATTTTGAATAATTAATGTAACTTCCTTTTTCTTTAGCTGATTCACTTGAAAGCAAATAGCTGTTGCATCCTCTTCATACAATATCAGCCTTTAAATACCAATATAGGATATTTAAAAAAAATTGTACTCAACTTAAAAATTCTGCTTATCCCAGATTTACCAAATGAATATTTATATTTCGAGAAAGGAAAAATCCACTGATGTTCGGAACTATGACTTTTTGAAATGCTGAAATTCAATAGGAAGTGTGTCTTTGTTTCGGGTTGGTTGCAAGATCATGGGAAAACAATAAAAGCATTCATGCAAACAAGTTTTATAGTAAACTGTTATTTTTAATCGTACTCCAACATCTTTTTATATACTTTTGCGCCTACCTTTCAGCCAATTCTGCCGCCTTTGCCGCTGGTATCTTGTACTTCTTGACTTATTTCCCCTACTTCTTCTTGACTGACCGCTATGAGACGATGACCAAGGCTGAGAAAATGTCCGCCTGTCTTCTACACAACATGGGAATGGCTTTTGGTGTAAAGGCTTTACTTATTTATGAAGGAACAGGTGAGTTATTTGTGCTCAGAATTAACTGTGAAAGTCTGCTAACAATAAAGTTTGACTATCCCTGCTACTTTTTAGAAGTTCCAAGGCTTAATAATGCAGACAGAATCCATAATATAGTCGCGCATGTAAATCTACCTGGTAAATAATTGGAATGCCAGACTTTCTGCTTCTCCGGTTACCTAGCAACGCATTTCACCAAATCGGATGAAATGGAAATCTATACCTGGCATAAAAGTGTTTTGAGAGCACATTAAAACTTTGCATCTGAGGAATTGAAATATATATAAGAGGTAAACAGTTTCTATGATACCCATCTCCATAAGCAGACATTGATTTCTAGACAAATGTCAGAAAGTAGAAGATTTCATGTCTGGAGAATATCTATGGAGATCTAATTGAATCTTAATTTAGCAATTAGATGTCTGCGGTAAATATCTCTTCCATCTTAAATGCATGCAAATAAATGAAAAAGGTTCGACTCTTACAAATCAATGAAATGCCATTTAAGAACTACCTGTACACATGTATTCTGAACTATACACTGAATACACTGGTGACTTGAGAGCTTCTCATATTGAGGGGATGTTTGTGCAATTTGGCGGTCTTGATATGGAAGTGGTCTTTGTATTGGTGAGGTCTTAATAATGAGGGTTGTCTCTATGTTATGGTGATCTTTGTATTGAGGTGGTTGTTCAGCGAGGTCAGTCTTGTGAGGTATAACTATACAGAACAATGTTCACTGTCGTGCTTTCAGGTGATGGTGTACAGTGGAACAACTTTTACAAGCCTGGTACCATAGACGACAACTTCTCCCTCCTAGACGCTATGGTAATGTTGATTGTGGACACTGTTCTGTATATGTTGATTGCCTGGTACGTGGACAATATCAATCCCGGAGATGCAGGTGTCGCCCAGCCTCCTTGGTTCCCTTTCTTGGTAGGTAATGTGTGTGTATATTTGATGGCTTGAAATAGTCAATTTGTCTTGTCAGTATCTAGTTTACATACACAGATTAAAGGCAGGGGACCATTTTTCTAAAACCACTTGAGCACAACTTAAACATATATCTAAGTAAAAGGCTTGGTTAGAATTGAATTAACTTGAAAGTGAAAATGACACATGATAACTAACTTAAGGTACTGTTCGACCTCAACAATGGCTGTTTTCATCTCTAAAACTGGTTATGATAACATTCTGCCATAAAGGAAACAGGAAGAATATATTTAGCTAAAAAAACAAAATGCATTGAGAACGTCATTGCCATATAAAAGGTCTATTATGAAACTCTTTTGAAAACGCTATTAGTTGCTTAATTAGAACGTTCAATTCTGTCAGGTACAATTATGTGTAAATACGTGCTGTGTGGTAGTTCTGGCTAAGTGGGAATTTTATCATGAAACGAAAAAAAAGAAAAAAGTAAAGGTCTTGGTATTTGATCTAGCTTGGTATATCTTTCAAAATGTAACAGTTTTTCAAATAAGCTGTAATAGTACAGGCAAAGGGAAACAAAAGTAATTTTTCTTTTTCATTGGATGATTTTAAAAGTAGATATTCTATGCGATCTAAGTTTATTGATCACGTGCCTCCAAAAGCAAAACAGCAGTTACATACGTATCATACAAAATAAGGAAACTTCTTTCAGTATTGTGTAATAGCATTAGTTAGGTAATCAATTACCAATGTACATATACCTTAGACACTATATATTGTGATAGGTATAGAACTTGGGTTTTCATGAATTGGTTTAATCATGCCAACTATTTCTGTTGTTTGAATATTTGAGTAGTGAAGGCGAAAAGGTCCTAACTGCATCAGTCAATAGCACTTTAAAGCCTTTCAACGTTCAACCCTCAAATATGCACTGGGCAATATTTCGTCTCTAAGAACTCTCAGGTACTTTTGATTTAACAGAAATGCATTGTAAGTAATTTGGAGCTGTTTTGTTTTTATCTGAGTTCTGTTTCTAAAAGTTTGTTAGATTTGTTTTACAGCCTTAATGGCATTATTTACAAGTTGGAAACTATATGAACTGAGACATCTTAAATGGCTGAAAGGTATAGACAATACATATAATTACTGTGGATAAAGTTCGCACTCATCAAACTAACTTTACTTCTTGTAAACGGTCAGTAAATGTGATGTACTATAAATTATTACAGAGAACATATTGGTGTGGACACCCAAAGGTTAATATTTTCCTATCCCTTTTAGAAAGTGTGTTTGACTAACATACTCTACTTTATCTGTTAGATCACATTTCATTGGTAGGAAAACAATCATTCACATTGTTGATAGAAAATAGGCCTCAGTAGTACATGTAATTACACAAATAACACTGTCTGATGATTTTATATTATGGCCCAAAAGAATAACTTGCTTGTAGTCTGATTCTGAGAGAACAAGGGTGACTTTGATTCTACATTTACATTCAAGAAGCATAGGTTATCAACGCAGAAGGTGTAGTTCTTACATGATTAAGCACAGTTTAGAGTATAGAAAAATACAGCACCAAGTAGAGTTAGTTTGAAACCGCATCATTATGTAGACTTCAAAACTTTTTTCTTTGTCTCTCTTATATCTAGAAAGTAACACGTTTATTTTCTCAATTTTTCTTCAAAACGCATTTCTATAATGGCTCTAATAATTTTATTGTTACATCAATCATGTATGTTTTACTTTTCTTCACATGTACACTGCTTAGCCAGCTTTCTTTATAAACAATTTTCTTTTTTCTTTGCATTTAGTCACTTTTGTGAAGAAAAATTGTAGTTAGTAGATTTGTGTTAGAGTTTGGATGATATAGTTAATATGTTATCGTTGCAGTGTTTCTCATCAAGTACTCATTATGCCCCAGTGTGGTGGTGTTTATAAATTTATTGATTGGTTTGCAAATAGAAGTGCCGTTTTATGACATGGAAGTGTTCACTCTTTGCTCCATGCCACAACTGAGTTTATATGTACATACTGTATATGATAATAAATCAAGCTTATTGTTTTAAACATATATTTTCACTACCATGACCAATTTCAATTCTTTTTTCCATTAACAGATCTTGTCGGTAATTCAATCACAAACTTATTCTCATTAACAACATGGAAACAGATGCAAATGTCTCCCATATCTTGATATAGACCGCTATGTTAAATAAGGAAAACCCTCCAAATCTGATAAAAACATAAAACACTGAGGGAATGATTTATTGTCATTGTGAGAGAAAAATAATTATTGCAATAACCTGGACTTGCAATGAACCGCAGCAAAATGTAGCATTTCTATAAAACTTAATTGACTACAAATTATGTTATTTTCTTAATTAACTACCAATTATGTTATTTTCTTAATTAACTACCAATCCTGTTATTTCCTCTTTCAGCCATCCTATTGGTGTGGTGGTAAAGTAGGGGATGAGCCTGCAGAGACTATAGGGCAGGACTCCGACAGACAGGGCAAGTTTGAACGTGATCCACAGGGGGCTAAGGCCGGCATCAGTATCAAACATCTCAGAAAGGTAATGCATCTTTTATTTACCTGTATCACTCTCTTGAACTAACGCCATCTATTATACAACCTTGAACTTGAATTTTTATTTTTACATTGACTAACACAAATTTATGAAACTTACTAACCCAGTAGTCTTTAAAAGGATTGCATTGTTTTCATCTTTTGCCTGTTTTCAATTGATCCTGATAGACATAAACATTTCAGAGTTTGGACAGTTATGTTTACAACCTGAATTCTATTGTTTCTCACTTTTTTTCATAATATTTCTTTATAGTATATATGCAATTTAGTACAATGGTGTAGATTTAGACTAAAGTAGGTTTAGTTATAGCCACAGACGTTTGTGACTTCTCAGTAGGGAGTCTTGCCATTAAGAACAACCTGAGATCTAGTTAAACTTATTTTAGCTAATATAAATGGCCAAGGTAGATCAATAAAGTATAAAACTATTTAGTCTATGTGGCTAACTACTTGATCTCTTGTGTTCTTGTTGGCAGAACTGTAGTATTTAAGCATTGTGAACTTCCATTACAAAGTGTACACACAAACATTCCACACATGTTCATATGACATTTGTATAACCCTGTAATCTAGGCATTTGATGGAGGTTTACTCAGCAAGTTGAAGAAATCAGAAGTAAGAGTGCCAACACAGTGAACTGACTGTCGTTGTTTTATTTATCATTTCTCTCTCCTCGTTGATTTTTTTTCATGCGTGTTCATTGATTTTGCGCCATCATACTTATTTTCTCACATTTTTCATCCAAACTTGGCACAGTACTGTAAATTGTATTTGTTGTAACTCCGATGAGCACCGTGCTACTTTCACAGGAACTATGTCAACTATCTTTGGTTTTATCAGAATTTTCACTCTGAACTTAAAAAGTCTTCTAAACATGTATGCTGATGACTTAATGCAATCTCTTACATACTATAAAGAATTCTTCGGAAAAAAGAGTCTTAAAAGATTTTAGTTCAATATCTCAAAGAATATGTTATCTATGTTTTTTCATTAAAACATCTCTATGTTACATGTGTCAGAGTGAAGATTATGGAAATTGCATGAAAAAAACACCAACTACAAGTACTGACGGGTATCTAGCACAGAAATGCATGACCGTGTACAAGCACAATTAAGATATCTCACTGTATTACTGAATTTAAAGGTATTCCTAAGTGCTCCATTATCTTCAAGTTGACAAAGGGTTTTTCTATATAAGTATTTACATGTAAAGCAATAGTTTACATAAAGTTCTTGTGCCAAGTTGAAGCTAAACTGAGTTCGCCATTAATGTTGCAGCTTACACATATTTCCTAAGCCAATTGTTTTGAATCATTTAAGACCAGTGAATTTTACTTTACATATGTTGAATTTCAATGTTAAATATGCTTTTTTGGCTTGGAGTTTCTATTAAATTGTGTGTTAATAACAAGATTAAAGTATCTGTTGAAACACAGTTTGAATAGCTAGTGATGTAATATTCTACCATTGTTTTTGACCTGTTTTAAAACTGCTTACTGCTATATGCTTAACTAGAAGAGAAAACAAATTTGCTTCAAAAAATCATCCATTTGCTTCATGCTTTTTACATGAGAAATCCCAATAAATGATGCTTATTTTACCAATCCAAACAAAACCCATTTTTAGTTCCTGGTAATAGTTGAAAGATTGATAATTTTGCCTTTATATGAAGATGGATGTAATCATTTATTTATTGTACATGTGTTTATTATTTTAGTTTCACTATTTTGCATTTTTTTAGTAACTGAAGTTAGTTTAAATGTTTAGTAATATCATTATAAAACATGTCGTAGTAAAAAATGTTATTGGTTTATTTTTTACTTAATTGCTTAAATGTTGCGTGGTAAATTTTTATAATTCTAGATTCTATTTAAACTTTAATTTGAGGTACCAGTAGTCTTATAAAAAATTGCTATTGTGAGTATAGGAACATTGCTTCAATTTGCCAATATCTGTAACTATGAATTGTATAAATGGTACTATAATTCTAGATGTACTGTTAGTGATAATGACTCACTGATTGCTATTCCCATATAAGGAAGCGCTATGGAGTTTCAGTATAGATGTCTTCAAATTACTGTTTATGATTTTATGTTGAGAGAAAAGTGGACATTTTGTTTCAGATTTTTATGCATTTTATAAATAGTGATAAAAATACATAATATCATTTATTGTGTGACTTTTTAATATTTCAACTTTTCACCAATAGTTGTTTCACACTTATGTAGACTATTTACGTTTTGTGATGAAAGTATTAGCTACATAGGTCTATGATAATTGTAAGATTAAGGATACTAATTTTGAACTTTCTATCAACTAGTAATCATGTTTAAAAGTGACAAACTTAAACTTCACCTGTCTAATCTGTGAATGATGGATGCTCTTGATTTGTGTTGAAAGGTCTGATGATAAGAGTATGCTATGTAATCCAGATGTTAAAAGAGATTTGCTTGTGTATAAGACTTTCTTTTTAAATGAAAACCAGTCATATAAAACTTGTTTCTCCCTTCCAAATTATTTTTGTCCTTTTCAAGTATCCAAGTTATGGTCCTACACTGTAATAAGATTAGATGCACATGTAAATGATTACAGACAAATAGTTTCAACATAAAGAAAATTACCTCGTTACATGTAGATAATTACAGACAAATAGTTTCAACATAAAGACAATTACCTCATTACTGGCATCTTAATGCTGGACATTTTGTTGAACCCCTTTAATGACAAGTTGTTGGTTTGTAATTGTTCTAATCACGTCACAATAAGTTTCTTTGCTATGTATATAAAGGATCTTACATGAGTTGTCATTCAATATATACTTTTATGAAATGAGCTAAAGAAATGATTTTAAGCAGACCTCTGGCAAGCTTAATACTATTTCTAGAACAAATTTCATTTAAGTTTATGTTAAAACAACAAGATTCTTTTTACCCCATGACTTTTGAACACACACAGACCCACTCCTGGACACTCACATGTTCCATCTCTGATTATATTAAACTAGTGTAATATAGAGATATTTGAAGCATTTTTGTTACTGGTACTTTCAAACCAATGCTGTTTATATGATAAATGTCATATAATAAAGGTTTCTGACTGTTGTAGATTTATATCGCCATTAAGGAATTTTAAGTGTTCATTTGCTTTTCTTTCTTTTTTGCAGATACTGTAATTGCCATTATATTTGCAAGATCTTTTTAAAGGTGGACTTTTGCTAAAAACCAAAAATTGACATATTCATCTGTACTTCATAGTCACACAGTACTTGAAATTATGAACTTATGCCCTTGTGGAAGATATAGACAACTGAACTTGGACCTATATACTAATAATCATATACTGAAATCGTCCAAAATAATATTTAACGGGTTAGGCTAAAAATATTTTTAGTACTTGCCGGCAATTTGAAAGTAGAAAAACCAAGGTTGTGTTGTTTTTTCTTCAAAACTCAACACAGACTGCTTCATTAGAAGCAATATAGGTATGCTCATTCCTTAAACTATTTTTGTAGGAAATTTATTAATTGGGAATTAAAGGGCAATTTTAATGTGTACACATAATTACGAAATAATGTGGCTATACAAAATGTAACATTTTAGTAAAATTTAATGGGTGAAAAGTGGCTTGCAAATACAATGGCAACTGTACAGTTTAACAAGATATCTTAGCTTTGACTAGTAGTTTAGAATGTAGTATTCTGTTACATGCATGCTAGATAGATAAACAACCATAAAAGTGCCAATGTAAAATATTAATTTATAAAACTTGCCAAGAATTGTTAACAAGGAAAGATTTTAACATTGATCATGTAACATGACACAGACATAAAAATACAACCTCAAACTGAGCACATACAGCATGGTAACAAATCATATCATTGTAGCAGACATAGATTTGGTTCTTAAAAAAAAATAATGCAGAAATATATGATAATTGTTTTGTAATTAATATAGAGGAGAACGTTTATTTTTGGTTTATATTTAATGTTATAGATTCTAAGCCTAAAACAAAACAGTTTCTGGTAGAATTATGTCCAAATAAAGCTGATTCAAAATGGTATAAATTTTACGCTTGAATAACATATACACATTTTCATATATATTGTATTTGGATGAATTTGAAAAGTCTCATGTTTGCACCATTTTGTCTATATTAGATATCAAACACTAGAACTGCATGCAACACAATCTTTGTTCTTAAATGTCTGTCTGTCAACTGCAGATGAAGTACTTGAATAGCTTTGCATTGTAGACTTTTCAGATGTCGACAGCTGATCTAGATTTCTATAATTGCCCGTCTGCTGTAGATTTATATAGATGTTGAACTACTTAATGTTTTATGTTAATGACATGTTTGTTTATAATATATTAACATATTTATTGTATACCTAAAGAGATATATAACAAGTTTTATTAGTATTTTTTATTAAAACTGTAATTTATAAAGTTACATACTTTATTAATGTATTTGTTAAAACTATTATTGAAAAAATTATATATTTGATAAACTTATTTATCACAATTATTATTCTTGAACAATTTATAGTACACATATGTATGATAAACAATATGGAGTATTATATATACTCCACAACGGCCAATGACCAGATTTTATCCATTACATTTTTATCCTATCTTAATGCTTCAATGGAGTATTAATTATTATTTATAGTGTGTATGTTTCATAAAAAATATTTTTCATTATATAAATATCCATTATTAGATTATTTAAAGCATATAAGCATGTCTTTAGATAGTGTTATGCGTTTATACTTATCTGTTGAAAGTTCTCTAGAGTAGTGATGTGTCTAGGTTAAAGAAAACAATAGACAAAACACAATATCATCAAAACATGGTCTTTACTTTCATTGTAGCAATTCAAAGAGAAGGTTGCTGTGAAGGACACGACCTTGAACATATTTGAAGGTCAGATCACATCGTTACTAGGTCACAATGGTGCTGGTAAGACGACTACAATCTCCATGCTGACAGGTACATGTGTTTCTCTCATATCTCTTGTTGCTAACTGTATAATAATATAAATAGTTTGTAATCAACTAAGTACCGGTAGCAACCTATACTTTTAGAATGTTTTTTTCTTGATTAACTGCACCTAGCCAGGCGTAGAACCTACTTTGGATTCAAAAGATCTTGATAGACATAGAGTATGTGCCCCAGTGTTTTATAGGTTATAAAGTGTAATGCTATTTTTTTCTTATGAATAATGTTGGTTTAATGTAAAACATCTAACATTTACAATATAAGATTAAAGAAAGAAGAGTTGTCTGATAGGTTGGTTTTACGTGTGTTTGATGCAAAGTGAAGTTATGCTTATGATACTCTCACCACCATTGGGACCGACATTTAGCTAGACACATGGCCTTTCTAGCTAGTTTCTCTTACAAAATTAACATTGTAACAAGTAAATATGATCATTTTTAACCATTATTATTGATTACATACAGTGTGACAATTTGTATTTTTATATACACAAAATATTTACAAATCTGTTTACATACTTTTAGATTTAGATTGAAAACTAATGGCTAAAATAAAGTAATATCTTAGAATAAAAAAAGACTTCTGACATAATCAACTGTGAAAATGAGTACTGGTAGTGTTCGTGTGTTGTACTGGTAGTGTTCATGTGTTGTACTGGTAGTGTTCATGTGTTGTACTGGTAGTGTCCGTGTGTTGTACTGGTAGTGTTCGTGTATTGTACTGGTAGTGTTCGTGTGTTGTACTGGTAGTGTTCATGTGTTGTACTGGTAGTGTCCGTGTGTTGTACTGGTAGTGTTCGTGTGTTGTACTGGTAGTGTTCATGTGTTGTACTGGTAGTGTTCATGTGTTGTACTGGT
>ENA-OREC01002213-OREC01002213.1-marine-metagenome-genome-assembly--contig:-NODE-2213-length-10564-cov-13.380376_pt1 | contig 10564 bp, 5 predicted proteins | sample MGYA00248626_ERZ508543 | MGnify/ENA primary metagenome ERZ508543 (study PRJEB26211, sample SAMN05518279) | marine metagenome | isolation source: Puget Sound, Washington, USA | host: Bankia setacea...
TGGTAAGTTTAAACTGATTGGGAACTGTTAAAAGATAGACACTGGTAAGTTTAAACTGATTGGGAACTGTTAAAAGATAGACACTGGTAAGTTTTAAATGACCCAGACAGGAATATTAAATTAGAGACAAAAGTACAGATACAAACATTCAAAGAGTATCACAATTATTTTGTTTTAATTTCTTGAAAAAAGATCGTTTGCAAGTAATAGAGAAATACTAGTAATAGCCAAACTGTAGGAAGAAGTCAGAAGTAAGTGGATTTGTGTTTAAGAAAATCTCAGAAATAAGAGAAAGTAACTGAAAAGTAAAAGAAGTACAGAAATCCCAAGAATGATAGAAATACAATAAATTTATAAAAAGATAGATTTAATTACAGAAAGCACAACCAACTATAAAGATGAGTGTTTTAAGTTTAACTGTCATAAGTACGTATGTTAAATAACTGAAGAGAGTTATTAGAGACTAGCTGACATCCTGTAGTTTGTATTGCAGACATGGTAGAATAGATAGAGTTACAATGAGTGATTATAACATGGTATTTCTACCAGTGTTGAATGCGGCCTTGAGGCAGGTGAAAGGCGATTCTGGTATGTTTGTTATCCTGGTGAAACAAACCTCAAGAGAAACAGGTACTCAATCTTACTGTGTGTGATATGTAAACAAAATATTTCCTATTTAAATTGAATTAACCTTTTGGAGGCCAATTTGATATTGTACATTTGTATTTACATGTAAAGTTAATAGGGTAACTCTAGAAATTGTAAGTTACATCATAATCTCTGACTAATTTGATAAAAGTCTAAAAATTGCTTTTACGCTATCCAATAATCTCTTGAAGTAACAGTAAAGTATAGAATCATAGTTAAGTATAGAACCATATTGTACCAACTCTCAAAACTGTTGTAAAGATAACAAAGAAGCTTTGGAAACTGAAGTTATACGGCCAACACTGGAACAACCATTGAACAGACTTGAAACAGTAGACAAGTTTGCAAAGATGTCACTGATGCTTATGGAAACACTTCCTAGGGTCTTGATATGACTTGAAACTATCAAACATCTCACCTTTTCTTTCTTCAGCCATTTTGTTGAAAGAAGCACAAGAGGTGATAGAAGCTTTCATCCAAGGAAATCCTGACAACTGGCCAGAGAAAATTGATTTCTGTCTGCTACCTCTAAGACTGGCCCAGCAAAAGTCCAGGTAAGCATAAATCCTGTAAAACAATACTCAAATGTGACAGTACACTTTGCAATATTAATGGTCATGATACCTTACCAAATCTACTTACTACAATAAACTAAAATTCTACACAATTTCTGTGAATAGCTGATGTTTTTTATTCAATCTAAGTTCTGCTAATTAGTAAATCAATCATCTTGGCCACTATAAAGTGTTCTTAATAGATATAAAACCCCGCCAATTTTGAGACCCATGTACATAGTAATGAGTAATTATCAACCAAATCTTCAATCTTTTATAGTGAATCGATTTTAGACTTTGTTAGTCTTAAATGCTGAATTATATTTGTAATTCTTGCTTGTTCTGTAAATGTATTGTATGAAACCATTGACCAGATACTCCCGAATAAATTACATGGATCAATGCATTATAAAAGAGGTGTTACATGTGTATACATTACAATGGTCACGTATTCTATACTTTTTTGTAATAACATGACAGTCTCATCCACCTACCTATTTCACAATTAAATAGTCTGAGTAATGAATTCAAGAGTTTCTGGTCAATGTATGTACATGTCTACAATAACTTAGTAAGTGATCATTTAACTGCCTGTTTTACAGCTCTACCCAAATGTCAGAGCCTGTGGCAATCAAGAATATCTCTGTTAGTGTGAGTGGAGATGATACAGATGAGAGTACAGCTGCAGAGGCTTTGATATCTGTACACCGAGGGGCCATGATGTCTGGTGATACCCCAGGACCTTCTTCTCCCAGTAAAACCAACACAAGAAGTAAAGGTTTGTTGAGTGGCACATTTTCTTTTTCTCTCCATATTTCTCAGAAGCGCAACTCTGTCTTAACAGATGATCTGATATTGATTAAACTTTACACATTTGCCGTATACAACCTGAAGATGTGCATTAAGGAAGACAATTCCAGTCAAAACTATTTCAAGGAAGATTATTAGACTTACCTTGTTTAATAGTGCAATGTCTTGTAAGCGCAACCCCTCCTTGAACGATAACCCAACGCTGATAAAACATTCCACAGTTGATGTATACGACCTGGGGATGTGCTTGAAGCAGGTTATCGCATTCCAAAAATATCGTTGCAGATAATTCAAGGGAAATAACTAATTGTGGCTTAATTCAAGGGAAATAACTAATTGTGGCTTGACTCACAGTTCTAGCAATCATTGAAACAGCTGTAGTGTACAGTTATAAATGTTCATATCTAATGTTAGGTGTAAGTCAAAATTGAAGTCTTGATAACTGTCTTGCTCCCAGTCCCAATCAAAGTCAAGCATGTTGATTGTGTTGTTTATTTAGAAGTCATGTACATTGATATTTTTCGTAAATGAACGACACCATGATGACCTACTTAAATGAAATATTGGATAGCTGTTGAATTGAACTTAATGTTTGAATTTGTACCCAATCTAATGCAGCACATTCATTAATTGGAATCCAAACGGCCAAAGTGAGATATGATTATGTTAAAGGATTATACCTGCTTGTTTATTTAATAGAATTTACCACTGTCTCCCTTTGATTAACTTTGTTGATTAACTTTGTAGGTATTGTTACAAGGAGTAGAACAGGTATCTCTAAGCCTAAGACTCTGGACCATGACAGTTACATTGTGCCTGGTTCTAAACGAAGATGGAACGCGCCAGAGAATACAGAACAGTCAAAGCGTGTGAGGGTGGAGGTTGTCAGTGTACCGGTTGCAATGGGTTACTCTGACGACAGTGCAGACCTAGAAACAAAAATGTCACCAGCAGGCAAGAAAACAGACAGTACACAAAAACAGGTGAATACTAAGAGGTTCAATCTGCTTGTTTATGCAATAGCACTTACAAGCCCTTTTGAGTTTGATTGTCATGTCTTCAACACTTGGCTTTAGCCTAAAACCAATTTATAAAACATTAGAAAAATTTGTACTTGGTATGTAATCAAAAACGAAGGTCTCTTTCTGTAAGCTATTACATTAGGGAAAATAAATTTATTAAAGATGGCTGTTTTTAAGTTTCGTTAAAACATCAGCATTATAATTATTTAGTGTGTTCCATATAGTAAACAGATTGTGCAAAATTTAACTAAATTTTACGTAACTTTTTAATTAAGAAATAAAACATCTGTACCCGTGTTTTATCACATTAATAAAATATTGGTACGAGTTTGGGTGGGTATGATGAATTAAATCACGAGTGCGCTTACCAGAACGAGTACCCTTAATTTATTAACGCGATAAAACACGGGTACAGATGTTTTATTTTGATCCTAACACGACTGTACCTCTCCAATGTGTTGCACTAGTTTTTTTGAAAGTTTAGGTCGACAGGATGTCATTTAGTTGACTGTTCCTTGGAATCCTAATAAAATTTCATCTCATACGCATATTAATCTAATAGCGTCTTAGAGTCTGGATCAATGAACACTTTCAGATATTACTAATGATGCTCCATTCAACTTTTACAAAGACGATTTTACGGTGCTCAAATTTTACTAGTGTTATTTTGCATCACTAAAAGCCTTTCAAATGTCTTAATCTTTCGATTGATACAATTCGTTCTTGCAAGTTCTAATTGAAAACTACAGAACCAGTGTCAAAATGAAGTGTAGCAGTTCTCGGACAGAAATGTCCAAAATGCTAAAATTTTATTCATCACTTTAAATTCGGATTGCGTTAATATTTCATTGTATATTTGTTTCTGTTTCACATTGACTACTATTCATGCAACCCATGTTTTCACAAAAATCTTTTTTATTTAACAAGAGATATAGAACTCATTAAAAAATATAGAGTGATTTGGATATCTTCAGTTCTGACATTTTCGTTAAGAACATTTACAAGTGAGGTAAAAGTAGTGCAGTCATATTTTATCAAATAAATAAAACACAGTTCGTTTCCTTCTTTGTGTATAGGAGACAGTCACGGGACCGTTTAAGAATGTAGGTTTAAATCAGTATGAAAAAAGAGAAACAAAAGCAGCAATTTGAATAGTACTTATACAATCCTTTCATCACATTAATTTTCAGCTTGACATAGACACCTATTATACTGCCATCAAACTGTTCATTGAAGAAAGAATTTTCCCAGACAATGCTTCCCGTAACTATAAGCAACTTATCAAGGACCAGGCTAAGAACTATGTTGTAAAAGATGATGAACTGTATCATGATGTAGGTGCCAAGGGTCAACTCAAGAAAGTCATCATGGATAAGGAGGAGAGGATCACACTGCTTACAGAGGCGTATTTAAGAACTAACGGTAAGTGGTGTTTAAGTGACCCTAGTGTACTCCAATCAGTCAAAGTGAGAATTACAAACTTATGGAAATGAACTTCTCACACTATTAGCTTAGACTAGATAAATTACGTGTAAAGTTATTGGTAAACAAATGTGAAGTGTTCCATAAGCAGCCCAAAAGTTTTGATGAACAAATATATGAATGAAAAATGAAAGACTAAACAACATCCTAACACAATTTGCAATGGTATGTGACAATGTATACATTTCCCTAATGGGATGTTTGGTTTAGGCAGCAGTATAAACTTTGGTATGTTTGAATGTAAAATATGTACATGTATGTTAATAAAGAGAAAGAAATAAATCCATTTGTTTTTAATTTATTTAAACATTTGGGTTATGGGTAATTCCTTGCCTGCCAGACTCTCATAGTTTTACTTTTAACAGATGATAACTTATTACATTGTCTGGGAATTAATGTCTCACTATGAAATAAGTAAGGCTCCATTTTATTACTTAAAAAGAGTCAAATCATTCTATGTTTCTTCTGTTGTATGTGACACAGGTTCAAAATGCTGACACAAGACTAACTAATATATTCAATGTATTGGTCAGTGACATACAAGCTCAACATCAGGACTTAAACAGTCTGTTTATTAAGTTTATTTATTTGAGTATCAATAGTAATAGATATCTTATTTACTTCAGATAAACAGCAGATGTTGGCCAGTTTATACACTGTACATTGGAAAGGCAAATCAATTGACTGTGATGCTTATGTACTGGCCAGACCTTTCTCTGATAAACACAACACAAGCAGAGACACCAAAATCACTGGAGATGCAAATGTAAGAAATGAGTGAATGTTAAGTTAGTTATAGCTTTATTTTTGCAAATTTGGTCGTTTTTGAGTGTTTAAAAAAAGGAAAATAATAATTTGAATAGTTTTACAGCTTTGGCAGTTTTTGAATAGAGATTTGAAAGAATTATTAGAATTGTAATACCTTGAATAATTTAGTTTGAGGTGAGTTTTTACTGTATTATTTTCTGTTCAAAACTTAATTCATCTTCACCTTTTGTTATGAAGTGAAAATTGAAAGTCTGTGATTTGACCTGTGAAAACGTTGTGATAATTTTGATGTTCTATTTTCCAGAGTCCGTTTGCATTTGATACGGAGGAAACTTACCAAGAGATCAAGAACTACCTGGTGTATGATGTGTTCTCAAACGATGATGCCACAAAACGACTCGACTATCTCAAACGCCAGCTGAAGAATTTCAAAGTTGAGAACGATGTACTGCTTCATTTGAATGGTAAAAATAAACAGAGGATTCCATTGACAGCTCAGGAACGTAAAGACGTCATTGCCGAGGCTCATACAAAGAAAGGTAAACAAATAGACTGATTACTTTACTTTGTTTTGGTTTCCTTTTTCTTCTGTTTATGTTGTCTGCTTTATATACGTTTCATGTTTATATTATCATTAACAGTGTGTATATTGTACTGTGCTACATGGGTTATTCCTTCCAGGCAGACTTCCATATTTCTAATTAAAGTATCCTGGTATGAACAAGCATTTGAAACTAAGCATTAGTGTTGGCAGATTTGAACAACTCAATACTTCTAATTAATGTTACATAAAGTATAACTGAGTGCTTCCACTTGAGTTTAGATTTCACTGGAATATAATTTATTTTGAACTGATTGTTTTAGTTTTAAAGATGAAGATGACCATGTTGGTATCTTTAACTTCAATTTGAAGTCAACGACCAAACTCTTAATGGACAGAATACAGTACGACTGGTTTTAATGAAAATGTAATGGTGTGTTTTCTTTGATTCTAGGTACCCATGCAGACTTGACAAGCTCATTCTATACATTATCTGACAGTGTGTTCTGGTTTGGAATGAAGGCTGATACCAAGCTTTATATTACATACTGCTGTGGAACAGAAAACAAACAGCTGCTAGATAGATACTTCACATTCAGAGAACACAATATGAAACATGTGAGTAGATAAAACAGGCTGGTATGATGGTGTAGGCTCATTGTTGTGGTGCACTAATATTTGTGGTGTATTTGTTATGTTTGACCTTATTTGCATACATTTTAGTTCCTATATCAACAGATAAAAATTCAAAATGCCACAGACCAGGGTTAATGGAAGATTCAAAATGCAGGAATGTGTTCTACGAAAATGTCTGTTTTAGAAAATCAAAGAAAATGATTACGTAGTCGTTAACTTGTAAGACCAAAGTTGAAAACATGTTTTAAAACTAGATCTTTATAAATTTAGCGTTTCTTATTACATCTACACTTGTTTTTCTTTTAGCAAAGTCTTACTTTAGATGACCATTTTGTTTGCCCTAACTGTCATAACTTTACAGCTATGTCTAAGTTATACCGTGAAGTTCCATTTTTAGACCATACTATAGTCTAGATCAACAGCAAACAGTCTTAATAGTGAAATAAGATGGTTTCAAGTATCTTGGTAGAGGATCTTATTTGTATCATAGTTAAAAGGACCATTGTGTTTGCAGCCACTTGTTGAGACTACCCCTGATGAAGAAGATGATGTACCAGTGACGACACTTAAGATTCAACACACTGCAGAAGGTATACACTCTCTTACATATCGTGTTCAATTAACTATTGTCTGTCAATTATAACTGTGTTAATTGTTCTCTAGTTCAAGATTAATTGGTTTTACAAAACTGTACACTTTTCAAAGTAAGTTGTACAACGTAGTCCAGTTTAATATTACATGGACAAAAGCTTTAAATAGCTCATGACTGCATGTGAAGTAATGATCTGGCCCTTGGTTTAAAATAAATCGAGCTTTTTTATCTTAGTTACATTTTGTGCAAATTGCGAATGCCAGGCAAAAGTTATCTAAATTATTTATCATTGATCAGACTTGTATCAGCACTTGGATTTTGATTGAATATAGCGCCTGCATCTTTGAAATGTGTTCTATCTGCTTTTTTATTCAATAATAGTTAGAACTGTTTCAGTTATTAATGAAATATTAACACAAAAGTGAATTTAAAGAGTGGCTGTTAGTGAGTTTGATGAAGAATTGTTGATAATACTGCAGCATATGTTAAACTGTAAGGAGCTATTTGTTTACTATTTAAAGATGAAGACATACAGACTCATGAGGAAGAGGTGGTTCTGTCAACCATGCATTTACCAGTTACCATGGAAACAGAACAAACATCAGCTGACGGTTGTATGCAGGAAGACATGTTAGAGGTGCCTGTCAGTAGCCTGGAGATAAACCATATTGTCACGGAAACGGGGGATGCCTCGACTGTGGAATATATGGAGACTCCAGACACTGCTGTGGAGGTAAATATTATACGAAAAATGCAGATTGTAAATGAAAAATAATTGAAAGTCTTGTTTTGGAGCAATATAAATGTGTTGGGACACATAAAACAAGTCCATAACGTGAAGCACAACTGTGAATTTAGATAAAGGTAAAACTAACCCCTCTGCTTATTTAAGTACAATGACAAAGAGATATACAAATATATTTTATACCAATTGTATTTCCAGGTGGCTTCTACAGATATAGTGAGTCATGAGGACACAGGTGAGGAAACTAAACCTACAAGGATAGTAGTGAAGCTTACAGCAGATGGTAACACAATCATAGTAAACGAGGACGGCACAGAAACACTCACCAACACAATTCTACAACATCCAATACAAGGGGCAATGCACTCTGTAGCTAGCAATAGTGATGATATAACCATGGCAGCTGTGAAATCCATTCTACAAGATGCAGGTAATGAATTAGGTTGATTTGTTTTTCATTTTTTGAACATGCATCAGTTGATAAAGCATTGATTGTTTGTCATTTCTAGACTGTGCTTCTCATGAAAAATGCTTTCTATGATTAGTACAAGACTTATCTTTTCTAAACTACAAAAGTTTCAAATAAGTTAAGTGTATTGGGTACAATAATATTTCTCATGTCAGTTTTACATAACTTGGGGAGAAATTGCTGAGTGTCTTCCAGACCAACATAAAATATCTGGCATATAGAGATCTGTTGTAGTTTATGTGTTATGAATGTACATGTAGTTATAGTAAATGTTAGGTAATTTAGAACTCTTCTTTTAAGCTTAAGCTAACTGAGTGTGTACACCATTTTGCTCTGATATAGAAAACCATGCTTATGTCAAACCTTCTCTACTGTAAATTGGGTAACATTCACAATATTGTTGTTTTTATTCACAAGAGCAAGGCAACATACAAGAAACGAGCTACTGATTAGGATACATTATTTCAAAGACTTCAGAACTTTGGGATTGATTAGTAGGCATATTACACTTACAAGATGAGATTATAGAAATCCTGTCAAATAGAAATCCTGTCAAATAGAAATCCTGTCAAATAGAAATCCTGTCAAAGCTAAAGGTTCCTAATTTATAGTAAGTTTGGTTCACTTCATTACATTTAAATGTTCTGATATTCGTTGAAGTCTTCATAATAATCAGCTGTTAATACGTTGTTAATTGTGTTGGCTTGCAGGTGCTTTGGGAAGTAATGAGTATGTCATCCAGACCTCCACAGTATCAGCAAACTCAGCGCCTGTCACTATCATAGAAGAGGCTCAACATATGAAGGCAGAAATACAAGATGAATCAGGTAGGCGAACTGATAAAATACTTTCACTTTGCATATTGATGTATTGATGGCTCAGTTATTAACCCCTCTCTAACCTAACTGCTGTTCATGGTATCTGGTATTGATGTATTGATGGCTCAGTTATTAACCCCTCTCTAACCTAACTGCTGTTAATGGTATCTGGTATTGATGTATTGATGGCTCAGTCATTAACCCCTCTCTAACCTAAGTGCTGTTATGGTATCTGGTAAGCATCTTTATCCTCAAGGCTATCCATATCCACCTATCTGTCACATGATTCACTGGAATACCAGAACACTACCAAAATACCCGAATACCCTTTCACATAGAAAATCAATATGCAAAGCCTAGCTATAATAAACTCGTTATTTAATCCATTGTTTAAATGTATGTCTGTAGCATAGACAATTCATGATCTTCCTTAAGGGTACACACATAAGGCTGTAATTGTGGCTATATAACACAGTTTGCAATGTAATTGTGGCTAAATCACACTTGCAGAATAGTTACGATCCTGCCTTCAGGTTTGTCTGGTTTATTAATAAGAGGAGTGGGAAGGTGAAGTGCTGTTAATAATTGGTTTGTTGTTATGTTTATATATAGTTATAGAAGATTTGGAGGAGGAGGAAGAGGAGGAGCAAGGTCAGGTGACTTCAATGGACCAATCAACAGAGGCCAATGATGACAGCGATGATTGGTTGTATGAGTCTGAAGAGGACGAGGAGGATGTGTATGACGACAATCAGACGGAAGAACCGGTAGTGTTAGCAGTAGATAATGAAAAGCGCGCAGTTGTACCAAGACAACATTTCAAGTGCAGCCAATGTAACAAAATATTCTTCGGGCCAATCAAATTCAAAAGTAAGTGAACACTTTTGTAACCCATTGTATAAAATGTCCTCTTTTTTAGCACTAGCTTAACATTTTGAGTTTCTTTGTTGAAAATGAACTACAGCCTACTCAAGTTGAAGCATTAAACGATGACATCAAACCAGTTATTGTATTGTAGTGTATCTATTTATACCTTCACATACAAATTTATTTGTGGGGTACATAGGAATCATCATGTCCGTCTGTCTGAATGTCTTGTAAGCGTGACTACTCCATAACTGATGAAACTATACCCACTTGCTGTATATGAACTCAGGTGCATGAAGGAGGATAATCCAGGTCCGAAATAATTTAAGAGAGATAAATGGAAAAAAATATAAATAGTAGTGCAAGATATATCGTGTTGTGGTTTGACCCACAGTTCTAGTTTAAAATTGGTATACTTTATATGTGTAGAGTGAGCTTGGTAATAAATTTGGTTTTGGTATAGTTTTTGAAGTTTAACATTTCTAGTGATACTGTTGCATATATCAAGCATACTTAGCAGGTAATCTTTTATTGACTCTCTTTGTTTACAGTGCACATGTACAAGCACACCGGGCAGAAACCATTCCCATGTAGTCAGTGTAACAAGAAGTA
>ENA-OREC01002214-OREC01002214.1-marine-metagenome-genome-assembly--contig:-NODE-2214-length-10561-cov-13.820870_pt1 | contig 10561 bp, 2 predicted proteins | sample MGYA00248626_ERZ508543 | MGnify/ENA primary metagenome ERZ508543 (study PRJEB26211, sample SAMN05518279) | marine metagenome | isolation source: Puget Sound, Washington, USA | host: Bankia setacea...
GTGCAACTCTGCGCTCGAATACGGGTGTAAAGTGTGTATACGGTCAACATGAGATAGTGTCTAGGGTCTAATGAGCTAATGAACATGGCTGGTCTAATGAGAAACGTGATCCAACGCCATTGATGGTGGCACTGCATACATGTCAACGAGTGTCGATATTGTGTTTTGTTGTGTCTGGTTTTATTATGATTGGTTAGGTATACGACCCGCATGTACTTGTGTCACTCTGTTAGTATTGAATAACTTTATTGAAGCAACATCTTATAAAAGGAGGCCAATTACACGAAGTTTCCACGACCGTGCAAGTTACTAATACTCAATATGCAGGTGGTTTGAGATCGTTTAATTGAACGACATGTTCTGTTGTGAAGTTAATGCTCTATATATACCTTCTAGATAAGAATTCAATGGCATTTAATCAGATCAAATACAAACGTGAAGGCCAAACTAGATTAGCAATAATACAGCTCTATGTTAATTGGGCTTATATTGAATGCCAATGTTTAACAGAAGTCTGACAGTTTTATTCCTCCTACATACTATGTTTGACATACATGCTCTAGGTATGTTCATTCATGTGAGAAGATAAAATGCAATCTAAGACGAATACAAAATAGTTGGTCGTTCAGTGATGGCTTCCAATTACGTTATGAAATGGAACCCTGTGGAATAGCATGATAGATGTTATATACATAATAGTTCTGCTATGGTATTGTGTGTGATTTTACCATTGTAATCATTGACATAATTCGTTTACACTGATTATGAATTATATTATTGATAAGACTACGGCAAGCATTGTTTTAGCAATGTTGAGGCGTTGATACAGCTGATGATTCCTACACAAAGCCTGATTAACACAGTTAATTATTTAGTTTTGTTCTTTCAAACCGTTACCAATATATTCAGATACAACGTTATGTACACATGTGGATGGGACCTAACTGTCACAGTGTGTGTAAATTGTTACAGTTGTTAGACGTGTTTACACTTGAGTTCAGATTAAGCTAAACTAAACTGATAAAGTACTTCGTACTTTTATACTGCGAGATGTAAGTTTAGCTGAAAGACGAACTTACAGGAAATCATCACTTAGGCTGCATAGATGTCCATGTTTAAACTGGTCGGTTGGTGATATATTTGTTATAGTGACCTCTCCACGCGTGCAGTTTGCATCAATATCGCGGAAGCGTTGTGCGCCTAGCTGGAAGACTAATCGAGGGAATGTTGTGCACTCTACTGAAAGTATTGCTCTTTAGAGACACACATGATTAGATTGAACCAAAGAGAGTATTTTAATCCGATCATTGGCAATAGCACACCCGAGTTGTAAATGAATGAACCTAATAGGATTAGAAAGGAGATTCTTCGTGGAAATGTAAGTTTTAATTTGATAACATATGCATAGTCATACACGTGCATGGTATTGATGCAATGTGGGTGGTTAAGAATGTCATATTAGATGCGTGTTTCTCAAAAGCATATTCTAGTACAACGTAAATGTTGAGAAGGTGGGCATTTAATTCAATTCAATTCCCAAACTTTATTTAAAGATGGTGACCTAGTAAGTTCACAATCTTCCCTGGGGCCGTCCAAGCATGGCCACATAGTTCTTAATACAAATACTGTATTCACCTCATACCGCATCGAATGTACATTGTCAACATACGTCATTCCTATTGACATTATAGTACATAGAAAAAACATCAATACACATGCTCTGTTTGAATGAATGAACATCATTTCGAAAATAGCATACTAATACTGACGGGCTTGAGAGGTCTTGTTGATCGCTTTTAGCACACCCGATGAAAGAGTGTTCAATGTAATGCTTTTAGGACCATTGGATGTCCGGAGACCCAACATAGTATATCTATTATTAACACGTAAGATTGTAATGACCCTTTTTAATTCATATGTTTATACTGTTGAAGAGATATAAATTGAAGATTGGTAGTCACTAGATTAAGTATACTTGGTCCATTAGTGCTGCAAACAATTTGATTTTTTAAATGTTTTATGTTAATATAAACGTTGGTAAATAAAGGTAATACTAGTGTTAATAATATTACTAGCTTGTAGCTAATGTTGATATTCCCGACATCGGTGGATTCTAGCTGTGACTCATATATAACCAAGAGGTAAATATCTAAGTCTCGGTTTGATTAGAATGAGCGACGTGCTGAAATATCTAACGAGACTTGTATAGTTGGTTATTTACATTGCCTCTGGTAAAATATAACAACATTATCACCGTAGAGCTGACAAACGACAAATTGACAAACAACGGGGTACTTCCTTATACAAAATGAACCTTTCTGAGAATTGTCTTGTTTCTGATCGTTTTGTAATAAAATTACTATGGCGAACAAGGGAAATTATAATATACATTTACCGCTGTGCTGAAAATAGTGTCGCTCGATTCTAGAAGGCTTTGCTGTAAAACAAGTAATTGATAGCGCCATATATTTGGCACAACGAGACAAAGACAACTTAGTGGTAATTATATTTACAAGACAACGAAATGTCATTCCGAAGATACCGCCATGTCACTAGCCGGGTAGCCTTATATACAGTTACTATCATGTTATATCAACGTGACCAACATGTAATGGAAGTTGGTTATATTTACAGTGTGTCCTTCAATGGTGTTAGACGGTGCAAGTTAACGTATTTAATGTTGCATACAATTGGTAATGCGTTATCTATTTTGAACTACTGTATTTATCCATGGTAACACACTATTCGACAGTGAAATAAATAAGCATCACAGAAGTGATTTCCTTTAGGGTTATACAATCAAGATGCAAGTTTATACCCGTATTAAAGAAACACTAGTTAATATGTTGAGCTGATGTAATTACTAATTCTCTTACTAACTGGGTTATTGCTACACTCACGTTCGAAAAAAAGGAACCACAAGCTTTTTAATACTAAACTGATGTATTAACGCCAAATATTACATCAGGGATTGTCATAAATTCCCTTTGAGCTTGTTTATTGCTGCCGTTATATTGATGGTTTACTGTATCCGTTTGAGAGTTGATATGTTATTTCTGGTTTGAAGCTTAATATGTTGTATTATTAGTTTATTACAAGTCACAATCGGACGTGTCATTAATATGCAGCGGTCTGACTTGTAATCAAATAAGTCGGCCTACAGAAGTTCCAAGGGCAGTATAGTTACAAGATGTGTTTAGTGGTTAGGTGCACCCACACACGCACACACACACACGCACGCACGCACATACGCACGCACGCACACACATACACATATTTCACTGCTCTTGTCTGAATAATTAACAATGTTGCAATGTGTTTCGTTCTTTTGGTGTAGCCTTAAGAAGCTGATCGCCAGTTATTGAACTTCTAAACCTCCCAATAAACATAATGTTAGGACTTGTCATAAATCGGCATCGTACAGTCATAACTTTAACTGCTAATGCATTCGTTTGAAATGATATCTGAGGCAAGCTACTAACTTAACAGAGCTATGTTATGTTAGATCAAAGTGCAAACATGAACATTAAACTAAAAATAACTGTCTCTATGTGCAACTACTTTCAATTAGTTATTTATCTATTAATCGTCCACCCGAAGTTGAAAGAAAATGTGATGCCATTTAAACCCGGTCGGTAACACCTCGCAGCATGATAAAAATGATACGTCGATGAATTAATTCATGTTCATGTTTTTTTACATCCCATAACGCATAAAAATACTTTGATCACAGGTAATGTTAAAACAATCAAGAACTCCCAAAACCCGCCATCCAACCGCACTCATACTAATACTTTCATTTCAAGGTTTTTCAAATAATGTTCTTGTGTGTAATCAAACAGATTGTAAATATCGTAACATCGCACACGATACTTATTTGGGTTAAACAAATGTTTAGAAACTCAAATAACATTGTTTTATTTTGAGATCATATAAAATACAATATAATGATAATATAACCAGTCATACGGTGGGCTCGCACATTTTAACACATGTTTAATAATTTCATTTGCGTTTAGTCAACTTGAGAACCACATTGAAAGCACCCAACATTAGACATGTATTGTAATTAAAATGTAAGTTTATTAAAAAAAAAGACAGAACTAAGCTGCAAAGATGTATGTACATACTTATATACTCGTACATACAAGTTATCCGTATCGTAGAAAGTGACACGGATAAACATAATTGTAAAACATATACAATAATACAAATACAAAACAATCAAACGTGTAATGTGTACCTAGTGAGGTAACAGGGTAGACGAATAGTACATGTTTAAAAACCAAGTGGCTATACATCTGAACACGATATTGCCAGAGAAGAGAGAAGAGAAAGCGAGAAGAGAGGGAAAGAGAGAGAAAACGAGAGAGAGAGAGACACACACAGGGAGAGATAGTGAGAAAAGAAGAGAAATACAGAGGGAGAGGGAAAGAGAAGATACAAAATAGAGAGGGAGAGAGTGAGAGAAAAGAAGAGAAAGACAGAGGGAGAGGGAGAGAGAAGAGACAACATAGAGAGGGAGAGAGAGAGAGAACAGAGAGAGGCAGAGGGAGAGGGAGATAGAAGATACAAAATAGAGAGAGGGAGAGAGAGAGAAAAAAAGAGAAAGACAGAGGGAGAGGGAGAGAGAAGACACAAAATATATATAGAGAGAGAGAGAGGGAACAGAGAGAGGTAGAGGGAGAGGGAGAGAGAAGATACAAAATAGAGAGGGAGAGAGAGAGAGAAAAGAAGAGAAATATATAGTGAGAGGGAGAGAGAAGAGACAACATAGAGAGGGAGAGAGAGAGAACAGAGAGAGGCAGAGGGAGAGAGAAGATACAAAATAGAGAGGGAGAGAGAGAGAAAAGAAGAGAAAAACAGAGGGAGGGGAGAGAGAAGAGACAAACTAGAGAGGGAGAGAGAGAGAGAGAGAGAGGGAGAAAAGAAGAGAAATATCTAGGGATAGGGAGAGGGAGAGAGAAGAGACAAAAAAGAGAGGGAGAGAGAGAGAGAAAAGAGAGAGGCAGAGGGAGAGAGAGAGAGAAGATACAAAATAGAGAGGGAGATAGAGAGAGAAAAGTAGAGAAAGACAGAGGGAGAGGGAGAGAGAAGAGAAGAGACAAAATAGAGAGGGAGAGAGAGAGAGAAAAGAGAAAGGCAGAGGAAAGGGAGAAGGAAAGAGATAAAAGACAGAGAGATGTATATTGAAAGAAAGAGAGATATGTATTGACGTTTTGTTCATGTTGTTACTTGGAACCACAACGAAAAGCTATAAAAGCCACACTTCCCTTGCAGTCAAGCGTTCAGTGATGTTACTGATAGGGAGTCCCTGACACCTGTTACAAACTAATACCATTAACAAACCGCATAACAAGATAATGGCATAGTGTTCTGCCACTAGGTAAACACTATAGTTATGTTATTGTCTTACATGAGTCATTGTAATTGGATCTGAATAATACTGGACAATAATGTGTATGTAAGTATGTATTCTAACAAAAGGACGTATAGTATATGATGCTTTACTATGTTTAAAATAGAATTAACTCCTGTAATATATCAAGTTATATAGTGACATATGTAGCATTAGTTCGTGCATGCCCATGCTACTGTTGTGATATTGATACATTATACATATCTAACACCTTTAACATACTACAAACTACATACGTCTTCCCGAAACGTCTTTTTAGTGTAAACCGTCTTTAATATATACACACTCAAATGAAGCTGTACCTTTTGTTTTGTATTTTATAGTCAAACAAAAACAACAACATCTAAAACTGTCCTGGGTGCATCAACTTCAATAGGTTCTATGATTTCACAAAATGTTTTTTTATATTTTTAGTGCAAACACATAAATATAATACAATATTTCAAACAGCTGGTAATAACATAAATGTGCACATATCTCTTTACTTCTGTGTTTGACCAAACTGTTTGAGGGTATGTTTAGAACCATTAACCAACATGTTACACTAGTTCTGGTATTTCAAAGACACCTCTTCGCACGTTTATAGTCATAACATTGCAACGTGCATTTCAAATGATCTGTCGGTGGATTATTACTGTGATATATCATACTGCCTCAGACATTGACATTTTTTATATTAATTTGTAATTTGATGTACAGCAGACTTAACATAAGTTAAACTGACACAACTTTACGTTGACCTGAACTAGTTATATCATGTACTCCATGTGTTCACCCATTTGACAAGCTGTTGCTTCTGTATAAACATTCAAGAAAAACATACTTCAACAAAGAACGTTTGTTATTCCTGAATTGACATGTGTAAGTAGACATGGAGTGACAACTCACCTTTGCCATCATCCGAAGTTTAGGTTTGTACAGAACACTGTAGAGAATCATAACTAAAGAGTTTAAACAACATTGTATATGTACATATATGTTCCCTTATTGTGCGACTGTTCCTTGTGGTTGTAGTGCAATCACTCTCTCATTGCACCTTTCTATGTGGTTGTAGAACAATTTCCCTGTTATTGTGACTGGTCGATGTGGTTCTAGAACAATTTCCCTGTTATTGTGACTGTTCGATATGGTTCTAGAATAATACTAGTTGATGTCAGCACGTTGTTGTTATCACCGATTATCCTAGTTTATTATTCGTTTGGTATATCATACACAGAGAAATACCAAATTATAATAAACACCATCAGAACAAATATATATTATTACTGTAATGCATCAGTGTGCTAACAAACCTTTGTCCTAAAAGTGTGTATAGATGGTCAACGAGGAACTTAAATTGAGACTTGTATCGTGAGCTGGTTAACTGCCATTGTTAATAGAAGTATAATAACATGTGCACCGTTACAAATAAAACCAACCTGCAAACAAAGAAAATAGTTCAACCCATTTAGTATCAAGTTGCTAACGCATCACTTTATCTCGCTATTTCAAGTATCAAAGAAGTTAGTGTTTGGGAGACATGAATTTAAACTAGTTCGAGTTTTCAGTATTTAGGTTATGAGTAATCCCTTACCATTTCTAATATTGCAGATTCCAGTGACCTTATGCTTTTTGCGTAGATTTATCTGGTGTATATAATACGTATATACAATTGTAAACGGAGGTTTAGTTAAGTGATCATATAGTGCAATATTAACTCAACTTTAAAACGGTTGACATCTCGTAGACAGTAAACCGTGCGCCTGCACTCCTATGCCAACACGGCATATACCAATGAACGTATCTTAGTGTCAATGGTATTTGGACGTGTGTTTGATGTAGGCTAGCAAGTATATGTTTGGGTATGGTTAATACAGATATTGGCCTAAGCTTCATCTGATCAAATTTGAAGTACTATGTTCAAAGCAGTCACCTAATTGGAATAGTTATTGAGAGTTACATGATTTCTGGATAATTTGCATAGTCTTAGCTGTTCGACATATCGGTCTATGTGAAAACAGTAATGAAAATCCGACAGTTCCTTCTATGTCTCGTGGGGAAAGTAAGATACATGTCTCAGACAGAAGCCACACCATAAATGTGTCCTTAAAGCTATGTTACTCCTGTTCACAATATAGTGTCAGTCTGGTGTTATCATGTTCTATGTATATCAGCAATTTCAAAAAAGTCGGCCACAGCAGGCTCCCCTGGACTAATATGATATTATGCTCTGATAACAAATACTACACTGTGTAAGCGCTAAATGCAACATTAGCATTCAAGTTTCGTAACATTTTTAGAATTGTCATTGTTCAATTTAAAATTTCCGCTTGATCATCAACAACATGTCAATGCAAACAATATCTAACAAGCGTCGGAAGTGAAGGCACCTTGTATAGTTATAGTATGGACTGTTCGATTCATCTTCTGTTTCTCATCATGTAAACGACTTTTCACAACAACCCCAAGGCCAAAGTCATGCATCAAGATTATAGGACCCTATGTCGAAACACGTGTCACTTGTATTGTATTCATGGTTTAATTACTGGTATACGATAGTGGTTGCTATGTTCGCGGAAAGCAGCAATACTAGTGTACCACGTGAATCGACCTATTGTTAGAAATACCATGTGTTATGGAGATGGTTAGACATTGTTCCACGAATCGGTTTGATTTTGGTCAACATAAAGCTTAGACCAATAGCTTTTTATATGTCAGGCCAATATTAAATATTACATAGATAGATGTTCAATCAATGTGCTGACAATTCGTACATTCCGTACAATTCGTGATGTCCCACTCTGTTGTTATAGATGTGCCAACACAGGTTTTGGATATGTATTAGTTCCATTAGACATGGTATCACACTTCAAACATATGTTCATACTTCAGAACCACAACTTATAATATTCCACGCCAATAACAAACAATAAATCATCTTGAGCAAATGTTTATCAAACCTTTATTATTCTTTTATTTTGTTTGAACTAAATCCCGGAGTTATTTAATTACAACCATCATTTTAACAGCCTAATACATCGTTAAATTATATGGATGAACAGTTGCTTTTATATTTCTTTTTAAAACTTCAAGGTATTGAATTAAATTTACTGCATTAGTGTTATAGAGATAGATAAGATAAATAAAGCCTGTCTGATGTTCCCCTGGTAGTTTATGTAACCGTACGATATTGAACGCATGTGAAAGCATTGTTATTGTTTCATTGTTTTAAACTAAGATGTAAGTATAACTATATTACGCAGCACGCATTTTATACTGTTTCCACACAAATTTGTCCTCAAAATATAGCCTGTCGAATCATGAAGATAGGCATTCTGCGTTGCGGTTTATGATCATAGAATGTATAGCATCTTGAGTTTGCAACATGCTGCACCTTCTGTTAAATAATCAACAATTCAGACGTTCATGTGAGGTCTTTAGATGCTATCCCATTTTTAAGACAAAGTAGTAAACTCAATATCATATCTAAAACAGCTGAAGAAAATATTAATTTGCAATCATGTTATCAAAGGGTCGTGTTGTATCTAGTAAAACTGATTACACATGAAGTGGTCGATATACTTCATTCTAGTGTTCGATCATTTTGCCAACGATTCCTCTTCAACTCAAGACCAAATACATTTATCCGGATGTTGGGACCTTCGTATGTGTCACTTATATTGCTTAATTGTTTCATTAAACCACGAGTAGTTATTTGGTAAAACATGTCTATTTGGCGATATGTAATAACGTCAGATGTTAGAATGCCATTTAGCGTTAAAACGTTCGAGAATTTGAGATAATACCATTATTTCGGGGTTCCTACTTTGGTCGATTTTAAGTCCAAGGTTTATCACTATACGTTCATCAACCCATAGCGATATAGCTTGCTATAAACGTAACATCTCAAAATGCCGTGTTTAAAGTGTCACAAATCCAGCTTAATTATTAACAAACACTTAATGTAACGGGTGTGTTTTCTTTGAGCTACACTTAGCATAATACGTTTATTCCATTCTGTAAATGCTATTATGCAAATGGATTCTATAATAAACTACTGTTTAAGACATATTTAAAATCCTCTGTCAAGGCAACGTAGTCTTAGCACAACCGCAACTGCAGTCACGTTTACAAACCATAACGTATCTGGAAAACATAAACAGTTTCTGTAACTGTTAACTCACCATAAATAACATCTTTGATAACGTTTCAAGGCGGTGCCATCTGTTGTTGTCTTGAAGGAAGCATGTATTGCCATCGACATTGCATATTGCGCATGTGTTAGTTTGGTAGTTTGGTAGCAACATTGTCAACCTGTGACACTTGTTATCTACCCATTATTATAGCAACTGTGACATGAGGACTAATCAATCGGACTTATAGTGCATATGGTGTACATCATGGAATCTAAACATATATTGGATGAGTATGACTGGTAAATATATAAAGCAAACTTGTATTATGTTAAAAGATAAAGCGTGTGTGTTTGGTGTGGTATTTATTGTCCTATATATCTGCTTGAATTAATCACAATCCGGGTACACGAAATGTTACTGTTTAAAATTGGAAATACGCCTTGAGATGTTTTTTGTTACATGAAAGTGAAGGATTATACCTCCTCGTCGATAGTTTAGAGTGCTGGCTTTGAGTGGGGAATGTATCGCGTTCAATCCCTGGTCAAGGACCACGTCATACCAAAGACGTTATCAATATGGTACCAGTAGTTGCCTTGATTAGTACTCAATATTCAAAAGGGGAATACTGGCTCTTTCTCAAGAATTAGGATTGGACACAACATATAAGGGATAAAATCTGAGATGGAAATCCTTCGATGTCGGAGGACATTGGCAATTATAGTGAGAATGAAAAACCATGAATGACCATGCAGAACCGAAAAAAATCGAAAGCTTACATTAAAAAAATAATTACATTATATCTAAAAAGTGTACATGTTAACTAAATATGCTGCATCATATTAGCACAGTGCCTTATCGACATATTGTTTATGGTCAATGAATACTATACTGTTAGACTAATTAATAGTAATAGTAACCTAGGATAGTTTTGTGTCCTACCTTTCTATTCTAATATTTTACTATGTCTTTGTACAGAAAGTGTGTAACAAAAAAAAGTATAAACATGCAGAGTATTTAGTAAAAGGTG
>ENA-OREC01002215-OREC01002215.1-marine-metagenome-genome-assembly--contig:-NODE-2215-length-10561-cov-3.815624_pt1 | contig 10561 bp, 3 predicted proteins | sample MGYA00248626_ERZ508543 | MGnify/ENA primary metagenome ERZ508543 (study PRJEB26211, sample SAMN05518279) | marine metagenome | isolation source: Puget Sound, Washington, USA | host: Bankia setacea...
AAAGAATGTGCGGAATGGATTCGCAGTAAGGTCACGTTCAAATCAAATGTTTCCAATGCAAGTATGCAGCAGTTCATCACGGCTCAAAGTAGTAAGCAGGAAGAAACAGTCTATGCACCCATAAGTGGCTTTACGGCAGTTGATCTTGGGTATCAGAAAGGTAATGCAGTTTCATCTCTATCCCATAAGTTTGATCAGCCACAGTTTACTCAACAATATCTCGCACTGTTTAATCAAATCTGGCAAGACGAAGAAAAACTCGCGGATGTCACCGAGCAAGTCATACAACATATCGACTCGGTTTATCAGGAAAACTCACCAGAGAAAATCTATTTTGTCATTCTCTACAATATCTTTCATGAATTTTTGGAGGAAATGAATGAAGATGTTTTGGCTAATGATCGAACGGGATACCAAGACACCGTTATCTGGGATACGTTGTTCAATTACCAAAAAGATGCAGCAACAGGCATTATCAATAAGCTGGAGATGTATAACGGCTGTATTCTTGCTGATTCCGTAGGCTTAGGTAAAACTTTTACTGCCTTAGCAGTAATGAAGTATTACGAGCTTAGAAATAAGTCTGTATTGTTACTCTGCCCTAAGAAACTCGCCGACAACTGGTTAACCTACAACCGCAATGTTACGACCAACATTCTGGTAAAAGACCGCCTAAACTATGACGTGCTATGCCACACCGACTTAAGCCGTACTCGCGGCGAATCATTTGGGATGCCTCTTAACCAGATCAACTGGGGTAACTACGATTTAGTCGTTATTGACGAATCTCACAATTTTAGAAATGACAATGCTGTTAAAGACAGGGAGACCCGTTATCAGAAATTGATGAATAAAGTCATCAGAAGCGGGGTAAAAACTAAAGTTCTTATGCTCTCGGCGACACCCGTGAACAACCGCTTTTCAGATTTGCGTAATCAGCTCGCTCTGGCTTATGAAGGACAATCGGAAAACCTCACCAAAAACCTGAAAACCACGCGTTCTGTAGAGGATATTTTTAAGCGAGCACAAAAAGCGTTTAACGAATGGTCAGACTTGGCGCCTGAAGATCGAACACCAAAGGCGATCCTAGACTCTTTAGATATCGATTTCTTCGAACTTCTTGATAGTGTCACTATTGCGCGTTCTCGCAAGCACATTCAAGCTTTTTACGATACAAGTGATATTGGCAAGTTTCCGGATCGACTCCCCCCAAAGTCATTCCACTGCCCACTGACAACACTGTCCAGCGCACCTCCAACAAATGAAATCTTTAAGCAGCTGCGGCTTCTTACAATGTGTGTCTACTCACCCATCTCATACGTACTTCCCAGTCGGCTCAAAAAATACGAAGAAATGTATGACACTGAAGTCAGTGGCGGTCGAGGAAAGCTAACGCAACAAGACCGAGAAAAGGCCTTAGTTGCACTAATGACCACAAACCTCCTGAAGCGTCTTGAAAGCTCAGTGTTTGCTTTTCGCAAAACACTCAACGCATTAAAAACCAATCACGAGGCCGTGTTAGCTAAAATTGATGAATTTCAAGAGAAAGGTGGCGTAACAGAAATTGACGACCTGGAAGCCGCTATGGGGCTGATAGACAGTTACGATGACGACAGCTTTCAAGATATAGAAGTGGGCGGTAAAGTTAAAATACAGCTCCAAGACATGGACCTTCTTTCGTGGCAGCAAGACCTTCGTGTTGATCTCACCATGATTGAAAGCTTGTATACAGAAATGCAAGCAATCACTCCAGAGCACGATGCCAAACTACAGCATTTGCATGCCCACATAGCGCACAAACAAGCCCAGCCAATTAACGCGGGTAACAAAAAGGTGATTATCTTCACCGCCTTTGCAGATACTGCTCAGTATCTGTATGAGCAATTGGCCCCTACACTCTGGGCTAATCATGAAGTACACACAGCTATGATTACCGGTGGCTCGGGGCTGCCCAAGAACACCTTAAAAACGGGCAAACGTGGTTATGATGTGCAAGAAACGCTCACTCTATTTTCGCCACAGTCAAAATCCAAAAAAGCGATTCTTCCAGAAGAGCCAAATGAAATCGACATTCTAATAGCCACTGACTGTATTTCAGAAGGCCAAAACTTACAGGATTGTGATTACCTCATAAACTATGACATTCATTGGAACCCAGTACGCATCGTTCAGCGCTTTGGCCGTATAGACCGTATAGGCTCCACAAACGATGTCATTCAGTTAGTTAACTACTGGCCCGACATTACCCTAGATGAATACATCAATCTGAAGGAGCGAGTCGAGAGCCGAATGGTCATTGTTGACGCCGCCGGTGTAGCAGGCGATAACATCTTGTTAGAAAAGCAAAATGAATTGGCTTATCGAAAAGAGCAATTGAAACGACTTCAAGAAGAAACCCTAGACCTAGAAGATTTAGAAACGGGGGTTTCTATCACCGATTTAGGTCTCAATGATTTTCGTATGGACCTTATGGCTTATGTTGAACAATACGGTGAGCCTAAAAATGTCGCAACCGGTCTGCATGCTGTGGTTCCAGCCAACGAAGGCATTGGCTTGCAGAAAGGCGTAATTTTTGCGCTAAAAAATATTAATAGCGGAGTCAATATTGACCAACAGAATAGACTACACCCTTATTACCTCGTTTATATTAGTAACCAAGGCGAGATTATTGCGGACCATTTGGAAATAAAGTATCTGCTTGATTTGGTTCGCAGCAGTTGTAAAAACCAAGATCAACCCATTCGTGACGTGTGCGACGTCTTCAACCGCATATCCCACGATGGTAAAGAAATGCAAGCGTACAGCGAGCTATTAAGCCAGGCCATTGGCTCTATGATCGCCAAAAAAGACGAGAGCGATATTGACAGCTTATTCAGCAGCGGAGAAACCAGTGCGCTCGTTAATACCATGAAAGGTCTTGATGATTTTGAGTTGATGGCTTTTATAGTCGTGCAAAACCCCGCGAAGACGTTTGTTACAGAATGAATCAGGATAGGATGCAAGCTGGAAACAACAACCTCCCGGTCATTAATTGGCGCTTCCCAGAAGCTGCTAGATTTGGCCGTGTAATCCCAAAAGAAAAGTTATATCAACAAGCCGGTGCTAACGCAGCTTTGAAGCAACGAGTTGTACAGCAAGTGGGCCAGATAAAATGGGTATACAAACTGGCAGAAAACACAACAAACTTGGCGAAAACCAACGCAGTTGACGAAATTGAAATCATTCAAATCACATTAAAATCGAATATCCTAGAAGAAAGTATTCTAGCGGCAATAGATAAAGCCATACCCCACCCGACGTTATTTATACTAAAGCGCCAACTAAGCAATGAAACTGATGAAATATGCTTAGTGGCTGCCCATAAAGTAAAGTCAAATACCATTGCAGGTAAAGAAGCATGGCAGCAAAGCCAATACCTAAAAAGCGCATGGTTTAATCCAGAACGAGTCAACAATAAACCATTACCAGCTGCTACCAATCTGCAGAGTTTGTATGAACAATTAATAGAAGCACTGATACCAAACAGCCCTGAGCGAGCCATAAACAACCCTGATGAAACACCAAGCAAAGTTAGCGATCAAAAGGCGAGCTATTCTATAGAGGCTAAAAAAGAACAGAATAGAACAAACCTGCCAAAGCCTTCTATAAAACTGACCGTAGAAGAAAAGCTACAAGCACTGGCAGAAATAGAATTACTTGAGAAAAAGCTTCAAACCACTAAAGCCAAACGCGATAGAGAAAAACAATTTAATCGTCGTCGTGAATTAAACGATGACTACAAAACCTTAAAACAGCAGCTTGCCGCTTTGCAAGCGAAGATCTGAAAAGAATTAGAAAGAGATTATACAAATGGACAAGCTCAAAATGCACAGCTCTGATATCACACAGCAGAATATCGATAAATTACTTGAGCTGTTCCCTAACTGCAAAACCGAAAAGCAAAGCGATAATGGCGATATTGAAATCGGCATTGATTTTGAATTGCTAAAACAAGAACTCAGTAAAACCATTGTCGAAGGCCCAAAAGAGCGCTATCAACTTAACTGGCCAGGTAAGAAAGAAGCTTTGCTTACCGCCAATGCCCCTATTGCCAAAACGCTACGCCCTTGCCGTGAAGAGTCGGTTGATTTTGATAGCACTGAGAACCTGTTTATTGAAGGCGATAACCTAGAAGCCCTAAAACTACTGCAAGAGACGTATTTGGGTAAGGTAAAGATGATTTATATCGACCCGCCTTATAACACAGGTAAAGACTTTATCTATGCGGATAACTTTTCAGAATCAGCGGATGAATATTTGCAAGAGTCTGGTCAAAAAGATGAAGAGGGCAATAGGCTTGTTGCGAATACAGATGCTAATGGGCGCTTTCATTCTGATTGGTTGAGTATGATGTATTCTCGACTGAAGTTAGCTAGGAATTTGATGAAAGATAGTGGGGTGATTTTTATCAGTATTGATAATGGTGAAATAAATAACCTAGCAAAAATTTGTGATGAGGTTTTTGGTGCTGAAAATCAAATCGGGCAAGTTACGGTTGTGAGTAACCTTAAAGGACGAAGTGATGATAAGCATTACGCAACAGCACATAATTACTTGCTGGCATACCAAAAATTGGAGTTCAACTCCCTTGGGGTCGCTTTACCTAAGGAATACCTAAAGGATTATCCAGATAAAAATACAGAGGGAAAGATGTATCGGCTTCAGGGCTTGCGGAAACGTGGCGATAGTGCACGTCGCATCGATCGTCCTAATATGTTTTATCCATTTTATGCAAACCCTATAGACAATACTTTGAGTCTTGAGAAAACAAAAAATCATACAATAGAAATATTTCCATTTCTGTCCAGTGGCGAAGAAGGTCGGTGGCGATGGGGAAGAGATACTGCAATCGAAAGAATATCTGAATTATGTGCCAGTACTGTAGGAGCAGAAAAAAGACTTGATGTGTTTCAAATAGATTATGCAGAAGGAGTAGATGGGAAGAAAAGAATTAAGCCAAAAACAGTTTGGATGGGATCTGAATTTTCAAATGAAAGCGGTTCGCTTGAATTCAAAAAAATATTTGAGAAACGTTATTTTGATACTCCGAAGCCAGTAGGCTTATTAAGATACTGTATTGAGAATTCTATTAAAAATAATGACATTGTTCTTGACTTCTTCGCTGGCTCTTCAACTACCGCACACGCCTTGATGCAAAGTAATGCCTTAGATTGTGGGGGGCGCAAATTTATAATGGTGCAGCTCCCTGAAGCTTGTGAAGAACAATCTGAGGCGTGTAAGGCAGGGTATTCAACAATCGCCGAAATCAGCAAAGAACGTATCCGTCGTGCCGGTAAAAAAATCAAAGAAGAAAATCCAGACGCCGCCCATCTAGACACTGGTTTTCGTGTGCTAAAAATCGACTCCAGCAACATGAATGAGGTGCACTACACGCCAGATTCTGTGTCAAAAGGCGATTTATTCAATCAAGTCGAACACATCAAAGCTGACCGTACTAGCGAAGACTTGCTCTTCCAAGTCATGTTGGACTGGGGTGTGGATTTGTCACTGCCTATTCGCTCTGAAACCGTTGAGGGAAAGACCGTCTTCCTTGTAAATGATGACGATTTAATCGCCTGTTTTGACAAAGAGATCGATGAGCCACTGATCAAAGCTTTAGCGGGTTTTGCGCCTTTGCGCGTAGTATTCCGTGATGATGGTTTTGTATCAGACAGTGTGAAAATCAACGCCGAGCAAATATTTAAACAGTTGTCGCCTACAACTGACATCAAAGTAATATAAGGGGCTGGCGATGCGAATTAAATTTAAAAGCCAGGTCTATCAAACTTCGGCGGTAGAAGCGGTAGTTGACTGTTTCACCGGTCAACCAAAGTTGGATATGGTGAAATATCGCTTTGACCGTGGAATTGCGGCTAAAGACCACCAAGGCGCACAACAGGTTGAATTAGATGCTGAGGATAACGCATTTAAAAATGCTCCTATTCAATTGGATGAAGGCGAGCTACTTCGTAATATCCAGAAGGTTCAAAGCCAACAAAACTTACCAGTCAATCAAAACTTGACAGAATTCTCTGTTAAAAACGAAAAGAAAAAGACGCTAGAGCCGGTAAAGTCAGCCTATGCAAAGAAAGCGCGAGCAATAGCGCCTGTACACTTAGATATTGAAATGGAAACCGGCACCGGTAAAACCTATTGCTACATCAAAACTATTTTCGAAATGAACCAGCGATACGGCTGGAGCAAATTCATAATTGTGGTGCCGAGTATCGCAATTCGTGAAGGGGTGACCAAATCTCTACAAATCACGGCCGATCACTTCTCAGATAGTTACAGTAAAAAGGCTCGATTTTTTACCTATAACTCCAAGCAGTTACACGAGCTAGAGAGCTATTCGTCCGATAGTGGTATTAACGTGATGGTCATTAACATTCAAGCGTTCAACGCCACAGGCAAAGATAATCGTCGTATCTATGAAGAGTTAGACGATTTCCAGTCACGACGCCCCATTGACGTGATCAGTGCGAACCGCCCGATTCTATTTTTGGATGAGCCACAAAAGATGGAGGGGGACAGAACCCTAGAAGCGCTCGCTCAATTCAAGCCTTTAATGGTGCTGCGTTATTCCGCGACGCATAAAACCAACCACCTAAAAGTACATCGCCTTGATGCCTTAGATGCCTACAATCAAAAACTGGTGAAAAAAATAGCAGTACGCGGCATCAGTGTAAAGGGCCAAGGTGGTACTGATTCCTACCTCTACCTTGAAAATATCGAAATTTCCAAGCAGGCGCCGAAAGCTTGGATCGAGATGGAAGAGAAACAAGTAACGGGTAAGGTCGTCAAAAAACGCCGAAAAATAGGCAAAGGCGACAACCTGTATGATCGCAGTAATCAGATGGGTCAGTATCAAGGCTATGTGGTCAGCGACATCAACGCTAATACAGACACCGTAGAATTTACCAATGGCGTTACCCTGTCCGCAGGCGAAGCCTATGGCGATGTGAATGAAGACGTGCGTCGTCGCATTCAAATACGTGAAACCATTAAAGCCCATTTAGATAAAGAAGAGCAGCTGTTCAAGCTTGGTATCAAAGTGCTTTCTTTATTTTTTATCGACGAGGTAGTGAAATATCGCGATTACGATGCCAATGACTCTAAAGGCGTATACGCCAATATATTTGAAGAAGAGTATATGGAGCTGGTTGCTCACAAATTGGATGAGCTAGAGCTTAACCCAGAATATCATGCCTACCTTAAAAGCATTCAAGCAGAAGCAACACACCAAGGTTACTTCTCGATTGATAAAAAGGGCAAACTGGTTGATAGGCTGAGCAAGGCTAAGTCGGAAAAAGCAGAAAGTACGGATGTTGACGCATACGACCTGATTTTAAAAGACAAAGAAACGCTGTTGTCACTACCCACTGCCAGTGATGGTGACGAGGGCAGAGCACACAAAAACGTGCGCTTTATTTTCTCTCACTCTGCGTTACGTGAAGGTTGGGATAACCCTAATGTCTTCACCATGTGCATGCTCAAGAACAGCGACAACACAGTTTCGCGTCGGCAAGAGGTAGGACGTGGCCTTCGAATTTCTGTCAATCAACAAGGCGAACGCCAGGACCAACCTTCTACGGTACACGATATTAATGTCTTGACCGTCGTCGCCAGCGAGAGCTATCAAGACTTCGTTGGTAACCTACAGACAGAGATAGTCGATACCTTGGCTGCTCGACCGAGAAAAGCGGATAAAGAGTATTTCGCAGGGAAAACTCTACAAGGCGAAAGCGGCGATACTGTCATATCAGATGATCTAGCGAGGAAAATTGAACGCTATCTGATGAAAAACGACTTCACCAATGACAATGATGAAATAACGCCCGAATACCATCAAGCCAAAGCGGAAGGTAACTTACCTGATTTGCCTGATGACCTTAAACCATACGCTGAATCTGTTTTTAATCTGATTGACGGCGTGTTTGACCCTAAGCAAATGCCAGAATTTGGTGATGGGCGTAAACCAAAGATCAATCCATTAAACGATAACTTCAACAAGAAGGAGTTTAAGGAACTGTGGAATCGAATTAACAAAAAATCGGTATACAAGGTCGATTTCGACTCAGCCGAACTGGTTAAAAACGCTATAACAGCGATTAACAAAGAGCTTAAAATTGCAGAACTCACATACAGGGTTGAGGCTGGCGAGCTTAGTAGCGGCTTAACCGATGGAACCCTGCGTGAGGGAAAAGGCTTTGTTCTACGAGAAGGCTATAACGATGATTCAGTCGGTACTGTGCACTCGAAAGTTGAGTATGACTTACTGGGCAAGATTGGCGACGCCGCTGTTCTTACGCGCAAAACCGTAGCTGAAATTCTATCGGGTATCGAGGATTATCAATTCGAAAAATTCAAGAAGAACCCAGAGCAATTTATTTCTGAAGTCTCACGCCTGATCAAAGAGCAAAAAGCCAGCATAATCATTAACAAGTTGAGCTACGATGAAACCGATCAGACCTTTGATTCTGATATTTTCACAGCCTCACAAAGTAAGCAAGACTTCAGCAATGCCTCTGAAAATCTGAAGCGCCATATCTACGATTATGTCATTACTGATTCCAAAGTAGAGCGAGATTTCGCGGAACAACTCGATGTGAGTAATGAAGTTGTCGTGTATGCAAAGCTTCCAGGTGGCTTTGTTATTCCCACTCCAGTGGGTGACTACAACCCAGATTGGGCAATTTCGTTCAAGGAAGGCTCTGTAAAACACGTTTACTTTATTTCTGAAACAAAAGGCTCGATGTCGACGCTTAAATTACGTGGAATAGAAGAATTGAAAATCGACTGCGCTAGGAGATTCTTTGAAAAACTGGAAGCTGCGAGCACGGGTGAAAAAGTTAAGTACGACGTGGTGACTGATTACGATAAGTTAATGACGATTGTTGGTAAGCCTTAGCTGGGGCTATGATCCTGGCTATTAGGTCGAACACTGAATTGTATTAAAAATTGCTGGTAATCTTTGAGGAACATAAATTGGACGTAGAGATTTGGGATGGCGGGTTACAAGAGCAAGAAATAGCAGCAATAGAAAGTATTAAGCGCGCTTTTTCAGCAAATACCAAGGCTTCCCATGGTGGGTCCCTACGCGAGCAGATGATAAACGCTAAGACACCGATGTTTCCATGGAAAGGATATGCAGGTTTTAGGTTTGTTGATTATAAAAAGCATGACGGTGAATTTGATCTAATCATTGTTACACACTGTAATGTAATTATTGTTGAGCTTAAGGACTGGAATCATCAACCTGTAACGGCCCGGGGGGATAATTGGTACAAAGGATCTCAAAATATGAAGCGCTCTCCTGTGAGCGTTACTCGTGTAAAAAAACAGACATTAGATTCCAAACTATCCAGACTGGCCCACCGCTTCACTAACAAAGGATTTGTTCCGCATGTAGAGTTTTTCGTGGTGATGACAGGGAACGCCGATTTTAGTCAGTTACCCGAAAATCAATTACTTCATACAATTTCACTCAATAATTTTCTTAAACTAGCAGATCGTAAAGCATTCAATGATCGATTTAGGCCCCACCCAAATGCACAGGTTTTGAACCAGGACTTTCAGTTGTTTGATGAGTTGTTTTTGGGGCCGCAGACAGCACCAAAAGCATTGAGAGTTGATGGCTATGAAGCGAAAGACATAATTTTTGAGCACCCAAAGAACGTGTATAAAGAGTATTTGGCCAAATCTGAGATATCGACCAATACAGAAGCTCTACTGCGGGTATGGAAATTCAAAAACGTCGAAGGAAGCAAAGCTTACACTCCCGAAGGTCGATCAGAGATTGTTTCTCGTGAACGAGTAGTTTTAGAACACATTAATCTTCAAAATAGAGATTTATATAATCACTGTTTGAGGTCGCTCACAAGCTTCCAGAAAGATGATGTTACGGCCGAGTACAGTGAGGTTTATGAGCTTCCGCCAGGGCATGTTCGGTTTAATGAATTTGTCGGAAAGTATGGTACGGCTTTCGCAGAACAAGATCGTCTTAATGTGACGAAGCTACTAATTGCCAAGTTTGGTGATCTACATGAAATAAAAATTGCTCACAGAGATATTGCAAGTCATAGCCTGTGGATATCACCTTCGAAAGAGGTTGCACTTTCGAACTTTATATCTGCTTATCATCAACCGATTGGTACTGTTGGCGACTATCGCAGTAGTCTGTCCGTGGGAGCGGTTGAAGCAAAGGACATGTTAGTTGCGGGTAATGATCTAACTCCCTTCCAACAAGATGTACATGCCTTAGGACTAGTTTCTTGGCATCTCCTAAGCGGTATACGGATGTCACCTAAAAGTTTAGAAACTGTACAAGAGGATATGCTTAATAGTGAAAAATGGTATGCCGGAGTTTTGTTGGACGCCGTTTCTGCGGTATTTTCATGTGCTTCTGAATTCTTTGATGCACTAAAACAAGCTGAGCCAGCTGGCGAACCAATTTCAACATTCGATGGCACCGAGCTTGAACTATATCGGCACGCAATAAATCACTCACGCCAGTTTAGGG
>ENA-OREC01002216-OREC01002216.1-marine-metagenome-genome-assembly--contig:-NODE-2216-length-10560-cov-13.391396_pt1 | contig 10560 bp, 6 predicted proteins | sample MGYA00248626_ERZ508543 | MGnify/ENA primary metagenome ERZ508543 (study PRJEB26211, sample SAMN05518279) | marine metagenome | isolation source: Puget Sound, Washington, USA | host: Bankia setacea...
AGAGAGAGAGAGAGAGAATGAAACAAATACTTTTTAAAAGCTCGAGAGAGAGAGAGAGAGAGAGAGAATGAAACAAATACTTTTTAAAAGCTCGAAACTACACACTTTTAAAAAACTCTTTAAGTATTGAAAATACATACTTTTAAAAAACTAAACAAATACTTTTAAAAAACTTGAAACTACATACTTTTAAAAAACTCTTAAAGTACTACCATTCTCTTTAAACTATATTGTATTGTTTAACATTTACATGTATGTATATATCATATAGTCTAGACAGTCTCACTCTTTTCAATAATTAGGTGCACTAGAGGTTAAAAATGACAATTTAGGTAACAAACTGTTGAATGAAAAGAAATATCTAGTCATACGTAGATATGTGTTAGGTACGCTCACCTCAAATTGTACGTGCATACCTGCACTGGTTTGTAAAATATCTTATGTTCTTTATCATAACACAGTTGTAAAGACATTATTGAAAATGTGGGCTTGGTAATGCCGTGTTTTATTTGTTTTTCTTATATAGATCTAAATGATATATTTGTAGTTGTTTTTATCTGAGGTGAGACTCTGGAGAATTGTGTTAAAGAAGAATAAATACTTACATTTTCTTTCTTAATCTAACTTGGTAGGGTCAAATACATGAGTAAATAACAAATACTTGCATACTTTGTTTAATTTCATTGAATGGGTTATTTTACTAGTTTATATTTGGTAGATTGCATTCGTACACCAACGTGTACATAGTTAGGAACCTCTATATACTGATAATACAAAACATGCACTTTTTTACATGGAATCTGATATCTGTTGAAATACAAAGGACATGAAAACTACAGCTCTTTGGTAACGGAGATTTCATAAACAACACAGTTACACAGAAGGCATTTGCTTACTATGACAATATTAACTTGGAAACTTTGAACTTTGAACACTAAACTAGTTTTTTTATACAAGGAATGCAGAAAAGTTTCCTGTCCATGACTAAGCATTGGATATAAGATTCTTGTCGATTTACAATTACCTGGCAATATTTAATATGTTTGCGCTATCATACTAATATAAAATTGGTTATCATACTTACTGTACATAATTCCTTAAGGTACTAAATACATATACAACATTTCATTCCATTTAAATTTGTCTTTCATTGTGTCTAAAATCGTTAAATCATCAATTGTAACGGAGATTTGTTAGTAACGATTTTAAGAATACTTCATTTTCAAAACGTTGCAACGTTTCCAGCGATCTTGATGTTTTGTTCTCATTATACAGGATTAAACAAAAAAAAAACCTTCCTTGAGTGGGAATGGATATGACGAAAGATAAAACGGGACCCTGTTCAGCGGAGAGGGAGGGACAAAACAGTCTTCCATACCCACTCATGTAAGATTCCCTATAATAACACTCTTTTAAAAACTACTTTGTTAAGAAATTAAATATGTGTTCCAGTGTTTTATTGCAGAATAAAATATATGTATGAGCTTGGGTGCGTATGAATTAAATCACGAGGGCTTTAGCACTAGTGATTTAAATTACACCCACCCAGACGAGTATGTTTATTTTATTCTGGTATAAAACACAGGTACATATGTTTTATTTCGATTCTAACACATTCTATGTCGTATATTTCAACAGCGTTTGTCGTTCTTTGCAAAGTTTGGTGACATGCGCGTGTTTAGCAGTTAATCTTAAAACTTAACATGGTATACTTCAGCCACGGTATAATTTCTTTTTGAAAGTGGTGTTTAGAGAGAACTATCAACATAGTTTAAAATCAGTTTCGTATCACGATGGAATATTGTTTCTTCAACAACATGCGTTCTATTTTGTATATTTTTCATCGTTTGTTTCCATATTATACACAACGTCACCAACTATTTTTCCATCCATATTTTCCCGTCGTTAATGGTGTAGACGTTCCGTTTTGGAATTTAGGTTATGGTTACAAAATGTGACATAGTTTCGTAAATAGTTATGATATTTGATGTCAAATAAACGTTATTCAACACAGAAATGACATAACTTTTTGATTAAACAAAATCCAAAAAATCCAAACAATTGTGCGAAGGGTGGTTTTGTCGTGACGTCGCCCATATATAGTTAAATAAATATGTGTTTTACTATAATTAGTAGTAAAGGGTTGACAAGTTAATAAGCTTTGGATATTAACTTTGAGGCGGTCTTGTCTTTTACGAAATTTCAAATTGCTAGACCAGACTACTTTTGCAAACAACATTGTACGGTACATAACTAAAATATTATGTGTAAAAGGCTTACTGTTAGTCTGTTTTCCATGATTGGCTTGACAGCACTAAATGCAACTACAGTTTTCTGGATTAACGTCAGTTATGATCAGTTATTTGCAGCCCTTTGATCATCCAAAATTGCGCTAGTTCACCTTGCCAACACTCTATTAAAGCTGCCACAAATCTCATAGGAACTAAAGAAAACTTTGTAACATGGAATAAAATTCAATGGAGATCAAGTTATTGTCCTTATTAAATTGGGTTTACAGATGTAAACATCTTACACTTATTCAATAACTTTGCAACATCAAGGTTCTAAGTTATATTTCACCTTAAATGCTGATATTCTAGCTGTAAAATTAGTTCTAGGTCACAATGTATAAAGACACATTATTTTTCACAAAGTTTGATTTCAAGCAAAATTGCCACATTTGTACTCAGTTATTAATTTCACCTCTGCTTTTAGTGCATAATTGTAAGGTTTAAAGGCACACTACTCAGTAATATTTTAACTGGATAATAAATAACTACCTGTGTTGATAATTTGATTAGCAAAGAGTAACGGTAAACAGCTAAAATGCAAACTAAAACATTCACTTCGTGGTCAAATGATTAATGCCTCTGATCGACAATTTTTAATTTTATTGAGTGCTGTTGAGCTGCTGTCACTTAATTCATACAATGACTAATTACATCAGTGTCCATTAGTCAATAATTGTGTGGGGTTGAAGGGTGATTTAAACAAAAAAACATCGCCCTTGCTAGCATCAAGAAAATGAAATGTTTAAACACATGCACACAGAATAAGGGGTAGTCATTCCAAACTTGTAGGAACATCTTTTTTATATTTTTGTGTGGTCTGATAATTGTTTTCTTTTAAAAAGTTTATATTAAATGAATGACACATTTTGTAAGAATCAGTATATACAGGCATTCAGGGCCTTAAGACATGAATTTGTTCCCCACATTTATCTTAAATACTGAAATAAATATACTTAATCCATTTATAATGTGTAGATAACACAATACATGTAGTTAACATATAAAGGGGGACAACCTGTTAAGAAATTTTCCAGTTGTTCAAGGTAAGCCTGGATTATCTCATCTATCTGTCAAATGTCGATCTTTTTACAGTTTAAATTTTTATCTATTAGGTAAGAAGATAATACTATATTCAAGCCTTTTAATACTTCTTAACGGCTTGATTATTTATTGGCAAAGAACACTACAATAACACACGTTAATGTGAATACAATAATATTGTCAAATAAGGTTTAAATGTTGACCCTGTTTTATTGGTATGAGATTAAAGCGGCACAGTGTAACCATATAGGAGTAGCAGAGTGAATTAATTGATACTATTGAACAAGCAGTACATTGGAAAAGTGTGGCGGTACTTAACAATGGATAACATGAGATGATACAAAATAGGAATTGGAATGATAATTAAAAATGTTTTATGTTGTTTGAGATTCTAAAAAATCGGGATTTAAAAATTTAAAAGGTTGGTATGAAGTTTATTCTTAAGGCTTTTGTTCTAATTGATTTATTAACTTTGCTTTTACAATACACACATTGCAATAATTGATTGTCTCCATTGAACAGGGAACAATACACATACAGTAATAAAGTACAGTGTTTACAAGTACAGGTCATTCAAGTATGTTGGTGGAATGTTATAGAATTATGAAATTATGAGTTGTGGTTTGGATGGGGAGGTAATGGGTAAAGACATGTAGTTTTAATTTTTAAGTATGGCTTATCAGTTATCGGTATAGAAATATGTTAGATATGTGTGTGAGATAAGATTGGAATATTTATAGTCAGGTATTACTTATTGTACGCTCTATTTGTGTTAAACCACAATATTTCTAGTTACTCAATGATGTGTATGTAAATAATGTACACATGGAATTTAAGCAAATATGTTTGAATCTTTTGTCTGAAAATGTGAAACATGACAAACACTGCAGTATCATTTTAGAGGCATTTAACAGTAGTCTACCCCATTTTGTGTGATTAAATAATCTGTTATAAAATCAACAGTAATATTTATATTTTAAATTAAGGTAGATTTAGAAAAGATTCTGTTTTTGATATTATAATTTCAGAGCTTACTTAGATTCTAGAACGTATATGATGGCACATATCAACATAAACTTATCATTGTATGGGTTTGTTTTGCTTGTCAGGAATGTGGTTTTATCACATCTTAATATTCAAACATGCATGCCATGGCATTGGCAGCAAATGTATCTTATATTCAAGTATTCAATTTAAATGTTTATTTCACATAGAAATTTATATCCCTTAGGTACATTGCTCTAAAGCTGTAAATGTATTTGAAGTATATGAACCATTGAATAAGTCTTGACTTTTTATTTTTGGACGTCTATAGAAATTGTTGATGAATTCATATCGTCCAGTCATGACAGACATTGTAATCATCAGTGAAATACAGCAGATTTTATTTTAACTGCGGTACACATGCAATACAATTTTGTTTGTGTTTATATCTTAAATGACATTTTAATTAAATAGTTTATATAGTTGAATAACATTATTATGACATGTTTAAAGCTAGTGTTTCATTTTGATATCAGTTACAGCAATTGTAATGTTCTCCGTTCAGACAAACACCCACCAGACAACCAAGAAGTGATTTCTGAAAAGAAACTACAATTCAATTTACATGAACTTTTTGGAACACTGTTTTGTGGTCTTTTTCAAAACCAAATTGGTTTCATAAATTTGTCCTAGTATTGAGCAATTACTGTGTCTAATGAGTGTCTTACATGTACATTGTTTATCTTTTACCAGGCATCTTTCACTTGTCCTTTTGGTGCACAACTAACATTGAAAGTATATTGAAACTTAGCAAACGCTTACATTAACTCACTGTTGTACATGACAGATGTCCAGTGTAGAAGTCCCAGCCCAACATGACACTGGATTACCAAGCCTGGCGCGGAACCCTCTCAAGAAACCAGTGCAAGTGTTCACCCCGACCCCTCCAATGAAACCTGAGGATATACCGTGGCGGGGTCATGGGGGTCGTATCCCTACATACAGCAGTGTGGAGTTTGACAGACAGCTGGACAAGATTGGGGTGTGGTTGGAAGTCTGGACACATGATCAGGTAAGCTGCATGCTGGTGTTCTAGTTTAGTTTGAACACAGAAGCTTACTTAATCAATACAAACTTGGTAGTGCATTGGCCATTACATTTCACAAACACTGTGTTTGAATTGAAACTGCAAACCCCAAAACTTTGGTAAAGGCTACCTTGTCTTGCATGACAAAACTTATGGTCATTGCATCCTACTGCTGATGTTTCCAGCCAATAATAAAATCAACTTGCTTTGTCAGACGATCACCATACTTTTCTACTCTTTTGTCCTATTACTTAATATAAACAGGCAAGTGGAATTCTAAAGTCCTGAAACAATGTGTTTTCCTCGAGTCACCTCATAGACCATGGTTTACTGGCTGTACATACAGTTATGTACATGTTGATGTAAATGTATGTGGCGGTAATTAAGTGTTAAGTTACTTTGTACTTATGAAAAGATAGAAATTAGATTTATGAAAAATTATGAACTAATCCCTCATATAGACAGAAAGAGAAATGCAAAACAGTTATATCTGCTTCTTTATTCAATGACACTTACAACAGCTTTCATCCCTGAACCTTATTTAAGTCTGGTGAGAACAGTAGATAAGCAGATGCATAAATACTTAAACAAACAGTAATATTAGTAACAGTAATAATAGTAACAGTAATAATATTTAATTGTGTGAGAGTATTATTTCTTCCATTGTGTGAGAGAAAGATCAATGGAGATCATTTGTGTAACAACAATACCTTTATTATACACATGCTTCACACATAGTCACATTCAGTGTTAAACCTATTGATACATGCCATTATAATCAACGATTATAGTATTCACATGAGATGTTTGTACAAATTGAAGCATATTTAAGTACCATACATGTGTTAATTCAAATTTCATGCACTTTATTGTTAGTTCTGTACCATGACACAACGTTAACTGTTTGGTTGGCAAAATAAGTGCTACAGTTTGAATATCACACTTTTCTTTACTGCATGGGTAAACTCTGTCTGCCAATAAGATTAAAGCCCGGTAATTAATCTCTCAAACTGGCCTTTTTTAATCTGTATTGAACACTATTGATTACCTTTTAGCTTATACTGAAAGGAACTTGAAACCAGCTTGAAACAACAGTTAATCCATACACTGTGTTAATAGACTGTGAAATGGCTTATAGAAAACATGTAAACTGATTTTTCGCTTTTGTAAAATGTGCTGTTAAATTCTGTTTTTTTGGTATTATGCCTAATGGCCATTTTCCTTATATATGTAGTCCATTTTAAGGTGTCACACCCCTAATTTTAAAGGGATGACTGTGAGTGTTATACTGATTTATTTACGTTTCATGATTTATGTGGTTGATCATATAATTATAAAAAAAAATTAAACAGCTCTTTATATCTGTACAAGTAATTGAAAAGCAAAATCATGGGTAAATGTCTTTTTCTGTAATTTGAAAAAAAATCATTTAAACTTTTTGATAAGTCAATTACTTTTTTAGGTGATCTTTTAGTGATATTTCCCTTTTCAAACTTTAATACACTGTCATTACAACAAAATAACCTATGATAAGTTTATTAAACCTTTAAGGCTGTCTGATTGTGTTATGGTCCTTGTTTTTAGTTGATCAATATGTTTTCTGAGTCTACCGCATCACACAATTTGCTCTTAGTTGGTAGAGTTCCTGCTTCAACATACAGAATTACTGGTTCTAATCCAGAGAAAGAGTAATGAGTGATATCACTTTAATTTCTATGGACAAATGTAACACTGTTTAGCTGAGGTTTGACTACAAACAAGTTACAACAGTTTTGTCCTCAATATGGTAGTAAACTAAGTTGCATTATACTAGGACTTCTGTCAATAAAAATATTCAACAATAACAACAGATTAGCCAAAATAACAGCTGTTTTTATACTTCTTCTTTGTACCACTGCCACATCAATGAGGTTCCCTTCTTATTCAGTTCTTACAACTGTTAATATTCGAACATATAGTTTAATTAGATTGTGTCTCTTAAACCTGAAACAGTGAATCCATTACTTAGTGAGACTGTAGAACAACTGGTGCAAATTGAGCAGCCAGAAAATTGATCCATCACCCAAACAAAGTTCAGCTTTCCTCCCTCATCTAAAGGACATTCAAACAGGAAGGGCAACCTTGACAGTAAACACACCCTGAAGACATCTAAAGGACATTCAAACAGGAAGGGCAACCTTGACAGTAAACACACCCTGAAGACACTCTGCCATGGACTCATTAAACTATAGGTGCATATAATATGAGGAAAAAAACAGACACTTAACGCTGCTACAAAGTCTTTAGAGTGTCAATAAACTATTACATGTTTTATTGCATATTTCCCATTTAGATTGACATAAACCAAGGGTTCTTAGTGAATGTTGAATGTATGACATAATAAATAGCTCTAAATCAAATACAAAATATGTACGATGATAAATACTGACTTAGAAGGCTTATGAATTTATAAAGTACTTTAATAATGTCTAGGCCAACTTCTCCTGCTGATGTAAAATTCACCTATTGAAGTATAATGTGATTCATGGAAAAAACGACCAACCTTTTGCACCAATTGATTTAAAACTTTAAAACAATTTGATAAAACATTCAGAACCTAAATTATACTTAAGTTGAATTCATTGAGAAACTGCTTATTTCGGAAGTTTTGTCTAATTGATATAATAATGACAAATTCCCTTCCATCCATTGCACTTTCAGCTTTAGTTGCCAAAAGACTGTACATGTATATACAAACCACAAAAGCATGGAGATAATCATTGACTTTCCATAATAAATAAAAAAAAGTACAATGCTAGCCTTTTTTCATTAATTCATTTATTAAACTTTGGAACTGGTTAAGCTTTACATTCTATATGCAACTAGTGTAACAAAACATTACAGATCATGACATCTTGATTAGTAGTCATACTTAATATGCATGCTTCAGTCTTTAGTTAACACCCTACATGTATTTGCAATGAGACATTTGAGGTATTAACAATGGTCAGTCTAGATAAACTTTCTCTTAAGAGTCTATTTTGACAGAAGAAAGCGAGAGTGTTCTAAGTGCCTTTGAACATGGAAGCAGATAGAACCTTTTGGCTTTCACCCCCCTTAATTTTGTGGTGTAATAGATATGACTAAAGGAAATGATTACGTAAAAGAAACCTTTAAAGGAATTTTCTCAAATAGCTCATTAATCTGCCTCCAGATAAATCTATCCTTGGTCAGTTTTAAAACTTTATGACCATGCCTTATACAAATATTTGCAAAATTGGACATGACCGTTTGAATAGGAATCGACAATTTCACTTTCCATTAAAACTTGCTATTTCTCTAATTCAAATACTTGGCATAGAAATGTTAATGCCTCGATAAATAAAATTAGCACAATGTTATGAAATGGGATATAGATTTAGAGGCTACCATTTACACCCACTCTTCTATTATCACCTAACACTGGGGATAGGCTCAGCTCTTTCTAATAGGTAATATCGCTAACAGCATGGCATAAATACTTTGTGACTATCTGAATTGCATTTGGAAGGCTCATGCATTCATAGGTCTTATTTTGTGAATCCAAATACTGTGTGTATGCATGTTCTTTAGGTGAGAAACATTTGAACACTTCTCAGTGGCTTGTGATGGAAAATATGCATTCAAATGTTATGGGATATCATGGGGGTGGGGAGGACGTATCCAATGTTTGTTATGTAGAGTAATTAATCATTAGGACATTGATGTAAATAACTCTAACCTGCACCCAAAGTTACCTGCTTCTATAGATTACATGGAGTACTTTACAGCGAAAGTAAAACAGTGATTTACAACGCAAACAAGTTTATCTCCTTATGCTTGAAAATCAATTTAAGATATTTACAGATTAGTTTAATGATTCTATATCCAGTAACACAAGAATGGCAGGCTCGATAACGCATGTTTCTTGAAGTTTTGTAACTCCATTAATGATGTAAGCAAATTTTACGTACATAAGCCTTTGTTTTTTAAATGTAAATCTCTTATTTGCTTTACACTCATAGAAAATTCTATCAAGCCACCTCTTTTGTAGACACTGATAGATATCTGTTTGAATGGCCTGTGTACATGTTTGTGGGTGGAAGCCAGAGTGCTCGGACCACACTGGTCAAGTTAGTGGACATATTGACCATCATGAGTATTGGGTGCAATGCCAAATTTGAAACTTCATTGTGATTGGGTGTTGAAAGGGAGAGGACTCCTAATTCCATTGCATGAATGAGCATAGAGAGGGATAGAAAGGAAACAAGCTCTAAGTGCATGTAAAACTGGTTCACATTCACGCTTTCATACAGAACTGTTTACCCTTCCACTATAAGATAAAATACCACATTCCCATGTGAATATTATCATGGCTTCAAATGTTTCATGGCAAAATCTGTACCACGGTCATGTTTCTTCTCAGTTGTCTTGACAACTCATTAAACTAGCTTAAAATCCCTGCAAGCAAATGGGAAAGAAGCTGTATTTATTTAAGAATTGAATGACGACCTGTTTGCTTTCAAGCGATATGAACTCGATTGGTGATGCGGCAAATCATGGTAAATTTGCAAGAGTCAACAATCGCGTTCATATCGCATGAACGCAAACAGGTCGTCAATCAATACTTATATTTACATTTTCCCACACAATCTATGTAAAAAGCACGTTTTTAACTTAGATTTTAATAGTCAAATCCTTCCATAAACTTCATTACCGGCTCTGTAATTCATTGTTTGTAACGGCCATCAGACGATTCACAGCTGTTATGTTTAAAAATAGTTCTAATAATAGTTATCCAAATTAATTTTTCAATAAAAATAATAATATTTAGACAATATTAAATTATTTTCATTAGTTTAAGGGAGACCACTGCAATCATAGTGCAATGACGACGCGTCTATACTAAGTAGAGAGTCTAATCGTGGCTATTTATAGGTTTACAGTATCGTGTATGGGTCAGCTTGATGGGCTGTGTTTACATCTTTACACGGCGGCATATTTGGAGTTTTAAGCGATGTTTGGAGCGTATGTACGAAGGAAGTCTTCGGATAATTAGAAGCAACACTTATTCCTTGAATAGCGGCGAATTATCGGAAATATGATGTGAACATGAATGTCATCATTAATCATAAAGGAGGATACTGGAATTGTGCAATA
>ENA-OREC01002217-OREC01002217.1-marine-metagenome-genome-assembly--contig:-NODE-2217-length-10559-cov-10.547224_pt1 | contig 10559 bp, 4 predicted proteins | sample MGYA00248626_ERZ508543 | MGnify/ENA primary metagenome ERZ508543 (study PRJEB26211, sample SAMN05518279) | marine metagenome | isolation source: Puget Sound, Washington, USA | host: Bankia setacea...
AATTTAATGTTAAAGCTTAGTTTAGGAGCTACCCGGTTAAATGTAGCGGCCTGTAAAACCATTCGAACGAAGGGGCGGACACACGATACTCGCTTGTTGACCATCTATGAATGTCAACTGGGTTCGAACCTTCGACGCTGTGGTGAGGAGAGCCAATAACTGAGCTATTAGGTCCTATACATGTACAGGTCGAAGTGGATTGCTTCTATCAACGCAGAAGTATATTGTACAGCCATAGCAGGTCTCTTGTATTCAACATGTTTAACAAACAAATATTGATAATGCCCTTTGCAGCTGAGGGTGGATATCTAGAGATAAGCGCAAAACTGTTGTAACTATTCGAGAAACAAAAGAAGAAAGTTCGTTCAATCTTAGAAGTACATGATACTATTATCTTGAGGGCCTTATGGAAGATATATATACATCTAATAAGCACTCTCGTTAATAAAAGTCTTTATTATATTATTATTATATATTATGCTGACCATTTCTTGAGTATACTTTGCTATCCGCTGCTTTATGATACATGGTACAGTGGACCCCTGAGTTAACGAACTCACATGGAATTAAACATGTTAATGTATGTGGAACAAGTATGGTTTTGTAGTTTCCTTTCATGTACATGGTCGATGTCTAGCTACGAAACAAACCCTTATAGGCGACTGTACACCAAAGACCACGTTCGTTGAAAGCCGTTAATGATGTATAGTCAATGTAAAGGAGGTGTGTAAATAAATGAATATGATCTTATATACGAGTTTTCACTATAACTATCATTCGTTTTAAGCACATTATGTTGTATTCTGAATGAATCTAATGTGCTTAGTTGAATAGTTTTTTTTATACACTAGCGTTCAATATGTATACGCGGTCTGAAACCAAGATTTAAACATGAATTGAGAGATGATACAGATGAAAATAAGAAGAAAACCAGGTTTGACATTTCGTGGATGCATTCTATTTCTACCAACAAGTAATATTATGTACACTAAAACAACAATAACCGTATTATAATATGATCATCGCAGGAACATTTGGAGTTCTTGTGCGTGTCTGGATTTAATATTTCTCTGAAAAATAGAAAGAAAAGTAGCCGTTAGTAAAATAATAGAGAATTTAACATCCGAAATGAGAACAGTGCACGCTGATTTAGAAAATGTTCAACATTGAAATAACAACATTCGGTTGAAAATTGAATACAAACTGACTGATGATAGCATCGTTGAAATATATCCGTAAAATAAACTTGGTCGGACCCGTTGCCGGGTATCGTATATTCTACGGACACAATTTTTTGTTACGAAAAAAGTACAAGCAAGTGTATAACGTTACTCGCGAACATGTGCGTAACTGATGACAGCACTACATGCGCCGGTACAGAAAATATAGCGTTAATACAACGTACACGAATCGCAATCTGATAACATGAAGCACATTCTAATTTCTTATGTCACAAAAAAATATGCTTACTTCCATAGCCTCGGCCGAAACCACCTCCGTATCCGCCGAATCCACCTCCGTATCCACCCATACCACCTCCGTAACCTCCCATACCACCTCCGTAACCTCCGAGACCGCCTCCGTAACTGACTAGGCCACCTCCGTAACCACCGAGTCCACCTCCGTAACCTCCCATACCACCTCCGTATCCGCCTAGACTGCTACCGTAGCTGACAAGGCCACCGCCGAAACCACCGCCGCCAAGACCGCCACCGTATCCTTTGTGTCCACCACCGAAACCACCCATACCACCTCCGAAACCACCTCCGTAACCACCGCCTAGCCCAGAACTACCGTATGACATTACTGGTACATAGCTGACTCCGCCACCGTATCCACCCATACCACCTCCGTAACCTCCCATACCACCTCCGTAACCTCCCATACCACCTCCATAACCTCCCATACCACCTCCGTAACCTCCCATACCACCTCCGTAACTGACAATACCGCCTCCGAGACCGCCTCCTATTCCACCGAGACCGCCTCCTATTCCACCTCCGTAACCTCCGAGTCCACCTCCGAGTCCACCTCCGTAACCTCCGAGTCCACCTCCGAGTCCACCTCCGAGTCCACCTCCGTAACTTACTAAACCACCACCCATTCCACCGCCTAAACCACCACTCATTCCACCGCCGTAACCATAACCTCCTCCGTAACCAATGGTGGCAAATGAGGAGCAAACGAGGCAGGAGAGGACGACGAGGACCTTCATTCTAAAATACAAAAATGTTACAAAACTTAGCTTTAATCATATGAAAATCTAAAAATGGAGCAAACATTACTGAATGAAGCGGTCGTCTCCGTAACTGAAGATGCGTAACTATGTGATGTCTATCGAGTTTAGCGGAGAAACATGCCAATTCGATGCTAAAGGATTCTATCTGCTTCTTTATTCAGTTGAATTCAGACCCTTCCGTTTTCGCCCCCCTATATAGACAGTTTTGGACAGAACTAACTAACCGACTTAAACTAGTTGGTTGGTGCGGGGTTTTCCTCTTTGGACATTTCCCGTGCATTGATATACAAACAGTTATATTTACTTTACGTTTATCAATCCTATCCATATTTGATATTTTATATTAAACGTTCAACATCCCACTAGAATCACAAGCGTGTTATACCACAATAAAAGTAACGAAACGTATACTTTCCACAATTAAACAGTTTTTATCATGCGTGTTTGACGCTCAATTCGAAATAAACTCAAAGCAAAACTGATTGAGCCACAAGTTATGCTATCATTAGAAACGGATCACTCCATCTTGTCCATTGAACCAACATATGTGCTAGCAGTCTGGCTCTTAAAGGGACGGATGCTATAGCTGTTTTTTTCTCTCAGATATAAACTGGTGGGCTCAATTGGCACATTGCGCTAGAACTAATTAGCATGCAGACATAAATTATATTCGATATAAGATAAATAAATACAATCGAAACGAAGAATTAAATTGAAGATAACTGAATGAGTTAAAGTGTACGTGCCTGTAGAGGTATTACAAAGATAAAAAGATAAATTGATAAATAAATGAATGAACGTTTGAACTAATATTTAAATGAGATGCTATGTACAAATTAAAGACACAGATAACGCTTCAACAGAAAAAATAACTTACTTGTCTAACTGGGCAGAGTTTTCGGCGAGTTGTAAGGAATCAAACACTGTCCCGGTATTTATACTCGTTCCGACCTTCCTCACGTTCACACTCCTCCCCCTCCTACGCCCCACAAACCAAACCATGCAAATCAAGGCCCATTAGTTCAGTGCCTTAAACTAATGAAAATGTGTTCTCGTTTGTTATCCACAATGATTGAGCAATGTTTAATTAAATGATCAATTGTCAGCTGTGGGTTTTTTAAATATCGTAACTCATTGTTTTACGCCCTATAAAGCCAACATACTTGCTGCTAGACTGTATTAACACTGGTAATGTAATAACGCTGTTAATCAGTGTCGCCTTAAACTGTTACGTGTACTGGGGAAGTAAACAGATTAAAGGTGAACCATGCTAACCTCCACTTAAAGACGGTGGTTTCAATAAATAGGTGGTTTTAAATAATGGGGTAGTTTCAATACAGAGGTGTTTTTCAATAAAAAGGTGGTTTCAATAAAGAGGTAGTTTTCAATAAAGAGGTGGTTTCAATAAAGATGTGGTTTTCAGTAAAAAGGTGGTTTAAATGAAAAGGTGGTCTTCAATAAAGAGGTGGTTTTCAATAAAGAGGTGGTTTTCATAATGAGGTAGTTTTTAATAAAGAGATGGTTCCAATAATGAGGTGGTTTCAATAAAGAGTCGGTTTCAATAAAGAGGTGGTTTTCAATATAGAGGTGGTTTTCATAAAGAGGTGGTTTGAATAAAGAGGTGGTTTTCAATAAAAAGGTGGTTTCCAATGAAGATGTGGTTTTCAATAAAGAGGTGGTTTCAATAAAGGGGTGGTTTCATTACAGAGGTGGTTTTCACTAAAAAGGTGGTTTCAATAAAGAGGTGGTTTTAAAAAAAGAGGTAGTTTTCATAAAGAGGTAGTTTTTATTCAAGTGATGGTTCCAATAATGAGGTGGTTTCAATAATGAGGTGGTTTCAATAAAGAGGTGGTTTTCAATAAAGAGGTGGTTTTCAATAGAGAGGTGGTTTTCAATAAAGGGGTGATTTCAATAAAGAGGTGGCTTCAAAAAAATAAGGGATTTCAATAAAGAGGTTATTTTCAATATAGAGGTGGTTTTCAATAATAAGGTGGTTTCCAATGAAGAGGTGGTTTTCAACAAAGAGGTGGTTTCAATAAACAGGTGATGTACAGAGGTGGTTTTCAATAAGGGGTGGTTTTCAATACAGAGGTGGGTTTCAATAAAGAGGTGAATTCAATACAGAGGTGGTTTCAATAAAGAGGGGTTTTCAATATACAAAGTTCTTGGTAAAATTATGCGACTTATCACATCATACGTTTGGGAAACCTCACGTTTTATAAAGTTATCTTTTGCTGGGCAGAAATTACACTCTTTTTTCACCCTTACCATGTTAAAATTAAACAATGGACTTGTCTAAATTTAATTTTTGAACAATCCATTTTAAATTTTAGGGATTCCAAGATCAAAATATGAATCGGAGCAGCCAACAGTGTGAAGACAGCACGAGTGTGCAGACTGGCCTAACTCCAAACTGGTACCAAACACTCTACTATTCGGAGTAAACACAATATTTATCTTCACATAATTGTATAATTTCTGTTTTGCCACATGTTTCAAATAAAAAAAAGATAAAGTTCAGCATGTTGAGTATTATAAATGCATATAAAAAGTAACACGATTGTTTTGATGTATTTGAACTTGTTTTTCATTAAAAGAATCAAAGCCTCAATAATTGACTCAAGAAAAACAATAAAATACTGACATAGTGCTGCAAATTGTATTGTATAGTTTTTAACCCTTTACACGCTGTTAAAGGGAAATCTGTATGAAAAATTGAATTTAAGCAGCCAACATTGTAGAGCCTGGTCAGACTGCACAGTTAAACGTCTGTGATATCAATGACCAAAAATAGGAAGAGAAAACGCTTACCCTTTTATTAGTTTCAACGTTTGATTTATCAAGTTTACGTTGTAGTTGTTTGCAAGTTTGGAATGAAGATTGATTCGCGTGTAAGTTTGGGAAACTGAATACGGCGCTTGTTAAGGAAAATAATTGCGTTAAAACGACCGGCCAATCCAAGACCATTCTGTCTCTATTTCATCTTTATAACGATGTTGGGACACATTTAAACCAAGCCCTACGGTAAAACAATGTCATCACTTATATTAAACTGAAGTTGCGGTATTAATATCAGGAAGATATAACACATATGCATGAGTACAATGGTACGCAGTAATTCGAACTTAATCTTCTTAAGACAAAATCGGTTGTAGCAGATATTCGGTTATAACACATATTCGGTCATAGTAGATATCCGGTTATGGCAGATTCTTGGTTAGTGCAGATATTCTGTTATAGCAGATATTCGGTCATAGTAGATATCCGGTTATAGCAGATTCTTGGTTATTGAAGATATTCGGATATTGCAGATATTCGGTCATAGTAGATATCCGGTTATAGCAGATTCTTGGTTATTGCAGATATTCTGTTATAGCAGATATTCGGTCATAGTAGATATCCGGTTATGGCAGATTATTGGTTATTGCAGATATTCGGTTATAGCAGATGTTCGGTCATAGTAGATATCCGGTTATAGCAGATTCTTGGTTATTGAAGATGTTCGGATATTGCAGATGTTCGGATATTGCAGATGTTCGGATATTGCAGAGATACTCGGACAATGTAGATACTCGGTTATAACAGTTACTCAGTTACTTTCAAACAGGTCTTCTATTTCTTCTGTGCGAATACAACAGAAAATTGCAACACATGCTTATAAAGAAGCTCATACAGATTCAGGGCAAGACGTTTCAACACTTTTAGCGCATTATGATTCAATGCCTGAACGTAAGTTAGCAAGTACGGGACTAACACTTCATTGTAATTTAAAAAAACGGAACTTTTCTATCAAAATCACATGAAGAAATTGAAATAAATAGTAGAGACGTGGCACTAAACTGTCCGATTGTTTGTAGATGTGTCAGCAACAAACACGACAACATCAAGCAAATATGAACTCATTAGACTGATGTTATTTGAAGAAACGATCTCACCAAGCGATGCGCGCATATTGTTTTCCTAAGTGCTTTAAAATTACTATTTAACAGACAGATGTGACATTTGGTCTCCATATTGTAACCATGACTTGCTTGAAAATACAATCCATGATTGGTTTCTATCATGAATAACTTGATTTCTTTTTTAATTTCATGTATTCTTTGCTTCCTATAAACTTTCAGTGTTTGTCAATTAAACAATCGAACACCTATAGTCTATGTTTAGTTTAACATTTTCAAGTATTCACGTCACATGACACTAACGACGTGGTCTCTAGCGCATCAAATGACATACAGTCAATTGATTCGATCTTAATTTTCAGGTTTTGGAATAAAGGTAAAAAGAAAAATGGCTTATTCTTTCAGTTAACTGTTCTATTCATTCATTTATAGATCGCTTAATCGTCGTTAAATGCACCATGGTTGTCAGTAGTTTTATAGTTAATCAATAGTAATGCATGTTACTCGGTAGAGGGTTTGCATGGTTAAGCGTAGTACTGACTACAATTTCATAGTCAATCAATAGACATTCAAAGTTCCCTTTTGATACAATTTAGTAACTTTACGCATTTGACGCCCAGATCGAAAAGAAAAGAAAGGAGGGCATTGAATTGTTATGGTTGATTTAGTGACATGGACTTTCTTGCATTTCTAGGCTTCGAAAGGTTTAATTGAATGTGTCACGTCAAGCTAAACGCCGAGACAAACATTACTTGTACTTAAGGGTAACGCGCACACATGTTCAAATGCATAAAGGCCAATGGCATGTTTGTTAACACATTTAACATTCACATTCATTTAGAAATAGAAGCGCTTGTGAAGTTATACAACAGTTGGGCACAGAACTTTAAAGCGATTGCTACAATTTAGTTAAATGTGAACTCATGAACATAATTATATTCTTAATTGACTCATGCCATTGAGTGATCCGCGAGCTATCTAATTATATAAAACAATAGTTGGCAGTACGCCAGAGATCCTAAAACAGCCTTCACCTTTAGATCAGAAATTTTACTGTACGTTGTTAAAGTCGTTTGACAAAATTCAATAGTATGTTACTAAATCAAGGAAGTTGTATGGATACAAAAAACTAATTGTTTTGATCTTTAATCTAATATTTATATAATAGCTATTGTTGTGTTTTTGTTGCAGCTGGTTTGCTTTTGTTTTGCATTCGTATTTCTGTTTTCAAAACATAATAAAGCTTCTTTCAAACAGCCCCGGATGGCGCCCGTAACATGCAGGGTCATCGTTCGGGAGAAACCTTGTCGAACTGAGAAGACAATCGTGTCGGCAACGTAGAAGTCTGCAATGAACCCTGCTGTTCCGGTTCGGTCCGGCATAATGTCCCGAATGTTTTACAATGTTTAATGTAACGGTACTATTCCAGATTCTATCCGTAACTTATTTACACATAAACTGTGACATTTGAAGCTGTTCCATAACCGCTGTTTGACGCTGTACTAGTTATAAATATATAATATATCTAAAATATATTACAAATATTGTCTATGCATGCATTATATGTTGTTGTTTTTGCTATACAGATACTAAAGCAGTGTAAAGTACTTGTCGGGTAATGGGCAATATGCTCATACTCTTTGTTTTTAATTTCTTCAAATTGAACTCACCAAAATCCCATAAGACCCCTTTGCATTTGGACATGTTGCGGACTCATGAGTAACGGTGTGATGTCACGTTGAGCTGGATGCGGGGTTGGATAATGGTAGTGATTGGACGGAGCAGGTGTGATGCCTAGTGAATGGTTGTCTGTACCACCAGTATACGTCCTTGGTTCGACTTGCTATAAGATGCTCTCTGTTATTTCTTGCACAAAGACGCCGTTTATGAACCTATTTGAAGGAGCCTGCTGACTGAGACTTTGGATTGATGTGAGTAAATTGCGTGACACATCTAATGCTCACTGTTTCGACATTACGACCGATACGCCTTGCTAGCATTACTGATTCATTGTACGAAGCCATGTATTGTATTGTCAGAATAGTTTTAAAATAGCCTTTTGCACACGGAAGTTGTATAGTCCTTTATTCTTCCTGGTGGCCCAATATTGCTCAATGAGATCTGAAACACATACTGTCTTATACGTCAGAATCTGAGGTTTAATTAGGTGCATGTGAAAAGCTTAACACAATCGTCGCACATCAAACTAAATACTTCAATGCTTAAATGACTTGTTTCTTTAGAGCGCATGCTCATAAAAATGATAATGTTAAATGAATTAGTCGAGTTAATTGAAGAATGAACTTACGTTAAATGTCATATTTGTGTCCAGAATATAAGGCAAATGAACACATCATGCTATAAAATGTATACACTGCGAAGTATCCCTTCTTCTAGTCATGCTGTTTAATTACTACTCGTGGAATCGTAGGAGCTATTTGTTAAAATGTGTTTAAAGGATTTTGATCTGCGTGTTATTCGTGTTTTTTTTGCTGGTATTGTTGCTGCTTTCTATCAACTTTATATAATAGCTATTGATGTATTTTTGTTGCAGCTGGTTTGCTATTGTTTTGCATTCGTATTTCTGTTTTCAAAACATAATAAAGCTTCTTTCAAACAGCCCCGGATGGCGCCCGTAACATGCAGGGTCATCGTTCGGGAGAAACCTTGTCGAACTGAGAAGACAATCGTGTCGGCAACGTAGAAGTCTGCAATGAACCCTGCTGTTCCGGTTCGGTCCGGCATATTGTCCCGAATGTTTTACAATGTTTAATACAACCAAAATACACCGGGAGAAATATCCGCTTGGACTACATCGGCGCAAGACCGGGGCAGGACTGGGTTGCGCCCGCACAGTCCGGGCTGTAAATCTAAACGAGGATTATGTCAGAACAAAACGCTTTAATGACATGCATTATGCGCAAATATAAAGACGCTTCGACTTTTCAATATACATTTTCGTTAGCAGTAAAACTTCATTACCGAGATATGATTATACGCTCCACACCTCAACCACACATTACGGAGTTCATGTTCAAATCTCGAGCTCATTACATGTAGTTCTTTATCTGATTTTAATATGAAATACCAGTTTACAGTACCAACGATTATCTCTTTTGTAATAGTTCTTTTCGGTGAATTTCTTTAACTTAATCCTTATATATACATATGTAATGAGCCTCAATATTAAACAGACATGTGAAGATAAATAGGACGTACATTTTAACATTAAGCGTTGCGACATAACAGTAATTGTGACTTAAAGTAGTCAGTTATTACCGATGGTTCAAACGATATCATTAATTGTGTTCTTTATTGATGTAACGCCACTCACAATTATCCTAGCCTTGAGCCAATGTCTCGCTTTATTAATACTAATTTTGACTTAACACGTTCCTAATCTTCCCATAAAACGTCTTCCTTGAACATAAAACAGAACTAAAACTGCAGAATACCATTTTTCAGAATTCGTCACTCTTAATGTTACACAATGGATCGGAACAATAGGTTACAATGGACTTTCTTAACGTACGTGGTTCACCCCAACTCATTAGCATAAGGTATGTCATTCCTAAATTCACTCGTTCATTTCCGTGAAGCATCGGCATTTATCGTCAGCCAATACAATTTTTATCTAACCGCGATATACAGTCTACGGAAGGTTAACGGAAATAATGTTCACCTATCAGAGAAGATTCCACGGAGATTGCCGAAGTCTCACGGAAAATGTCGTACTTTTTATGAATGGACTGCTATATAAGACAGGTTGAGTGAAACCATTAAAACGTTATAGAGTGTATCAGCCAGTAAAGTATGTAGTATTAATCGACAATAAAACAATAGATAATTAATAGCATAACGAATTGCTGAGTCAACACTAAATCTATCATTAAAACAAGATTTGAAATAAACAATTGAACACCAGGCCATTTTACGCAATATAAATCGAAATAAAAACAAACAAAATAAAAACAATATGTTTAGATTAAACTGAAACGTGACTTTTTTACGAGTCGGTTATGTCTCTTATTAAAAGAATTTCACTGAACTTAAAACTTTCATCTCGAGCAGTAGGTGGGCCTTCAGGGGTTTAAATACGACACACAGTTAACTTATCATTTCGACCGACCCTTGTGGTATCAATCATCAGTCTTTTCTTGTCTTAACTAAGTGTACGCGTGTATCCTTAACGGTACATTCCTGATCAGAATCATCTTATAAAGTGTCGAACGTTTCCTCCCTGCCACAAATCGAGCAATGGTCAGTAATGTTTCCTTTGATCCTCATTGTAAATATTAATTTATTCACTACTGATGCTGCTGCTACTGCTACTGCTACTGATGTTACTGCTGCTGCTACTACTGCTACTGCTACTACTGCTACTGCTACTGCTACTGCTACTGCTACTGCTACTCCCACTG
>ENA-OREC01002218-OREC01002218.1-marine-metagenome-genome-assembly--contig:-NODE-2218-length-10553-cov-13.965158_pt1 | contig 10553 bp, 4 predicted proteins | sample MGYA00248626_ERZ508543 | MGnify/ENA primary metagenome ERZ508543 (study PRJEB26211, sample SAMN05518279) | marine metagenome | isolation source: Puget Sound, Washington, USA | host: Bankia setacea...
ATAATTTTATGTTATCATTATAACTTGCATATCGGAATGTCATTAAACATGAGAAAATTCACAAATGTGAAATATTAAAAAAAATGATATCCACTTTTATTTATTAGTCCTTCAATAAACACAAATTAATTTATGCATCCCTTGCTTTATATTTTTCTTATCTATTAAATAAAGCATGTACCTGTTAAATATTCAAATGAGGACATTTTAAACAAACATGTCTAATTTTCATTGAATTTGACAAATTCTGAAAGTTGACTTTGAAAATCACTTGAAACAACTCTATGGAACTAAGTTTTGAAATCTAAAAAAAAGAGCTATGAAGAATATCCCTGAGCCACGCGTTGTCACAGGAAATAAGGCAAAGCATCAGGGTATTCAAACATCTTTGTTAATAAGGACTCACAAGTTGGCTGTCACTATGAGGGTCCAACCTTGAGTAGTACTTGTATCTACTGATGACTGCTGATGAGCCATTGTCTGTATCGCCATCATTAGGAATTGGACTACTTATAGATCTATAATCCACCGGGTTCCTCAACAGTCTCTCTGTTGAACCATTTATGGGCTGTATGTACGGGGTAGATGATCTGAGGAAAAAGTACAAACTATGTAGAACATAACTTCTAAGTTAAGTTAGACAAAAATAGAATTTTGCAATTGCACATGGGAAAATCAGTGGATTTCAAGGTTTGCATCTAGGGGAATCAATAAATCATTAATTAGCCTATTATGATAGATTTTGGAACACTATAGTTATTACAAAGTATTACCTTAAGATTAAGGCATCTTATTAAATAAACAAACAAAAATCACCGACATACACAAGATTAAGGTCTTCTAAGTAAGTTTTTTCAGATAGTTTACCAACATTATGACATATTTTTTACAGACGATTAACTTCATACCTGGATTGGCAAGTGGAAATGTTGTCTTATTTCTTACATTAAATTTGCCAGTGGTCATAAAAGATAAATCCATTTCATCCTAACGATTATATGTATCATACTCATGGAGTGATATTTCTACAAAATTACTGATTTAGTAATTAGTTCAAATCAAATTAGTATACCACCGTCTAGTGGGTTTTCGATGGATTAAGCGGTTTTCGAGTGATTGACCTATTTAAACTAAAGCTATATTTTAAAATTCCTAGACAATTTTAACCTGCTATGCAACCTTTATCGTTGTCATTTGGTTAAACCTTCAAGCTAGTGTGCGTTTGTTTACATCGGACACAAATTTGCTGGTACCTACTAAGCATGCGTCTGGAAGTCATGTGTGATATTTCCGACCGTCAAAGGTCAATAGCTATAAAACTAAACTGCATAACTTAAATTATGTGTAAAGGTAATTTATAGGATATTCTATGATTTATCATCAATTTGTGACAATTCGAACACTTTTAAACAAAGTCTGTTATGGTTTCCAACACATTTTAGCAACATGGTGAATACATTGGAGTTATCCTTTTAACCAAATGTGTACCCAAGTGGGTCACAAGTTTGGGCTACAATATGACGTATGAACCCACTATTCACATCCGGGATCTGTGACAACTTGTTTACTAAACATTCAACCCATATGGCATATATTTCAAAACCACTGGTTAGAAAGTTTCGTATTTTGTAAATTAGACGTGATTTTCCACCGCACTCCTGAGGTCAGAAGCTCTACACCATGTAGAATCGCAGCTTGTCCATTCTATGACGGTATGACTCCTAACGGTATGACCCCTAACGGTATGACTCCTAACGGTATGACTCCTAACGGTATGACCCCTAACGGTATGACCCCTAACGGTATGACCCCTAACGGTATGACCCCTAACGGTATGACCCCTAACGGTATGACTCCTAACGGTATGACCCCTAACAGTATGACTCCTAACCCTGTTAGAGCTGTACTAACCCAATACCAGACAGTTTTAGGTACTGTTTCATCTAATGGATCATTGTTTACTTGTTAAATTTGAAATCTTCCAGAAAATTTTAAGAAATCGATTGACTTTGACAACTATTTTTTCATGAGCAGTATACTTTCATTTTACAAACATCAAGTGGCGTCATTGATTTGACAAACGGGTTTTACCAGACGAAATTTCAACATATTTTGAATGGTAATTTTGTGTTAAATAAGGGGAATTAAAAGGGGACCTTTTGGGCGTAGGTAAGGTATGACAAAATCTATATGTGTGTGCTATTGGTTTATTTTCTTACCTTACGTATCTACAATTTTAAAAACATTATATGCTGAATGACATATTGGTAACTTTGTTAACAAAACATCACGTGGTTAAAGTGGAGCGTGCGCAAACGAAACGCGGAAACGGTGCAATCAGATATCGTCGGATATTACCCTAGGTCGAAATTAGCCTTCTGCTGGATACTGTAAAATGAACAACCAATTTACAACTGTTTTTGTTTGTTTCTTTTATGATGAAAAATGTTCCAAAATGCCCCAAAAGTTCAGGTTTGAAGTTCCCTGGGAGCAGATAATTTACCGAAATAAGTTTTTCGATATTGCTTCATTTCGATCATAGCTACATATTTAGTACGAACTGATTTGAGTACTAATTTATGCGGTTGGGCATCGATTACGTAATTTCCAAAATTATAAACAAATTTTCTGTTCTTAACTAAGCGCTACAAGCACAATCGTCTTACTTTTGATTATAGTAAGTTGTGTGGACGCTTGACAAATGCATCTAAAAAAGTTTCAACACATTTATCAGTACCTTTATAATGTTGTGAGCCCGGTGAGTAAGCCCTACATCCAACGACCTTAACCCTTCTGTCGTACGGTGTTGACGTAAACATTACCTCTATGTGTTGCTCCCTTTTGACATGTCATACGTCGACAATGACAATTTATTTAAATAAATGATACACCACATAGTTACTGTTTATTATGAATTCATGGCGAAAGAAAGTTACGACGTTCGCCATATTTCTGGCATGGGTTACGAAGGTACACTTTATTTGCTGAACACTTTCCTGAAATGATATAAATACCTGCTCATTTAAACCATGTTCAATCCAGGTAAACTACATGTATAGACAGGTGTGCATCAGCTGTGATGTGTAAACGAGATAGCCCATGCATTGGCATTATAATGTAGACTATTTGACACAAAGAAACTATTAATTGCAGTTGAAAATGTTACGATTGAAGTTTAGTTGTATCTGATGTCGTGGCACACCTATACACATGTAGTAAACACCACATGGTCTATTGCTGGTATTCGAGGCATGCGTTACGTACTAATCTAAAGTAATTACATATTCTTCTCAACTTTTAATTAAAAAAAACACCCACTGATCATCGTTAATATAAAGCCAAAACCGAGATGATATACGATATATTTACATGCCACAATAATTATATACGACGGTACCGTACACAACCAACGAAGCCGTGTATGTGATGTTTAACGTTTGATTTGTAAAACCCCTGTCTTATTTATTTCAAATCATCAATTTCTTGGGCAGCATTTGGACCAGATAGAAAATCAATTATATTAATCTAGATTTAACTGTCAACATCCGTATTTGGCGAATCTGATTGAATTAAGCATGTGTTTTGTGAATGAAAACAAACAAACTGATTGGTCCGTTGACTAATGGAATTATACGTGTTTCAATGTGTAAGGACGTTACAGTAATAAATGCTCTTTCGATTGCTCAATTAATCTAAGCAGTTATCTGGAATGTCAATCATAAAAAAACAAAGGTACGTATATACAGTTACGTAGATGGGTTTTTTCTGGATTAGCACATCACGTAATTTTTCATTCGACATTGAGACTTCTGTGATCTTCTAATGACTTCTATAACAACCATTCATTATGTTACATGTACACGTACTCGGCCACTACTTAAAACGTTACCTTAGGAAGTTCGTTTTTATTACCAGAAGTTCAATATCAATCAACGCTGACTAATATCTTTGTTTTCTCAGGGTCTATATTTAGAGGCACTGGGCCCAGCTATGATCGACCTGAAGCTGATCTACAACACCAACTATGAGTCTGTCACTCGTGCGGTGTCTGGTCGAGGTGCTGGAGGCTTCATTGGTGCAGTAATAGGCGCCCTGGTGGTGGACAAGTATGATACCCACCTAGAACTCTTCATGGCCATATTTACAACAGTAGCAGGACTATGTGTGATGGTAGTGACTGGGCTGCCATCTATCGGTCATGTGTGGTTATTGTACTGCTTGATTGGTGGCTCTAGTAACATTGTCAACATGGGTAAGACCATTGATCTAAGGAAATGAACAACGAACTGAACTTGTGACATACATATAACGAACCCGACTCAGTTACCATTCATTATTTAATTGTGTAGTTTAGAAGCTTACAGCATTCTAGCATTAGCACTGTTTCGTATGCTATGCTTTATATTTCACACAGACGACAGTTCTAAACGTAATATAAATCAATGGTTTGCGGCCAAACGGATACGCTAGACAATCGAGAGAGGTCAACACGTTTTCTTTAAATCAGAATATCGCGAACTGTAGCTTTTAACTGTCAACCTTTTTTCATTTCAGCTGGAACAAAGATAGCGCTGAGACTGTGGAAGAAAGAAAGCGCCACGGTACTACAACTTCTACACATGGGCTTTGGCGTTGGTGCTTTAATTGGGCCTCTACTGTGTTCACCTTTCCTGGCCGTAGTTGGACCTAAGTCGTCTGCCGAGGGTCAAGGTCATTTCATCGTTTTAAAAGAATCTCGTGCTCACATCGCCTTCACGTTAATTGGATTGTTTACTATATGTGTTGCATTGCCATTTTACCTCTTTCACATTACCAAAGGAAACTCACTGGTACATTCTATATCAGAAGCGGAACCGATTTTGCTCAAAACTACAAAGAAATCAAGGTCATACATGAGTATAATCAATCCAGCTACATACGCGAATGGAAGATTTGCGTTTGGACTCGCAGTATTTGTTTTTTTAGGTGTATATTTCTTCAATTTATTAGGTGGTGAAAAGTTATATGGAAGCTTCGTACGGACTATAGGAGTGGACGTGTTTGAACTGGACAAAACCAATGCTTCCTACTTAAACTCGGTGTTCTGGGTAAGTTTGACTGTAGGCAGGCTGGTGGGGTCAATTGTTTCTCGCCATGTCCCGGTGCAAACTTTATTACTCTTTCAGGTAGTTGCTCATTTAGGCTCAGTGACAGCTATTTACATGTTAGCTCTAAGCAATGTAAAATTATTCTGGCTTTTGACAATCGTAGAGGGGTTTCTTGTGGCCCCTTTATATCCGCTTGGTATCGCCTATGGGGATTCTCAGATCAATATGTCGGGGTTCTGTCTGATGATTGTGACGTTTACGGGGAGTTTCGGGGACATGTCATATCTATGGACAGGAGGAAGTGTGTATGATACGTATGGTCCCACAGCTGTCCTGGCCCTGGTGAATATTACAGGTGTGTTGATGGTTCTGGCCGTTGTTACCTTCCGGTGTGTGACGCATAGCTTTGTGACGATACGACGTGAGTGAAAGGCGGGCAACAACTCGTTTATGTACATCCAGTGTTTGCAGTTTCATCGGATTAGCGGGTACATTTATTCCATGAGAAAATTTGATCAGTCATGAATGAAATACAGTACAGCAAAGCTCACCTGTTAAGACTATCTATTCCGAAAACACAACCTTTGCTTTCAATATGAATGGTATATATCACTATAAGTCGTTATCTCTCGTTTGGGTCATGTTCTGTGAGTTCCAAACGACGTATTATTAGCGGAACGTCAAGGCAGCTGACTGTGCTTAATTATGAGTTGTTCCTTTATGATAATCGTGTTGTGTTTTGCACAGAATTACTTTACTAACGGGTGTAAATCCATTCTGTTGAGTTTAAATGAGCGGAGAGCAGGGTGAAGATTGGTTATGGTGCAATATGTAATAATGAACATATATCATACGGCAGATCTCTGTATATATACGACAACAATTTAAACAACATTCTGAAGTTTACAAGCGATATACGTCTTGACAAGGGCGAATAGATTTGCAACAAATCTGGTGTCAGTGCTGTTTGAAAGTGCTCTTGAAGTTTGCTTAACTAGTCAGAATGTTAACTGGATGCCAACGTTTAGAAACGAAAGCTCTTTCCTATGTGTTTGTGTATTTATGGAGCCTTCATAAATAACCAGCCTTCGACCTTCATCTAATGTTACTCATACTGTTATAGATATGCATTGCAGCTATGTGTATGTAGTCTAACATCAGTGGGGCCCGCATGTTTAACCATAAGTTAGTTTTGTTTCTATATAACACTTGCTAATATAGATTCTCCACCGACCATTCAACATTTTCCTGGAACAATTTTACCTACCTTTTGTTTTCATGATTTTTAAATTTTATTTTAGCCTGTTGTATATATATATATAAGGGAGACAACTGGTGGGTCAGATAATTAAGGGAGGTAATTGATACACATTACTAAATACACAAGGTGTGAATATGTTAAGGCACCGAAAAAGTAAGCACATGTTCTGGAAGGCGAATACACTGAGAAAACAGAATTCCTCTCGCTTCGTTCATTTTAGAGATGATGATATATACATATAATTACATCATGATGGAGAACCATACAGTTTAGCAATACAGTTTAGCAATACAGCTGAGCAATACAGCTGAGCAATACAGTTTAACAATACAGTTTAGCAATACAGTTTAACAATACAGTTTAGCAATACAGTTTAACAATATCGGTTAGCAATACAGTTTAACAATACAGTTTAGCAATACAGTTTAGCAATACAGTTTAACAATACAGTTTAGCAGTACAGTTTAACAATACAGTTTATTTTCAGTATAATATCAGAACTGCAGTGTGAACTCTCGTGTAAACAATAAAACACTCTATTTTAGTGGTAATATTCGGGGGTTCGTTAGGAAAAACAGCGATACACATAGATGCATATTTTTTCACATTGTTGACACATGTACATTTGTTATCATTTAATATGTTCATGAATGTTTGTTAATGTTTTCCGTTTAGAAAATAAAGTGCCATTAAAATGTGTACTTGTATTGTATTAGTTTATAGTTTCGTTTTTTCCAAATCATGGGGAATTGTATTGTTACCGTAATGATGATACGGCCGATTTGATCGGTAATTTACTACAACTACTACCAACATTTCTTGTAATATGAAGGAAATTACTGAAAGCGTGTAATTTGCAAGGAGGCACATACCAGAATACATGAAATGAAAAACTGAGAACTAATCAAACTATAAAAAGTGAAAACATGTACAAGTGTAATAACGTTAACCCTAGTATTGGTTCATAGTGTATGTTGTCGCAAACGGTGAAACTTGTCCAGTAGTGTTGAGATATCACCACCGTCTCTAATCGTTTAACCACGATAGTAACAAAAAGATTAGCATGAAACTACTATATATAGCTCATTGTTCGACAGAATTAATTAAAAAAAGCTTTATGGGAACTGCTATACCCGAATTGGAAACTGTGACTTACATATAATGAGGACAGCAACATTCGATTGTCATGGTGTTAGGCACCTCTGATCTATCAAACTATATCTACATCCCATGTAGTTTTGGTGTTGACGTTATTTTACAAGGGGGCTTATTTGACTTCAATGTCAATCTACCAAAAGGCTCTTAAACAATTTCGTTCGATTGTGAAATCACGCTCGAATTCGTTCTTGGAACCAACCAACACTAAACAACTAGGGAAGAGTTTCTTGCTCTTGAAAACAACAGGAGCCATTGATGGTGTTCGAAATCACGACTGTGTTATATTAAGCCTATGCCAATCCACTACACTTAGAAATTACATGCATGTCAGCTATCGCCAGGTGAAGGGGAAATCGACGGTTGACCCGGGTGTATCATGCATCTTATTACCAAGCTTAATGTAACAAAACGATAATTCCGACCCACTTTATACATTGCTAACACGACCTTTAAGTTTTCACCATTAAATAAAACATTTGAGTTAAAACTGTGGAATGGTTAAGCAATGTTTCAATGAGTTATCGCTAAACAAGTATAAGCCTAGTTGTTCAAACACGTATTTAATTTCATCCTTTGTTCATCAACGTACAAGTACTACGTGCCATGGATGCATATGTACAGAATCTGCCTTTTTTGTGAATATTTATAAACGTATGTATGAAATACGCACAGATCTTTACGTGGCTAACATAATTATTTGAACGAGATCCGAGACGATTACCGTACATGATGTAAATATAAATTAAACTTAATGTTAATGTCATGAAATAAATTAAAGACAAACTAAGCACCAGGCATAAGACATACGTGTTCAAAGGTTTTAAAAATACTGAAGTTGTGTCTGAATTTACAAATTATCCACCAGTCGTGCGTTACCCTTGTCGATGTATTTCAGGTTGAACTAAAACATGTGCCTTGTTGAAAGCGGTATATACCTGCTTAATCATTCTACTCCACTTCATATCATGACACCCTAATTAAAGATCGCTGATTTTGAAGGTTTAATTTATTGAATCTCTTCAACGAATAACCCTACCATTTCATAGATCTTCTCGTCGCCTTTCCTCGTCTCTTTTCTCCACATGAGCTTTAAACAGTATTATCATAAAAGCTGATTCGCTTGTCCACTGAAGCCTATATATACACCGATGAAAGGAAAAAGAAAACTGACATATTTACAACTGAAATTTAGAGTTTAGAATTTAAAGTTATTTAGAACATTATTGCCTTAAATCTATGGTTAACTGATTAATGTATCGTTTAGTATACATGCACATGATGGTATATGTTTTGTAAATCCAAGGCTTTATATTTGTTTAATTTGGTTCATGTGATATGATTAATTCGAGCTATACGCCGTAGTCTGTTACAGCTTTTAGTTGTATTCAAACGTCTTTTTCATGCATTAGCTAAGTTTAATGTCATTGATTGAGCTTGTATCGTTATGTGTCCATTCATTCACATGCTTACAACTTTTCTGATGTATTATGAAGACGTGGTTTGTTCAATAAAACATGTGATCCTCTTCATCATACATTCGTCCTGTGGAGATAACCATTGACTTGTGACACGTGTTCACCAGTACCACGCATTCGAGTAGCAATGTGATTCGACAAAAACCCGAACAGTTCAAGTAAACTAAACAGAAGCTGCATACCGGTAGCGTTGACATTCAAAGACTGTTTCTGAGATGTTCAATATGGTAGAAGAATGTGTTACGATTTCAATCATATTTTAGTGACTGTATATCATTGTAAACATTGAATACCCGCTACCCCAAACACACAGTCACCAAAACTCCAACCGAATTAAAAACACAACAACAACAACAACAACAAGATCACAACTAACATCTTCCAACTGAATATTTTTGAGAGGCTGTTCGCAGTGTTAGGTTTTACAGAGCTTTACTGTATTCATTAGCGTATACCTACTTACCGACCCATGTGGACGTTATGAAGCAAAGGTGTAAGTGAGATTGCATATAGAACTAGATCGATCAGTTAAGCTCTACCCGCTAGATGTACGTACTGTTACAATACCCGTATATGGGACGTAGAGAGAGAAGCCCAAGAAGTTAATTACATCGATGTTGATATATCTATGAGTTATATCTATACGTTTGATGCATAGATGGGAATTAAATTATAAAGTAATTGAACGCTTATATACGTGGCTATAGGAACTGTTTTGTATTGTAGGAAATAACGTGTAGAAGCGTGAACACTGTTTGAACCCACTCCATTGTGAGTCATTTTTATATCGTTTATACTACTAGACGTAAGACATATCTATTCGTGTTGAACTGTGACGTGATTATATACAACATGTGGAATAAAAGTATGGATTATTAAACCTATATGCGATTTTAAACTGTATCGATGCTAGTCATGTGTGTGTAGCTATTTTCTCTTGTTTGGTAGACGAATGTTATGGTGAAAGAATCATTCATTGTTTTTCGCGTGAATATCTATGTGGAATAAACAAGTCGGATAACCGGTACAATCTTGAACATTGGATATAAGCATACTTTCACGTGTTGACAATATTTTAGTAGATAAGTCGAGAAATGCTATTTTCTTATACATGATGTTAATGTGGAACCTACAATTTCGACAAAAATTGTGTAGATAGACAAACGCGAAAATCCAATAAATAAAACAATATACGGTCATTTTTACACACACTCATAAACTAATGTACAGGTACTGTTTTAAAAAAAAATCTAAGGCACATTAGCGATTTCGATCTACTTAAAGGCTTAGTTTAAATAGTTTAATTGTGTAAATCAACATATGGACACCACATACTAGGAAGAAAGACGTCATTGGAACGATTGGAAAATATGTGTACAGTATGAAGTAGACATTATTGGTTTAAAGCTGAAACTTGTGAATTGGATAAGACTGACACTGTGAACAGATTAAATGTCTTCGCCGGATATTGTGAAGGTCGTGGCCTTGTTCCTCGTGTGGTGTTCCATGGTGAGTAGACATCACTTTTTATGGGCAAGGGAGATCGGAAGAGCACACGTCTGCACTCCAGTC
>ENA-OREC01002219-OREC01002219.1-marine-metagenome-genome-assembly--contig:-NODE-2219-length-10552-cov-11.114081_pt1 | contig 10552 bp, 4 predicted proteins | sample MGYA00248626_ERZ508543 | MGnify/ENA primary metagenome ERZ508543 (study PRJEB26211, sample SAMN05518279) | marine metagenome | isolation source: Puget Sound, Washington, USA | host: Bankia setacea...
CCAAACCATACACTTTGCTTTCTTCATTTTGTCGTTCTTAACGTCAACCAAACCATACATTTTACTTTCTTCATTTTCTTTGTTCTTAAAGTCAACCAAGCCATACATGTTTATTTCTTCATTTTCTTCGTTCTTAACGTCAACCAAACCATACACTTTGCTTTCTTCATTTAGTGGTTCTTAACGTCAGCCAAACCATACACTTTGTTTTCTTCATTTTGTCGTTCTTAACGTCAACCAAATAATATATTTTACTTTCTTCATTTTCTTTGTTCTTAAAGTCAGCCAAACCATACGCTTTGCTTTCTTCATTTTGTCGTTCTTAACGTCAGCCAACCCAGACACTTTGCTTTCTTCATTTTCTTCATTCTTAACATCAACCAAACCATACATTTTTCTTTCTTGATATTCTTCATTCTTAAAGTCAACCAAACCATATATTTTTCTTTCTTCGTTTTCTTCGTTCTTAACATTAATACGTGTATAAACTTTACTTTCTTTACTTTCATGGCTAACACCAACACACGTTTCAAATGTCAACTCTTTATCCATATCACTTACATACATACTATATCAAACTTGCTCTCATCAGTCTGAAAACCATCAAACACACGTACAATATCTTAAAATGTATATTACGATGTGTATAAGTTGAAATACTATATCTCGAAGACAATTTTACCTTGCGAGTTTAAGTGACACACTTAGTTCTTAACCTCAATAATAATAATAATAATTTATTTTTTTAAATATAAAACAATATATAAAAATTAATAATAATAATAATAATAATAATAATAATAATAATAATAATAATGAATATTTTTTATAGAAGGTGACACAATTAGACATACATAATGACATCGAGTGTTTTCTATACAAGTAGGATGGTTTGTGTTCAACTGTATATGCCGACAGTTTCCAAGGTAAGTCATGTCATGTATCTTTAACTATCATCTCTGACTTGGCATTATGTAACATGAACAGGGTACCAAGCATACTTGTAAGTTAAACATCTCAGAAACAGGATAAAGATCATGCTTTCAATATTCACAAAAGGATTTGTATCACTGATATTTACGTAAATGCAAACATGTTAACTATTTATGTGAAGTATTGTATACATACGAATATCGATACAGAAATAAGATACCAGTTTAATACCGTCCCCGTGAGTGTGTGCGTGTGTCTGTGCGTATGTCTGTGCGTGTGTCTGTGTGTAATAACTCGTAATAACTGCTGATTCTGCTAGGAATTATATATTTTATTAATATACCAGCATTAATGAAGATTTATATGGTCTCTCTTGTGTTTACATATTGTAATTCGTCTAATAGTGACATACCAGGTCTTGATTATGTGTATTTTTATAATAAACCTTTTGTTTTTAGCAAATTATTAGCATATGTCACCAACATACGTTCAGGGCGTCAGAGGTTATGTATATAGATCTTCCATACAATATCGAAGCATTTAAACGAACATAACCGCGATAATGAAATAACGCACGGTCCAAAGAAGTTGGTGGGGTAATCGGAGATGAAAATTAGCAAATCTGAATATCTTTTTTTTTGAAGAATCATCTGCATACATGATTCTTATTTACAACGTGATTAAGTAAATTGAGATTAACGCTAAATATAGAAAAGTGTTTACAATGTAGGAGAGCTGTCATGTTTATATGATGTATTTAAACTATGTCCGGGGAGGACTGGTATTAAGTTATGGAACTTTTAATCCGACCCGTTTGCTTAATTATTGCTGTTTCATGATTGCTTTGTATGTAATCATTATTGGGCAATAAAATATGTTAAAACAAAATAGTTTACAATGTAGGAGAGCTACACAATGAATAACGTTGTGTGGATAACAACAGCAGTTTGGATACGGTGAGTGTATATAACAGACAACGCCACTATACATGTTTCTCAAGCTGGTCTTTTCTTAATACACATGCATGTCCATGTAGTCTTTTTACAATAATGGAACACATCATATTAAAAAAAAACTAGAGCAGCAAGGATTTAATAATGTGAATTTTGAAAGAAATTATTTGTTTCGCTTATTTCTAAACATTGTACTATAAGCAGCAGCGATTTTAAGTGAGTATGTATGTCTGTGGTTGATGACGTGTAAAAATAGCACTACTAGGCTTGACCAGAACAGTTTAGTACAAAAGTCCTAACACTGGTTGTGTTGAGGTACATTCTATGATCTACCCTGGTTCTGAAAGCAGGGACAATCACGGTATATCGGTAGTTGGTGTGTTTATTAACGAAGTGTTCACCCATTTAACACAACACGTCCTTCCTAAGACTCCAAGAAAGAGTTAATGTTTTGCTGGAATTCTTTACTAAATATCTTCTTCTTCATATCATTATTCACATCAGGAGGCAACTGTCGCTGGTTTCTGCCTTTCAGTTGGTCTAGTTCAAAGTCAGCCCTTTTATCGAGTTGGTCCAACGCTTCTTGTAGTTCTTTATCATTTTCCTTATCAGCAGTCTTTTTCATTTTGTTGGAAGGTTTAGGGGGGCCATTTGGCGGTGTTGTCGACTTCGCTGGGGTAGGTTGTCTGTTTTGCGGTGTTTGTGCTGGGGTTGGATCAGCAGGGGTCGGTAGTCTCATAGCCGCCTGTACATCTTTTCTGGTTTTCTGAATCGGACCATTATTCTCACTTTTTGTTGGTTGTGCCGCCTTAGGAACCGTTGCTGTAACTTTAGGAATTTCTTGTGGTCTATCCTCTGCTTCTTCTTCCTCATCATCGTCTGTGTCCTCTTCAGTTTCCGGATCAGGACTGGGAACCTTGGCCGTTTTCTTCTCGTTCTTCAAATTAAATCGTAAGTTCTTTTTCTTTTTATCCTTCGTTTTAGACTTCTTATTCTTAGCATCTTTTGAAGCTTTTGTGTGTGCCTTTTCGTCACTTTGTTCATCAGAGTCCGTATCGCTCGATTGTTTGGATGCTTTTACTTTCTTACTCTTTTTGTTGCTCTTCTTTGTTGTCTTTACTACTTTAATATCCTCATCGCTTTCACTTTCCTCTGACTCCACTACTATTTTATTCTTTGTCTTCTTCGTTTTCTTTTTCCTCTCATTCTGTGCAGTAGTGACGACAATATTTATGTCGGATTCTGAACTGGAGCGATTGCCGCGTTTCATCTGTTGTTGAGGCATCGGTCCATTTTGTAATATGATAATTTTCTTTTTCTTCTTCTCTGGTGCTATTTGCGGAGGGAAGTACATTGGATTACCACCCACAATTGTGTATTCCATCGACGGCGATCTATACCTTGGCCTCGCCATTGTGTCCATGCGAGAGAGACCTCTAACAATCGATTTGGCTCTTTCAAAGTCGTACTCAAAACTGCGGCGTCTTGAGAGTGATCTTCCGCGGCTCCTACTTCGAGCTCTGCGTCTAGGTGAGTCTGAATGTCTTCGATTTCTGCGTCTTTCTCTCGAAGAGCTACTTGAATACGAAGGTGATCTTCGTTTCCTTGATCGTGAACGCCGTTTCCGGCGTCTTGAGTGAGACCTTGAAGTACTGCTGCTCTTTTTTCTAGATTTCCTACGACTTCGAGACCTTGATCGACTCCTTGACTTTGACTTTTTGTCTTTAGAACGCGATCTGGATCTGGTTTTAGAACGAGGTCGTTCGGGTTGGTTTCCTGCCGCCGCTGCTGCAACCACTGGTGCTATCACAGGCTCGTTCGGTGTTTTTGATCGAACAGGTGTTTCTGATTTACGTGGCTCTGGTGTTTTAACTATTTTAACTTCGCTTTTAGGCCTACTTTCAGCCCGGGATTTAGGCTTCGGCGTTGGCTCATTTCGACTTTTGAAATCTTCTCCAACTCCTATATCTGGATCGAAGTGTCTTTTATCTTCTGGAGGATCTACATCGTCATCACTCCTTATCGATACGCGAGATTTGTCCCGTGATTTAGCTCTAGTTGGATTTCGTTGTTCCTGTTGGGGTGTCTCCTTTGTGATTGGAGGCAACACCGGGGTCTGTCGTCTAGATTCCATTGCCTTTGACTCCGGTTTTTCTTGTCTAGATGGAGTACGGCTTTTCTGTTCTGGTTTCGGTGTCGCAGACTTGATCGGGGGCAAAGGGGGCGTGGCAGACTTTCTGTTAGACGGACCAGGCTCTTGGCTACGGACAGAATTTATACTGCGTTTAGAATCCTGCTTTTTGACCTGTAACAATGGAATAAAGAAGTAAAAGACTTGGTCAATGATACGAATATATGCCTTGCTGAGACTCTGTGTGACTGTTAGAACAATTGCAACTGTATTTTATCAAAATACCTCATCATAACGTATTGATGACCCTAAAACGCGATCTCACACACGGTAGGAACTATTTGGATGCATATTTGCTTATGCTCCATATCAGGCTGGATATTAAGCCCTGAACATGACATATGAGATAAGTGAACACTGTAAACACAACGGAATAAAGACATGTTTGCTAGTATTTAGATCATGAGCATACACTAATCTATACATGCAACCTGGCAACCACGTGACGTTTGATCGACGACAGATATAAGTCGGTTACGGTCAAATCGAGGTTGTGTTTTGATCACAGTTTGTAATTAGTGGTATTTTGTTCATACATTTCATCTTTATGATGGGACAAATAGTTCCTCATTTGTCATGATACTACTGCAAACATACTAAAACAAGAAACCGATACAGACGGTATGATCGGATTGTCGGACAACAAAGGTGAAAAGTTAATGTCACCAAACACAAAGTTGATACCCTATATGCTCGAAGTTGTCTTGATGTTGAGGCGAATGTAAAATTATTGACTGACTGACGGCCGGACATCATCAGTACAAATGACGGAGTTGCTTGTGCGATACGGTCAACATAGTTATTAAATATATTCACTCGTGTGTTTCCTAGGTTTCTAAAATCTTAATTTCCGCGGGGTGTCTCACATTTCGATAAATCATTTCCTTTCCTTCGACATATTTTGTTTGAATTTATCTTATTGAACCACTGTATGAAGGAATAGGATATCATTGTGATTGGTTCGCTAGTTTACTGAACCTAATGTTTCCAATGGTATTGAGAGAGAAGTGAATGAGCTGCTGGTTTAGAGGATCATACGGAAACAACACATCACGGTTAGCAGAGACAATTCATGCTCTTTCGGGAAATTGCTTTTCTTGTTTGTGCTGTTCCACATGGCTTCTTCATTGTAGTTTACCTTAGAGACACAGTGTGGTTTATTTAATATAATGAGTGTATATCACGCATTTACTAATGTGTATACTGAGACACTGGGCATGAATTGCAATAAAGGCCATGCAAAATATTGCGGAAGTTGTATTTTGACGTTGCATTTTGGTAAAATTCACGATGTTTTTATCACCATTGGATCATGACGTATAAAACTGTCATTTTCAACCAAAATCCAATCTCTGTTTTAATGTCTATCGTCAATTGTTTGCTGGGTGGTCAAGAGCCTAGGCTATGTGCAATCTACTTGAATTGACCATTAATACTATCAGTGTGTGTGACCTTTTTCTGCAATTTGTAGCTCAAAATAGTAATAGTAATAGTAATGGAGCATGTGGTATAATTAAACTTATACAGACCAATTATATTTACTCATATGCTGACTGGGTGAGACTTGTTCTGTTTCTCGGATAATCAATGCATTAATGGCGCACACATATTAAACTTGTTTTCTCGAAATAAATATGGTTTGATACAAATCGATTTCAACTTCAATACTGTCTCTCTTTAGTCACATTCATTTGTTTATACATGTATTATGTAAATGACAACTTGTGTGAACTGCTTACATCATACCAACAGACAGCCTGGAATCCGCAAGTATTAGATAGAGTACATTTGTCAGTGTTTCCACGATGAAGAGGCCTAAGGGCGTGAGCGGAGCGAGATCCCGCGACGTCTTAATGGCGAAGACACTGACAAATGTATTCTAAGCATCTTATCTATTTTTAAGACAGACAGCGCAACATTTTATATACAACCCAATATTTCCATACACCGGTATATTGGCTGTCTTCGTGAAACATAAATTCAAAATTTCCAAAATACGGCTTATGTCCAACTAACATAACGCGATGTGTTTACTTCACAATGTGTGTAATTCCATAAGCCATAAGTGTTTGCAAGACTAAACATGACAACTATACCACCCTTAAAAAGTGTTACGGTGCGGTGTGGCGCAGTGGCACGTCTGACTCGTAATGTGGAGGTCGTGGGTTCGATCCCCATCAAAGGCCCCCCCTCCCCGCCGCTTCCTTGAGCAAAAACGTTACCCTTATTGCTTAATACTGGTAGACCCTGGGAACAGATTCGAGCGTATTTCACAATCGAGCTAAAATAAATTGAGGGCCTTATGGAAGATTGACTTAAGTGTCAAATAAGCCCCCTCGTTAACTAACGTCAATTATTATTAAGGAGAACACACATAACATTCCTAATGCATATAACTAAATTTATAGCATGTGTAATAAATAATACAGCAGCGGTAATAATGTCAATCTTAAAACACGAGATTATTCAAATTACACATGTAAATTAAATTCTCGGAATATGTAACTACAAACAATGTATCCTTTATATAGAGTCTATAGTTTTCAATAGTAAACAATTGGGAAGATAAACAATTTCTCGAAACTGTTCTCAATGTGTTTCCTAAATATCACGTGATCACATACATTGACCACACAGAGAACTTGCAACAAACACCCGTATTGCATAACGCATTGTATTGTTCAGACCATTGTCATACGGAGCACCAGGAAACAGGAGCCACGTTTTGGCCAATCACAGACTCCGATAGAATCTTTGACATAAACATCAACAAGGTTAGATGTTGTTAGCACCATTTTCATTGCCCAACAACTCATTTTGTTATTCTGACAGATACAGTCCACAGTGTAGTCCCAATGTACATGTTAACCAGTTAGGGTTACAAGGTCTAGTTAGGGTATTTTACATGTAGACCGACCAATGAAATGTTTGTTTACAGAGTTCTAAAGGTTAAACATAAATTGATTCAACACCCTTTGTATTGAACGTCCTTTACGTTTTGTGATGCAATTAAACGCAACAGAAACAAGGTCAGAATAAATAAGTTATTAGTCATTTTATCGTACAGAAAAACTGCTGAAGCATAGTTAAAACGAATACAATGTTTAAATGGATGAGTGTATGCACTTAGTTTATATAGTAGTTTAATTCTACCAGACTCTGAATTATAGTGTAACTACTTGAACCTTTTAGGACTGTATTTGTCATTGATTCACGAATCTGGTATTAGCTGTGATAACCTAAAGATACATTATATTGAACTTTGTGGTACAAACTTGTTGAAGAGTTACCGTGTACCGAATGACAACGTGTCCGAACACAGAAAGCAATGCACAGTTTTGGCTTCGATGAAATAGGCACAAGGTAAACTATCAGGCACTTAAGTAAGAGAGTCAGTGATAAATAAAATTCACTGAACACTATCTAGAAAAGAATAAAAAAAGTCAGCAGTCAGAAGACCTGCTACAAGAGTCTTTAAAGGCCATCACTCTCTTATAAACTGACACTTTCTGTGCCAATGTCAGTTCATTCGGATTTGAATTTCTTCTAGTCTTTCGTAAGTGTCTGTTTTTAATTTTAGTCGATTTGGTGCGTCTTTTGTCCAGTTCAACTTCTGTGTCAGACTTGTTGTCATTGGAACCGGAAGTTGATCTCTTACCCACAATATCCTGCGCTTCTAATGAATTCGTGTACATTTTATTAACTTCTTGTAAAAATTGAAAAGGCGGCTCTGTATAGGGTGGGTGTAACTTAGGCGCAACCTCACTAGATTTGAGAAACGTATTGAGATCTGTTTCACTGGTGCTCCGCTCAAACATTATGACGTCATTCGTTACATCATTAAGGGAAGAGGCGGACTTTACCGGAGATTTACGAGTTGGTTCCGGAGTTGGTGATCGTCGGTCGTCGTTGGGGTTCGTAACATCGGATATATCGATACTTCCAGAATCATCGTCTCTCTGATTGGCATCGGGATTACGAGTTGACTGAAAATAGAAAACAAAATTAAATGTCAAGCAGAAGCAGACACTTTCCATCTAAAACACAAACACTTGTTATTTGTTATACCAATTTATGAAGAAAAAAAAACGTTTGGAGGATTCAATCTACAGTTTTTATGTCAAACCTCGATAGTTCGACCACCTACAATTAAAGATCAAATGTCACATCATGGATATCATCACTGGCATTCCTACCGTTGAAGGATAAACTGAAGGTATTATCACCCCCGGATTGTGATATATGTTATCTTGAACACGTTGATCAAGTTCACTGTCTATGAAGGGGCAATAACTGTGTGATTTTTGATTACTTTGTGTTGCTATAGTTTCTGGTTAATAAGTACACTCTTATCAGTACATACGAGTTTACATGTGTTCGGTTACTAACCCTCTAATCGACCACCAACTATAACTCCCATACCCACCAAATACCAATTTAAAGTTCTGCCATTTGAAAACGTAGATACCAACTTTGTTCTGCTATTCGCCCGTCTAACTACTCTTTCTATGCACGTAATCAAAGTCAAAACAAACATCAAGTCACTGGAGTGGGCCTTTCTAATTACAGTTCATCTGAAAGTTACCGCTTCCAAAATGATCGACACATGCTTCTAGTACTTCACAAAGCAATGTTACTAAGTCAACAGGCAATGTTTACATATACTTCTACCCGGCTACTTTGTCGCTTAACCAGTCACCTTTTATAACAACTGAGTCTGGTTTGATTGGTAGCCTCTATACAGTAATCGAACATTGTTAACGACATTGATGTCTATTTGGAACGTTATGATTCGTCTGTTTATCGTTTGCTATTTAATCGATTAAAAGAGCATAAGTAGTTCTTAGCATACATTTATCGAGCGAGCATGCTGCAGTCACATGACATAATGGCGGTTAATCACATTTGATGCTTAAAGTCGAATGTTTTCGTTTGTCAGCTACTTCCAACATTTCCACCCTTTTAACTTGCTGGTTAAATATTAAATAGCATATTATTAAAATCATGATGCATATGCGGTTCGGAAAAAACGTAAGTCTAACTGCTTACATAATGAATGAGTAAAGCAATTTAAAAGTCAACCAGGCATAGAGGATGAGCTGCCCATGGACTCCACAGCTATAACACATGTTTCTATAAATTCGATGTACTCATTGTCAAGTTCTTAGTTGACATATCCTTTCTTAGTGCGTTTTACCGAGTGCACCAACATCTATGAACTGAACTTCAACACTTCAAAACTAGCATCCCGATTTCATTAAAGACCTCAAAGGAAATCTCGAATCTTGAAGTGAATTAAAACGCGTCTTTGCCTCAGATCGTGTGTACACAGCCGTCGGACAATTTTATTTGAATTAGATATATGCCTATAAAAATAATGTTCTGAATTATTCGTGATTTCTGCTCTAAAGTAAGCTATTTTTGTCTCGATAGTAAGACTTCGTGCTGGTTCCGAAGATGGTCTTAACATAAGAACATCACTGTAAATATTTGTTTTCATCAACCCGCTATCAGCCAGAAAAGAAAAAACTACTGATTGCTAATGCGGGAGGTATGGACAGTCGCCTTATCTAGATATGACTGGACCACATGTGATACAAAGTTCTTTCACGTAACAACAATGTCCAAACTTATCATTTTATCTCTAATGCAGAAAAACAACCTATATTATACTCTATGAATAATTACCACACTATTATGTTGATGATACCAGTAGATATTATACGTAAAAAGTATGCACCATTTAGTGGAGTCAGGAGAAGTAAAAAGTATGCAACATTTAGTGGAGTCATGAGAAGTAAAAAGTATGCACCATTTAGTGGAGTCATGAGAAGTAAAAAGTATGCAACATTTAGTGGAGTCAGTAGAAGTAAAAAGTATGCACCATTTAGTGGAGTCATGAGAAGTAAAAAGTATGCAACATTTAGTGGAGTCATGAGAAGTAAAAAGTATGCAACATTTAGTGGAATCAGGAGGAGTAAAAAGTATGCAACATTTAGTGGAGTCAGGAGAAGTAAAAAGTATGCAACATTTAGTGGAGTCAGGAGAAATAAAAAGTATGCACCATTTAGTGGAGTCAGGAGAAGTAAAAAGTATGCAACATTTAGTAGAGTCAGGAGAAGTAAATAGTATGCAACATTTAGTGGAGTCAGGGGAAGTAAAAAGTATGCAACATTTAGTTGAGTCAGGAGAAGTTAAAAGTATGCAACATTTAGTGGAGTCAGGAGAAGTAAATAGTATGCAACATTTAGTGGAGTCAGGGGAAGTAAAAAGTATGCACCATTTAGTGAAGTCAGGAGAAGTAAAAAGTATGCAACATTTAGTGGAGTCAGGAGAAGTAAAAAGTATGCAACATTTAGTGGAGTCAGGAGAAGTAAATAGTATGCAACATTTAGTGGAGTCAGGAGAAGTAAAAAGTATGCACCATTTAATGGAGTCAGGAGAAGTAAATAGTATACAACATTTAGTGGAGTCA